>Ga0209633_10005452_pt1 | contig 11149 bp, 12 predicted proteins | sample Cruoilmetagenom1_FD_187290 | JGI IMG/M metagenome (GOLD analysis project Ga0209633, IMG submission 187290) | Oil polluted marine microbial communities from Coal Oil Point, Santa Barbara, California, USA - Sample 1 (SPAdes) (version 2) | ecosystem: Environmental > Aquatic > Marine > Oil seeps ... | reverse complement strand
GGGAATTATGTCTTCATACATCATTGTATCATTTGAAGGGTGTCCAATAACTGCACCATTGCATGTAATTACTTCGTCAGATATCTTTAAAACTTTTAAATATGGTTTAATAAGATCATTCGATCTTCCTGTTGCTATTACTACTCTAATATTATTCTCACGTAGTAAGTTAATTGCTTCTAAGTTTTCATTACTTATTTGATGATTACTATTTAGAAGGGTTCCATCTAAATCGAATACTGCAAGTTTATACATAAATTTCCTCCTATTAAAGTCATATCATAATTTTACCATAAAAAAACATCACAATCGTGATGTTTTATTTATTATTCTGTTATATCTAAATTTTCTACAAGGAAATCAATTGTTTTTCTGTAAGCAACTTCTTGATTTACAGCCTCAACATTAACTGCGGCTTTCACTTGTTCAACTTCCATCTTGTATTGAGCACCAATTTCTTCATATTTTAATTCTCGCTCTTCATCAGTTGCAGTTATTCCTTCAACTTTTGCGATTTCTTCAATAACTAAATTAAATCCTAATGATTTTTCAGCATCTTTCATTAAATTAGCTTCAAATTCAGGTTTTGCAATACCAGTATATTGTAAATAAGTTTCTAAATCTAAGTTATATTGTTTCGCTTGTTGAGTAACATTATCCATTAAACGATTTTTTTCTTCAATAATCATTTCTTCAGGTAATTCAAAGCTAGCATTTTTTGCAGATTCAGCAACAGCAAAATCAATTAATGTATTCTTATTTTTAAGTACTAAACTATCTTTTAAAGTTTTTAAAGTATCTGCTTTTAAATCTTCAACAGTTTTAATTCCTTCACGTCCTAATTCAACGACAAACTCTTCGTCTAATTCAGGAAGTTCTTTTACTTTCATTTCGTGTAATTTCACTTTGAAAATAGCATCTTTACCTTTTAAATTTTCAGCTTGATAATCTTCTGGGAAAGTAACTTTAATTTCTTTTTCTTCTTCTAAAGCCATTCCAATCATTTGTGCTTCAAATCCAGGAATAAATTGCCCACTTCCAATTAATAATTCATAGTTTTCTGCTTTTCCACCTTCAAAAGGTTCTCCACCAGTAAATCCTTCAAAATCAAAAATTGCAGTGTTTCCATCTTCTAAAATACCATCTTCTTTAAGAACAAGATTTGCATTTTGTTCTAATAACTTGTTAATTTCAACATCAACAGTTAAAGGTAATACTTCATCACTTAACTTAGCGAATTTAAGATTTTTATATTCTCCTAAAGTTACTTCAGGTTTAACAGCTACTTCAGCTACATAAGTAAATGCTTCCCCTCTTTTAACTTTTGTGATATCTAAGTCAATTTTTGGTTGTGCTACAACCTCTACATTATCACTAGTTACTGCTTCTACATATGTATCTTGGATACAATGATTTATTGCTTCTTCGTATAGTGTTTCAACACCGAATTTTTTTTCAAATATTGTTCTTGGTACACTACCTTTTCTAAATCCTTTTACTTCAACTTCTTCTTTAACATGATTAAATGCATGATCTAATCCATGTTCAAATTGTTCTGATGTAACTTCAATCTCAATTCTAACTTTAGAACCAGATATTTTGTCTATTTTTGCCATTTTATGTTTCCTCCTAATTAAAAATTACCAAAATTATTATATCATAATAATATAATTTGTAAACTAAATAAGCTATATCTTTCTCAAATTATCAAGTATTTCGACCATTGCCCAAGTATCTTGTTGACAATACAGTGTAAGCGCGTGTCTTTTTATTTCTAATTCTGCCTCTGTTAAGTCCTTAAAACCGGCATATGCATAAACAGCTTCCATCCCATTTCCTATTTCCATTCCTTTATACGTTAATTTACTAAATATCGGTAAAACCTTCTTTATACTATATGAGCCATATAAATCTTCGTGATAATAGTTAACTTGTTTTGCTCTATCTGTACCAAAACCTAAATCTTCATATAATTTAGTATTTGTTTTGATAATATGCATTAAATCAAATAATCTTTCGTTTATACTTAAAAGTTTTTCACTATACTCAGGGAAAAACTGTGCTAGTTCTTTTATTCTTGTTTTTTCAAATGCCTGATTATAAACTAAGACACTACCTCCATCATCTTTTATTAAATGACAAAGTTTTTCTACTAGTTCTTTTCTTAAATCTGTCATATTGTAAGCTAAGAATTCATAATGATCACTTTCTTTATCACAAATTCCAGGAACTTCTTCTATATGAAGACTGAATTGAAATAAACTTTGCATATAAGCACGTTCACCTTTAAATCTAGGTAAAGGACAAGGAAAGCTTTCAAAATCTAAGTGATAAATTGGATATTTAATTAAGTCTATAGCTGCTCTGATTTTATCTCTGTCAACATATTCATGTTTAGTAATAGCAACATCTCTTTGTATTTGATTATTTCTTCTAGTAAGCCATTCATGAGGAATATCAATCATTGATGTATACCCTTCTTCAATGAGATCATAAACATCATGTTTTTCACCTTCAGGATCTTTAAATCCATTATGTTTTCCCATATACATCATTATACTGTTTTTTTTAGGAAACTTATCATAACACAAATCTTTATAAATACATTCTCTCATTTTTTTAAGTTGACAATGTTTACCTAACCTTACTCTTGATTCATCGTCTTCAGTAATCCTATAAATAACTTCTAATATTTCCTCTTTCATTTTAGGAAGCATCTCTTTAGTGATTTTAGTCAAATCAACTAATCTTATTGATTCATCTGTATATAATGGTTCACCATCAATATATGTTCCATCAAAGACATATTCGTGGTTAATAACACCTAAATAATATTTAGCGTCTTTTAGATCCTCTTCAATAACGTATCTTTGGAATGCAAGATCATATACATATACTCCTTCATCAGTAAATCTGTTAAGAAGTTTATTTCTATTATTAATATATTTCTTATTATTGATAATATCAGGATCAATTTCTTCTTTTAGTTTTAAAATATTATCGTCATCCACATAAAAAATACTGTGCTTAACACCATCTTCACTCCAACCAAGGTTTAAGAATTTATTACTAGTTGTAGCTTTTACTTCGATGATGTTAATCTCATTATTATTTTTATTATAAACATCAACATAACACATTAGATTAAAATTATTTAGATCTCTCATAAATAACTTCTGTGTCCCATATTCAAGTCCATATCTGGTTTCTCCTCCAAAATGACTCATTACTTTTCTTGCGGCAAGTAACTCAACGTGATTAAAATAAGGCATCATTACTTCTAAATGAGAAAGATCTGGTTCTAAAAAGTCATCATCAATATGATCAAACCCTTCTAAAGACTCAATTATGTCAAAATATCTATCACGTGCAACGTCATCCATATCTTTTCTTTTATAGATATTATTTAACGCTGGATATCTTTTACATCTTATATATTCCATGAATTTACTTTTTGTTATATTCATACTAGCCATATAAGTACCCCCTAAATACTATTAATAAACCCTATGAATTCTCTATTATGGACATTACTACCATTTTTATGAGTAGGAATTTCATTATCAAAAATATCTAGTACTTCGTCAAACGTTTTCCATACTGTTTCCATTCCTAATTCTATTTCTTCATCAGTAAAGTTAGTGTCTTTACCCATTTCAATAATTTCTACATTAAAATAGTGCATTGTCCAAACACTGTCAACAAAATATTCTGTCGTAGTTACAGTTTTATCTAATGCTTTAACAATAATACCTGTTTCTTCTAAAACTTCTCGCTCTAAACACTCTTCCAAACTTTCGTTTTCTTCAAGTCTACCACCAGGAGTAGTAAAGATATTATATTTAGTCAAGTGCATTAAACAGTATTTATTATCTTTTTTCATTATTGCACGACAAGCTACAGATTTGTTGTCTAAATCAGCATCCTCTTTACTAATTCCATCAGCATAAATTTCTATATCCATCTTTTTCACCTCTTAAAAAATGCAGTTCACCTGCATTTTTGTCTTTTTATCCAAGCAATTTAATTCTTTTTTGGTTCACAACATTATCTTGTAAACCTCTTCTTATCATCCTTATTATTTCATTATTTAAATCTCTTTTAGCAAGTAAAAATCCTTTGTGTGCAGCAAAATACATGAAAAAATGTTTTTCAGTTTCTTTAACGTAAACAAAGTTTTCCCAATTTTCAGTTATAATTCCTTCTTTTGTCTCATACATTAATCCTGAATTATTTACAGTAAACTGAATACTTAAACTTTCTTTATTTCTATCGTATCCTTTTGCAGCACCTCTTTTAGCCATAAATAGATATCCTATAAATAAAACTATTAATCCAATACCAACATAAAAGAATTCCCATCTTCCTGTTAATAAGGGTGTGATAATTAAATATCCTATACTTACTGTATATAATACTAAATTTTTTGTTTTTAAAAAATTTTGTAGTAAGTGATTAACAGCAAAAGCAACATAATCCTCTTTTGTCCATTTTTGTGTAAATGTATATTCCATTTTGTAAAACTCCTCTCAAATGATACTATTTTTCTTTTATATTAATATCAATTAGTAATTCTAAATCTTTGATAGATATTAAGTTTTCTTCAAGTGCCTTTATTAATTCTTTTTCTTCAAATCCACTTTTAGCAATATATGAACTACTTTTAGTGCAAGATAAATAGTAGTTATTTACTTCATCAGTGTAAATAAGCTCTTCGATAGTTTCACAGTTATCAGACTTATCTATATATAAGACCCATTCTTCTATTCGCCCAATTTTTTCAAATCCTCTTAACTGCATTTGAAAAAGACTTAAGATTGCGATTAAAGCTACGATAATTAAAGTCCCAAATGCTCTTAAATTATTCATAAATACTCCTATTCAACATAACAATCAATGACTTGTATATTGAGAATACTAAATCCTGAAATTTCACCATTTACTGAGATAGTATCTCCATTATTAATTTCGCTTAGTTTATTTATCTCTTCAATATCAGAAAAAATTAAATCAATATCATAGACATTACCATTCATTACTACAATATACTGATTCCCTGATTCATATATATCGATTACTTCACCGGTTAATATCACTCTTTCACCGCTATATCTTAAAATTGAAGAAGTTGAATCTTCTTCATATTTTAAGGCTAAATCCTTTGCGGAAAATTCGATTGGGGGAACATCCTCAACACCTCTACTATAATACCATTCTAACCCTTTCCACATACCCAAAGCCATAAATGATACCAAAGCTGAAAATAGCCACATTTTTATAAATCTAGGCATCCAATCATCTCTTTTCTTTACTTATTATATTGTATCATTTGAAAGTCATACTTGCAATAATCATTACGTTATAAATACTAATAATGTAATTTAAAATTACATAATGTATTCCATAATAAAAACCTCTTTATTAAAATCACATAGTTAAGAGGTTAATATAGTTACTTAAAAGATTACTTATGAATCAGGATCTTATAATTATTTTAGTTATTTCTTTTTCTCTTTATGTACTTATAAGTGATTTCTGTCAAACCTAAAATCGTTATGATTATTATTAAAACATCAAAAAAATTGAATCCGTTATTTATTAAAGAAGTAACCGCTAACGATAATAAAGCTATGAACGCCGATATTATAACCACCGCAAATATAATCTGTTTCATATATCCTCCAGTTGAATATTTATTTATAATCTATTAATAAGCATCTAAAAAGATTATAACATGTATAGTCCTTCTTTTTCAAAATAGCTATTATTTTTATTTTTTATTAACATTAAAATATTTTATGTGTATAATTAAAGTAGAGTTATAGTTCGATACAATTTATGTTTTTTCTAGATTTTAAGTAAGGAGTATAAGATGTCGAAATCTCGTAGGAAAAAAAACGAAGAAACTAAAAGACGTTTTGAAGCAATAAAGGACTTAATGTCTACTTTTGCAATGTCTACAGTTGCTGTTGTTGCGGCTGTCGTTTTAATACCTGCATCTCCTAAGGCTGAAATAATTAAAGCTGTTTCTTTAAATGAAGAAATTGTCTATCAAGTAAATGTTACTGATGAAGATAATGCTTTAGACTTAGATACCCTTTTTGTTGTTGTTGAAAACCAATTAGAATATTATGAAAAAACTATTAGCTTGGGTGAAAACTCAGGCTATTTTGATAGCTTGACATATGATACAGAATACCGTTTAAGTGTTTATGGTAATAAGGGGTTTGGACAAGAACGGCTTGATACGGTTATGGTTACAACTAAAGAAAAAATTGGCGGGACTATTTTATCAGTCTTACAGCCAAATCCTGAAGATTCAACTTATTATCTTGTTGATGTCTCCATAAACGATCCAAATTCTAAATATACATCAGTAAATCTATATTATGGATATACCTGGGAACACAATACTGAAATAGAGTATTCAACAATTGAAATCTCTTCACCAAGAATGGAAATTGAATTGTTTGAAATATATGCATCTGAACCATTTCATATATATATTGAAGGAACTACTATTGACGGCACTGAAGTATTAGATGAAATATGGGTAACACCACCATTCAAGTTTTATTCATCTGTTTATATAGGTCATATAAATAGTGAAGAGATTGGATTTTACATTTATAGTGATATGAATACAGGAAATATTAGTTATATAATGAACGTTTATAATAATGATATACTTCAACAGTCAGAAACATTAGCTATGAATATAAATGGTGAGGAAGAATATCATTACGGAAATGATGAGTTGATAATTGATGATTTATTACCTAATACAACTTATAGATTTGAATGTATAGCAATCTATACAAATCCATTAACACTCAGGCAAGATCAAGAAATAATTTATGAAGAGGAAGTAACTACATTAGATAATTATGAATACAATTATCTTGTAGAAGAATTTGATGAATATTATGAAATTACAATATTAGTAGATGATCCAAATCATTACTTCCACGATGTGTATTATGAATCTTATGATACAAGTGTTGAATATGATCAATACTTATTTAGTGAAATGTTTGCTTTCACAGAAAATGAATTTGATAAATCAGTCACATTCACTATCTTTAAGCCAACGTCTTCTTCATATCAAATTATAATTGATATGCGAAGCCGAATAAATTCTTCAATAAATCAAATGATTGATATTATTATTTATGAATAGGGAGGTATAATAATGAAAGAGAAAAAGAGTAGATTAGATTTACATAAATGGATAGTTTTAGGGATCATTATTTTATTTATTTTAGTTGGTAGTTTAGCTGGTGTTTTATTCCCAGGAACTGCTTTCGCATCAGTTATTGATAGTTCTATTGGTAAATTTTTTGATGTAGTAAGTATTGTTAAAAATAACTATATTAATATTTTAGAAAGTGCTGCCATTGTCTTATTCATTGCTATCTTGTATTATGTTATATCTGTTATTATCAGATTATTCACAAGAAATAATACTAGAGGAGATACTATAGGAGTTCTCATAATATCAATTGTAAAATTTGGTAGTATGGTGATTGCCTTAATTCTTGTATTATCTGCATGGAATGTACCAACACCAACATTATTAGCTGGGGCTGGGATTGTTGGACTAGCTGTATCTTTTGGAGCTCAAGGTTTACTTGAGGATGTTTTTGCGGGATTATCAATAATCTTTGAAAAACAATTTGTTGTAGGAGATTTCGTTGAAGTTGATGACTTTAGAGGTGAAGTTATTGAAATCGGACCTAGAAATACAAGAATTAAAAATATTTATGGAAATGTTTTAATTCTTGCAAATTCTGATATACGAGAAATTGTTAATTTATCAGAAGATTTGTCATTTGCTATATCAGAAATTTCAGTAGAATATAGCGCAGATTTAGATAAAGTTGAAGAGATTATTAAAACAAACTTACCAATAATAAAAGAGAAAATCCCTAAAATATGTGAAGGACCTATATATGATGGTGTTGATGAATTAGGTGATTCTGCTGTCATTGTAAGAGTAATTGCACATTGCGAGGAAAAAGATCGCATTGATGTTAGAAGAGCTTTAAATAAGGAATTAAAAAGTATTTTAGATAAAAATGGAATTAATATTCCATTCCCTCAATTAGTTATACATCAAGCAAAGCAAAATATTGAATAAAGAATAAAGAAAAAAAATATAAAGGAGGAAATTATGAAAAAGTTTTATAGTGGTTTAGGTTCGTTATTAGGTTTTTTAATTATTTTATTATATGCATTTAAGAATTCACAAGCTTTATTAGACTTTACATTTGAAGGTATGGATGATATTCTTGGTTACTTCAATCTTGTACAACAATACTTAATTTATGGATTAGCAGGTCTTGCTGGTCTTGAATTAGTTGCTGGTAAGAAAATAATTGCTTTCCTATTTTTCTTAATCTTAGCATTTGTGGTTGTATCAACATTCTTCCCAGATGTAATAAACAGCGTTATGTAAAAACATTATTAATATTTTAAAAGCAAACTGAAAAGAGACGAAATCTGAGTCTCTTTTCTGCATTAATCTATAAAATAATTTAGCTCCAAATAAGATTTCATTCAGTTAAGTTTGAAGAGGGAGTTTTGTCAAACGTGTTTGATAAATTTTTAGATATTATCTTATTTGAATTGTAAATCCTTTTTCTGATCTGTTTTTATATATTTAAACAGCGCAATTTACAAGTTTTTAATGATTCTATCAATTTAATATTTTTTTAATAATTCAATAAAAAAAGGATAAAAATAAAAATCCACAAAAAAATAAAAATTATTAAAAAAACAAGTAAATACAAAAAAATAGAAATTTAAAAGATTTTGTCTTAACTATGCCATTTACCAATAGAAATGATGACACATAGAAATAATAGTACAAAAAATCAAATAGAAAAGATACAATATTTGTCTTAAATTATAAAAAAAACAATTAAAGTTTGTCAAATAACGATTTAAATGATTTTCCAATTTTGACAAACATTTTGATTAAACGATTTACTGGCATTTAAAACGCACAAAAAATATTGACTAAATGATGGTAAAATGCTTTGAATTTAAGATTAAGTTAATATTTCATTATGCTCTTTGTTTAGCGATTTAGAGGTTTAAGAATTTATCAATAATTTTCGTTAAAAATTTTACTTGAAATTAACTTTTGTTACGCGATTTACCTTCAATCACAAAAATAACAAAATCAATGGGAAATTATTGATAAAAATGAGCGGATTTAATATTTACTTAATATTTGATTATGCGCTTTGTTAGGCTCTTTTTATCATTTCGTTATTTATAATTTTTTTTAAAATTAATAACCTCATAAACCATTTAATTTAAAGGGTTTACTGTTTTTCTTGAAAATTTGCTTTTGAAAAATCTATTCATTATTTATAAATAGTAAAATTTGTATGTAAATTTGTTGATTTACTCTATTTACTATTATAATTTGAACGAGCTTTTTACCCCTTCTTTATTACATATAGAGATATTTCTACTTATTTATAGAATTATATTAATTACTTTCTATCACTTGAAAATCAACTAAATATTATATTTTTTCATTACCATATTTTTTTTACTAGTTATTCATCAGAAATAAAATATTACTAGAATAGTTTAAATAATGCCTTTATATAAGGCTTTTCTACTGTTTTTTTAGTCATTATAGCCCTTTTATTGCTAACATTTTTAAAATTCTCACTAATGTAATATATTATTGACATTATGTATAAAATATATTACTATTACTTTGAGGTGATTATATGACTAAAAGGTCAAAATATTCTCTACTAAATTTAAGTATTTGGATCATTGTAACTGTTGTTTTTTTTGTTTTATTCTTCTCAGGAGATGGACCTGAGTCTTGGGGAACTAATAAGACTAAACGATTCTTAAGTGCTCTGTTATTTGCCGTAGGTTTCATATCATTTTTTATAATCCAGTTTAAATCTAATAAAGAAACTATAGATGAAAGAGTTAGACAAATTCAATTAAAAGCTACTAGCAGTACTTTAATAATTATCTTAATGTATGTATTTATTTTTGGTATTTCTCTTTATACATTTTATGATAATAAATTAATGCCTTCATCGTGGATGTATCTTTTGACTTATTCAGTCGTTTTTTTAACATATATTGTTAATAGTGGTCTCTATATCTTTTTTGAAAAGAGGGAAACTGGATATGGATCATAAAAATATAGATAATAACATCAAAATATTAAGACTTATAAATGACTCTATGAGTCAGCAAACATTATCTGAATTAGTTGGATGTACTAGACAAACTATAATATCAATAGAACAGAACAAATATAATCCATCATTACTTCTTTCAGCAAAGATAGCTAATGTTTTTAATGTCACTATTGAAGAAGTTTTTACAATAAATTTTAAAGAATAACTGTCAAAAATAAGAGACTTATTTAGAAATATTCATCATTTTCTCTGTTGTATATTAAAACGACATATTAGATTTAAACAAATCTAATATGTCGTTTTTGATTTAACTAGTTATCAATTTTCTATAGTTACTTATTTTTTTAGGCAACTACATCCTCATCAGTCAACTCAAAGTATCTTTTCAAGTCATACGGAGAGAATATTCCCATATCAGTTACAATTCCTGATACTAAGTGTGGAGGAGTTATATCAAACGAAGGATAATATCCTTTAACGCCTTCTCTAGCCGTTCTAACTCCCATTGCTTGTAAAACATAATTAGGATCTCTCATTTCAATCTTAACTGTATCAACAGTTGGATGGCCTTTATCAGGACCACCAGTTGCAAAATATGGTATTCCCATACTTTTTGCAACTATTGCATATTGGAACGTACCAATTTTATTACAAACATAACCATCAACAGATATTGCATCTGCTGCTGATGTGATCAAGTCTATTTTTTCATTTTTCATTACAAATGCGACCATATTATCTGTAATTAATGTAGTATCAAATCCCATTTCGTAAATTACAGTTGCTGTAAGTTTTGCACCTTGAAAGTATGGTCTAGTTTCAGGTACGAAAAATTTAATATCTAAGTTTCTCTTTTTAGCTATTTTACACATCATTCCAACAATTGTTTCTCCATAACACTGTGTCATGACTTTACCCTTTTTAGGGAACATATCTACTAAATACTCTGCTGCTTTTTCCAT
>Ga0209633_10005451_pt1 | contig 11151 bp, 13 predicted proteins | sample Cruoilmetagenom1_FD_187290 | JGI IMG/M metagenome (GOLD analysis project Ga0209633, IMG submission 187290) | Oil polluted marine microbial communities from Coal Oil Point, Santa Barbara, California, USA - Sample 1 (SPAdes) (version 2) | ecosystem: Environmental > Aquatic > Marine > Oil seeps ... | reverse complement strand
TTTTTTAATCGCCTGGCCGAGATTGTGGGCGAGTATCTGAAGAAGGGTTCCAAAATCTTTGTTGAAGGCCGACTACAGACGCGCAAATGGCAGGATCAGCAGGGCCAGGACCGTTATACCACCGAGATTGTGGCCGGTGAAATGCAAATGCTGGACTCTCGTGGCGGTGGTAGCGCCAACTTTAATCAGGATACTGCCGCGGCAGGCGGTGGCCAGTACAATCAAGCAGCGCCCAGGCCACAGGCACCGTCAATGGCCCCGGCGGGCGATTTTGATGACGACATACCGTTTTGACGGACACTCAGCACAACCCGGTCCCGACCAAAAAATGCCAGCCGCAAGCTGGCATTTTTTTTGCTTTTGGGCTAATAAAGAGGTGTGTGTTTTTTATGCTTTTAACTTAAAGGCATGCTATAAAAGCGCCGATAATACTTTTGGTTATGCACTACGGAGGTTACTGTTCATGGCCAGAGACAAGGTAAATACTAGCAAGCCACAACCAGATGAAGAACTGCTCGATGATGACTTCGATATGGATGACGGTGATTCACCGCCGGATGTTGTCGAGAACATCAGCCGGCCTGATAGACTGGTTACACGACGTCGTCTCGAAGACTACTTTGAAGAAAAGCGGTTAAAAGAGCAGATGGGTGATGACTATTTCTAATAATTCGTCTTCAGATGTTGCTGCGCATTGAGGCGTTGTAATTTTTCTTGCCGCATTTTTTTAAAGACTCAAGATTGTTGCATACCTCAATCGTTTTCCTGTCAGTAAACAGGGCCTGTTTCTCCTCTTTGTCCTTAAGGTAAATTGCGGGCAGTTCCCGTGTATCTTGCGGGTATTGAATCTTAAATTCATCGCAATGTAAAAATTCACAATCAAGGTCCAGCTTTTGTCGTTATCCAACCTATTCCTCACGTATGCAAAGACAGGCATACATCAGCGCATAGAGTTGGCAGGAATAGGTTTGAGGGGGAAAGGATTTTATGGGTAATATCACTAACGGTATTAAATAAACCGCTATTGGCGTTATAGACAAAGATCCGGCTTGCATTTATTGATGCCCTGTAAAGGCAACAAAGGATGTAGAGGACGGTCTGCCGACTAAGTCCATTCAGGTAATGCCGACAGTTGTATTCAAAGAGTAAATTTTTACATCGAAGTATGCGGCTACCCTCGGAATTGATGCCGGCAAAGACAAAATCAGATCGAACCGAGGTATTGCACATGATGTATGAGACGGGGGGACCATTGGCGTGTTTGTTATTGATGTCAATATAAAACCCACACGCTAATTGTCGGCAGCGCTTAACGTGTCGTGGGTTTTTTTTGTAGCTTTCTTTGCAGCGTGCGACGGTGCATGCCGAGGGCGCGGGCAGCAGAGGAGATATTGCCATCGTGTTCCGTTAACACGCGTTGCAGGTGTTCCCATTCCAGGCGATTGACGGACATGGGCTGGTTATTGATATCGATATCAGTATTGCCCTGTAGTTTTGCAAAGGCATTCACAATGTCAATTGCCTCCGTGGGTTTGGTCAGGTAATGCACGGCCCCAAGTTTGATGGCCTCAACAGCGGTGGCGATACTGGCGAAACCGGTCAGGACTACCATGCGCAGCTCGGGGTGGAGATGGTGCAAGGCGTCGATAAGATTGAGCCCGGACTCTTCACCGATACGCAGGTCAATGACCGCGTAGTCGGCCTTGTCCGCGATGCGAATGGCGGTATCGCTATTGTGGGCAGTCAGAATCTGATAACCCAGTCGTATGAGTGCGCGGGCCATGGTCTCACAAAAGACCTTGTCATCATCGACGAGGAGAAGGGTTTTATGCCGGGGGCTGACTTTACTCATATCAGGGATGATAGCTCATCAGGGGAATGGTAATACAGGCTGTGACGCCTTGTGTCTTTCTTTCAAACAGGGTGAGCTTGCCCGCGAAGCGTTCAATAATGGCATGACTCAGGAACAGACCAATACCCATGCCGTTTTGTTGTGGCTCGACCGGTGTCTGTCCCAGGTGCTGACGAATGGCGGCATTAATACCGGGGCCACGGTCCCTGATCTCCAGCGTTAACATGCCGTTGTCCCAGTTGGCCCAAACCTCAATATCCTGTGGCGATACCTGCACTGCGTTATCCAGCACATTATCAAGTGCCTGTTGCAGGGTGCGGTCGGCAAGAATGGCTGGCGATGTCTCCACGGTAGGGATTGTGATGTTGAGGCGGGTCTGTGGGAGACGTTGCTGAGACTGTTGTAACCAGTTGCTTATAAAAAGATGTACCGGTTGCAGGCGTCCGGCGGTAGCAGGCGGGTTGCCTGCGGAGACGGATAAACTGGCGAGGGCTTCTTTACAGCGTGTTACCTGTTGTTTAAGTGTCTTGAGTTGTGCCTGTTTTTCAGTGCCAGGGACCGTTGGGTCGGATAACTCATCGACAAGCAGGGCGATGGTTCCCAGCGGTGTGCCTAACTCATGTGCGGTTGCCGCTGCCTGCGTCCCCAGTTCCAGTAGACGCTCGTCGCGCAGGGCCTTCTCCCGTGCCTGTGCCAGTTGCTGTTGTTGGCGGCGCAGGGTAGTCCCCATACCGACCACAAAATAGGCGACCAGGCTGGCACTGACGATAAAGCCCACCCACATGCCGATAATATGCAGGCCAATAATCGATGTATCATGGTGCTGGTGTGGTATCCCCAGGGGGATGTGAAAATGAATTAACAGTGAATAACAGACAATGGTGATAACTGCCAGTATCCAGGTATGTCGTGCAGAGAGAATGGTCGCCGAAATGGTAATAGGAAGCAGATACAAACCGGTAAAGGGGTTGACGGCGCCGCCGGCGAGATAGAGCAGGGCGGTAAGGGCACTGACATCAACGAGCAATTGTATAAATAGCAATGTCGCAGTGACAGCACGTTTGCTGCGAATAAAATACCAGGTCCAACCATTAAACAAGGTCAGGCCGCCGATGATTCCAACGGCGGAGAGGTAAGGTACCGGAATATGATAATGCAGAATGGCAATGACAAAGGCGGCCGCATAGCCACTCATGGCAATGACACGTAGAAAAAATAACCGCCATAGATGGGAGCGATTGGCCTGGAGGAGTTGTTGCTCAAGATTATTCATGGCTGGATTTTAACACCTGTCCAGACCTCTTTGCTGCGACAATTTGCCACATTTTCAAACGACGCTGTGGACGCTAGAGTAGTGCCATCTTGAAAAAATCGTTTTGGTTTATTTTGGATAGATATTTGAATCGCCCGTGCCTCTACCTCTCTCTTAGCGGGATATCGCATGCTCCTCAACACAGGGGTATGCGAGTTTTTTCCCCAAAAAATAATTTAATCAGGCTTACGCATAGTGATCGTGCTAGAGAGAAGCTTGGCAGTGAGTAATAGCCATGGGGCGCCATGCAGGCACAAATCAAAAATATCGATGGCCTTATGCAGGTCGCCATTGGCCAGCATTTTGAGTTTTTCCCAGACATGGGGTTCGGGGACAAAGGGTGCCAGTCCCAGGGTCAGGCAAATAATAATCAAATAATTAAATGGGATACGATTGAGCCAGCTCAACATATTTATCTCTTCTGGGTGTTAGCGTGCAGTCTTGATCGGCAGTCCGGCCGCTTTCCATTCGGGGTAGCCATCTTCCAGGCGGCGGGCATCATAACCACGCTGGCGTAATTTCTCTACGGCGTCATAAGACAGCATGCAGTGCGGGCCACGGCAGTAGGCGACAATTTCCCTGCCTGGCGGTAGTTCGGCAAGGCGGGTTTCCAGTTCATTGATGGGTATATTGATGGCGCCAATAAGGTGACCGGCCACATATTCTTCCTCGGGGCGCACATCGATCACTGTGACCTGGGCGGTCTTGGCACGATCCAGCAATTCTCCTGCCGGGACGGCCTCTAGCTCATCCTTCACGGTGAAATATTGCTGGATAAGGTGTTTGACTTCGGCGAGATGACTGCCGCCGACGCGGCGCAGAATCAGTAACAGGCGTACCACATCATCACCCGATAGACTGTAAAAGACCCGCTGGCCACGCTTGCTGGAGGTCACTAGGCCCGCCTGCCGTAGCTGTTGCAGGTGTTGAGAGGTATTGGCGACGGAGAGATGGCAGAGTACGGCCAGTTCATCAACGCCACACTCGCGTTGACCTAAAAACTCCAGTATCTCCAGTCGGTTAGCATTGCTCAGGGATTTGCCGATGCGGGCAAATTGCTCAAGGAGCTGCTGTTTAGGACCAGATCTATTCATAACTCATAATTCAATTGATTACTTGAATAATTATTATATTCAATCTAGGCTTAGATGCAAGTTTTGTTTAAAAGGTGTCTGATGAATATTAATGAATTTGTGATAAACAATGAAAAGTACATCCGTATGGGGTTCTTTTTTGGCATGTTGGCCATCATGGCCACCTGGGAAATGGTGGCCCCGCGTCGTGCCCTGACAGCCTCTAAAGCGGTGCGCTGGATTAATAACCTGGGCCTGGTCTTTTTCAACAGTCTTTTATTGCGGGTCATATTTCCCGCCGCCGCCGTCGGTGTGGCGGCCTTTGCCAGTCAGCAGGGCTGGGGGATTTTCAACTATTATGAGGTCCCCTTCTGGCTGGCCGCTGTGGTGTCCGTGGTCGCAATGGACTTCGTGATCTATTTGCAGCACGTATTGGTCCATGCAGTCCCGGCGCTGTGGCGTTTACATCGCATGCACCATGCCGATCTGGATTTTGATATTACCACCGGGGCGCGTTTTCACCCCATTGAGATTATTCTGTCCATGCTCATCAAGTTCGCCACTATCGTGGTGCTTGGTCCACCTGTCGTCGCGGTAGTGATTTTTGAGGTTCTGCTGAATGCCACCGCAATGTTCAACCATAGCAATGTCCGTTTACCGCTGGGCCTGGATCGAATTTTACGACTGCTTGTCGTCACGCCTGACATGCACCGCGTACATCACTCGGTGGAAGACAATGAGGCCAATAGCAATTTTGGTTTTAGCCTGCCCTGGTGGGATCGCCTGTTTGGTACCTACATTGCGCAACCACGCGCCGGACATGAAGCCATGACCATTGGTATTCACAAGTACCGTGATCCGAAACAGGTAAGCTGGTTTCCCGGCATGATGTTGCTACCTTTCAAGGGTAAGGTCTCTGGTTATGCCATAAATCGGCGTGAATGGAGTAACTCCAATGAAAAATGAATTTATAGAGGCCAGTCTAATTATCACAATCTGCCCCCACAACCGTGTTCTCACTCGATTGAGAGAGAGCATTTAGTGTTAAATATTGATTGTTGGGAAATCAGTAAGCCTGGAGAGCGAATATGACGAAAGTATTGCGCATAGGGATATTGTTGCTACTAGTCGCGGGTATTGTGGCCGCCATTATCTATCGTGATCAATTTGATGCTGCGGCATTGGAACATTGGGTTAAAGATGCGGGTAGTGCAGGTCCTATCGCATTTATGTTGATCTATGTGATGGGTACGGTGTTTTTTTTACCTGGCTCAGTACTGACCCTGGCCGGTGGAGCCTTATTCGGACCTGTATTCGGTACGTTCTATAATCTGACCGCTGCGACTATTGGTGCGATGATTTCATTTATTGCCGCACGCTATCTGGCCCATGACTGGGTGGAAGCCAAAACCGGTGGTCGCCTGAAACAGTTAAAACAAGGTGTGGAAGGCGAAGGCTGGAAGTTTGTTGCCTTTGTGCGCCTGGTGCCCGTGTTTCCTTTTAATCTTTTGAACTACGCGTTGGGTTTAACAAAGATCAAATTCAGTCACTATTGTATCGCCACCTATATTTGTATGCTGCCGGGTGCGATTGCCTATACCTATCTGGGTTATGCCGGTCGTGAAGCAATTGCCGGCGGTGAAGGCCTGGTGCAAAAAATCATGCTAGCACTAGCCTTGTTAGCCGTAGTCGGTTTTTTACCCGGCTTGATTGGGCGTCTTCGCCGAGGCCCGGTGATGGATGTTGATTCATTAAAACAAAAGCTGGATGCCAGAGAAAATATCCTGGTGCTGGATGTGCGTACGGCAGAAGATTTTATCGGTGAACAGGGACATATTTCCAATGCCATGAATATCGCCGTGGAAGAATTACCCTCGCGACTTGATGAATTAGCAGATCGCATAGAAAAGCCGATTGCAATTGTTTGTCGTACCGATCGACGCTCTGCCAAAGCGGCACAGATTTTGACAAAAAACGGTTTTACCGATGTGCATATCATCCGAAACGGTATGACTGCATGGAATGAAGCGGATTTTACCTCAAACAAAATTAGCTAACATACAGGGTTCGTCCTGCGATGGACATGTGTGGTGGAATGCTAAATAGAAAAGTTTAATGCGAGATAGAACGAGCGATAGTGAAGTGCGATGGTGAGGACTATCTGGTTGCATTACATCAAGAAGTAGATACGTGGATCGATGAGGACGTTGGCATGGATGTAGTGAGCTGTATCGACCAGTCAAAATTTAGCTATCTGCGGTTTTATGGCGAGTTGATAGGGCCAAATGCGCATTCAGTCTATCGGGAAATAGAGTGGGAGTAAGTCATTGTGTGTGAACTGTTTGGCATCAGCAGTAGTCGATCTGTGGCTTGGGGTAATAGCTTATCATTGTTTCAGCGACGCGGTGGCGAGACCGCTGACAATCCCGATGGTTGGGGACTTGCATACTGGGATAACGATGCCTGGCAGATATATAAAGCCCCCGAAGCTGCAGCAGAAAGTAAGCAGTTTGCTGCTTTATCAAAAAATTTGCGGACAAATTTGTTAATAGCCCATGTGCGCAAGGCGAACCCGCCAAGTGCCTGTATACCGGAAAACACTCACCCCTTTGTTCGCGACTGCTGTGGCCGGTCCTGGATCTTCGCGCATAATGGCAAAGTCCCGGAAGTGACCCAGCCACTGGGTTGTTGCCATCCCTATAAGTCGCATCCACTGGGTGAAACAGATTCAGAACATGCGTTCTATTATCTGTTAGATGGGATTGCCAGTGTGTTCAGTGACGCCGTGCCCCAAAGTAACGCATCCTGGTTACAAAGGCTTGCCAGGCTCAGTGAGGACATTGCATCATATGGACAGTTTAATTTTCTTATGTCGGATGGCATTGTCTTGATCGCCTACGGCCATGACCGACTCCACCGGCTGCAATACCAACATGATGGCGTCAAGATGACGTTGCTTGCCTCTGAACCATTGAGTGGGAATGAATCGTGGGAAGTCTTCCAAAGAGGTGAACTCCAGGTGTTTCAAATGGGTGAGCTTATTGGCAGGGCGCAAACGAGGCCAACCCCGTCCGATAGCGAAAATTAAGGTGGGCGTGAAAAAACAATATGAAAAAGAGAACTGCCATCGTCGGGATCACCATCGTCGCCCTTTTCGGGTTCCTTGCCTGGCGCTTTTTTCGACCACTGAATATTTTCATAGTGGATCAGCGGTTTGCCTGGCCTGTTGACACCTCAAAGGCTCCTTCTGTACTAGGCAACTTAAGCGCAAAAGATTGTGCGAAATGCCATCGGGACTTCTATGATGAATGGCGGATGACGATTCACAGTCAGGCCTGGAGCGACCCCTATTTTCAGACCGACTGGCAGTTTGATGGTGCCGAGCCTAGCTGCCGATTGTGCCACACACCATTAGATCGTCAACAACAGCATAAGGTGCTGGGTTACCGTGATACCGATAAGTGGGACCCGATTTTGAAAGATAATCCAAATTTTGATCCCAAGCTGCAACATGAAGGTGTGACCTGTGCTGCCTGTCACTATCGTGATGGAAAAATAGTCGGTGTACTCGGTAATATCAATGCCCCCCATCCTGTACAAAGGCTGAAGGACCCTAATCAGATATGCGTGCGTTGCCATATCGTAAAAGGCAAGCGCTGGGATACCTTTTACCGCGTTCCACCCTGCGGTACGGTGGCAGAGATTGAAAGTTCATCCTCCCAGTCATCGATAGAAAAGAATTTACATATACTCGCCCAGCTACAACCATTAATAGTGAGTAATAAGGACGACAAAAATAACTCGCTGTTTAATCAGTATACGAAGTTAAAGATGCAGAATGCCGCGACTAAAGGTCGTTCAGGGGAACGTATTATGCCAAATACAGCCTCTCTGGGATGTGTTGAGTGTCATATGCCGCTGGGCAAACGCCCATTGGTTAAGGGTGGTAAAATACGAAAAATACGCCATCATTACTGGCGTGGCGGGCATGATCCTGAGATGGTGAAAAGTGCGCTCTCGATAAAATTTGCAGAGCAAAGCCTGACAAATAAGAGGAGGCGTCGATTTATCCTGACATTAGCCAATACTGGCGCTGCCCATTATGTTCCAACGGGCACACCGGATCGCTATTTAACAGTAGAACTACGTGTTTTGGATAAGCGTGATAATGTGCTTGATGAAAATACAGATACCATCAAGCGTACCGTGATGTGGCGACCATTTATCGTCGACCTCAAGGATACGCGATTACCTCGTTGGCAACCGCGTAGTTATCATATTGATATTTCGGATACGAATAAGGCGGTAAGCGTTGAGGCGGTAGTGCGTTATCACCTATTGGCGGAAAAACGTCGTCAACGTATTGGTTATAAAAATAAGACACCCATTGCGTATGATGTCTTTCGGGAAAGAATCCCACTTTACTTGAATACAGAGGGAAAGGCTGATGAATAAACGCGATCTCATTATTATCGGCGGTGGTGCAGGTGGACTGATCGTGGCCAGTGTGGCGGCACAATTGGGATTGAAGGTTACGTTGATCGAGAAAGAAGATAAACTCGGCGGTGACTGCCTTCACTATGGCTGTGTGCCAAGCAAAACACTGATCCATACCGCCAAGGTGGCCTCACTCATGCGACGCGGTGCGGAGTTTGGTCTTGATGCACATGAGCCAGAGGTTGATCTTGGCAAGGTTAATGCTCATGTGCAGTCGGTGATCGATCATATTCAGCAGCATGATGATCCAGGACGGTTCCGTGATTATGGTTGTGAGGTATTGCTAGGTGAACCCGCAGAATTTATTTCGGCGTATGAAGTACGTGTTGGTGAACGAGCGATTGAAGGCAAACGTTTTGTCATCGCTACGGGGACTCGAACCTTTATTCCCCCTATTCCCGGACTGGAGGAAACCGGCTTTATCACCAACCTGGATCTTTTCTCACTACAGTCACTGCCAAAACGATTAATCGTACTCGGTGGAGGTCCTATAGGCTTGGAAATGGGGCAGGCCCTGGCACGGCTGGGAAGTCAGGTCACCATTATTCACCGGCAAGCACATCTGTTACCACAGGAAGATCCAGAGCTGGCCGATGCCCTGCAGAAGACGTTGATAGCAGAGGGGATGGTTATCCATACATCAACTCAGGCTCGACGTGTATACAAGGATAACGATACTGTGAAGGTGGGTTGTGGTGATGGTCTTACCCTAGTAGCGAATCAGGTCCTGCTGGCCACTGGGCGGCAGCCCAATCTTGAAGGACTCAAACTGGAAGTTGCCGGTGTAAAGTATACAAAACAGGGAATAAGTGTGGATCGTCGTCAGCGTACTTCGCAAAAACATATCTATGCCTGCGGTGATGTGTGTGGTCCCTATGCGTTTACGCATATGGCTGAATATCAGGCCGGCATTGTGATTGGTAATGCTGTATTCCGATTTCCAAAGAAGACCGATTACCGGGTAGTGCCCTGGGTTACCTATACCGACCCCGAGTTGGCACGCGTTGGCTTGACTGAACAACAGGCTCGTGAACAGGGAATTGAACCCACGGTGTTGCACTTTTCATTCAAAGATATCGATCGGGCTCTGACTGAGGTGGAAACCGATGGCTTCACCAAGCTGATTACGCATAAGGGTCGAATACTTGGTGCCTCTATTCTGGGTCCGCATGCGGGTGAACTCATCCACGAGATCGCGTTGGCCATGCAAACTGGCACGAAGATTAGCAACATCTCGGCCACCATTCATGCCTATCCTACACTGGCACAGATTCAACGACGCGTGGTGAATACCCTATATGGAAAAAAACTATTCAGCACTGGGACGCGAACACTCGTTAAATGGATCAATCGTTTGTTGCCTTAGTCAATAAGGGCTCAGGCAAATAAACGATAGGTATACTAGTACTCTTGCAGTGTAATTATGACGGGTTCAGAGGCCCGCAACTTGCTGCGAGGTAGTTTATTTTTCGTGTGGCGCTCGATTTTGCTAATCGCCTGGTCCAGCGGCAGCAATAAATCAGTATCTGGATACAAACCAATTTATTACAAAGGTAATTAATTATGACCAGTGTAGCGGAACCCGCCAGTTATGAGGCCTGGTATCACACTCCACGCGGCAAGTGGGTTGGCGATCAGGAGTTTGCCCTCTTAGAAAAATTGTTGCAGGCGGAGGAGGGTAGCACCCTGTTGGACGTGGGGTGTGGCACGGGTTATTTTTCTCGTCGCTTTAGGAAAAGCGGATTTGAGGTTACTGGTCTGGAACCGGATAGTAATATGCTGAACTTTGCCAGAGGCAGTGCCTCGGAAATTAGCTGGATAAAAGCCAGGGCGGAAGAATTACCCTTTGCTGACGACAGCTTTGATTATGTGACAGCGGTTACCAGTACCTGTTTTGTTGGAGTCCCTGAGCATGCAGTCGGGGAGATGTGGCGGGTAGCAAAGAAGGGCATTGTATTGGGCTTACTTAATCGCCATAGTTTGCTGTATCGGCAAAAACGGGGTAAGGGAAGCTATCGCGACGCCCGCTGGGACAGTTGCGCAGACGCCAGACGCTGGTCAAGAGGGTTAAGCCCGAGACCATGCAAGAACCTTTGTCAGAGTGCGGTTTTTATGCCTGGCGGGGGCAATTTGGCCAGGGCGATTGAGCAGCGCTTGTCATCCCGTCTACCATGGGGTAGTTTTCTTGCCGTATACTTATTGAAGTAATGGTGTGTAAGCAATATTTATTGGCTAAGCAAGAGGATCTTATGGGCATGCGAGGAATACGGGTAGCAGTGCTGTCTGCGTACGGTGATTATTGATAGTTACTACCTAGGCAGCAGCAAAGGATACCGTCTTTTCTTCAAAAAAGGATCTGATGAGTTTTTTATTTCGCTTAATACTTTCCAAATCTAAAATTGCTCGATTCATTAATG
>Ga0209633_10005450_pt1 | contig 11151 bp, 10 predicted proteins | sample Cruoilmetagenom1_FD_187290 | JGI IMG/M metagenome (GOLD analysis project Ga0209633, IMG submission 187290) | Oil polluted marine microbial communities from Coal Oil Point, Santa Barbara, California, USA - Sample 1 (SPAdes) (version 2) | ecosystem: Environmental > Aquatic > Marine > Oil seeps ... | reverse complement strand
AGATACCTCGCCGTTCATCGATACTGACATCTACAATCTCACGCAACGGCATTTTGCGAACCTTGCCTTGCACACCGTGCGGTCGCACGGGCGTCATGGTAAGCGTCAACGGAGTCATATCAATTTTAATTTTTGCCCCTCGAACCTGGAATATTTTAACCAATAAATACACGGTATAGGCCGCCACAAGCATGGCTAAGCCGGCCACTAAGAGCACGCGTACGGCTGGACCAGCAATCGGCAACCACGACGCCACTACAGTGGCGGCGACGAACAGCAGCAGCCCTGCCGAAAGCGAGCTCCAGTACACCCAGCCACGACGATAAGGCATCACAACTTCGTACCCGGTACTGCGTTTCCACACACCCAGCTCTGTTGCCGCCGGCAGATGGGAAGGCAAAACGGTGTTCTGCAAGTCCTCAATTTTCAGCTGCTGCATAGGCATAGATAATATTCGTATTATGTTTCGCGACCGTTGACACCAACGTGCAACGAGCACTCTTTAACAGATGTCTCGGAGGGCCGCAAGTCCGGTCCGGCCCAAGTCCCGGCCTAATCCGACCTGCGGGTCGGCCGGGACAAAAAATCCGCCTCACGACAGGCATCATAACAGCACTTTCTGCCAACAAGGCGTCCAGGTTCATAAACAAAAGCCCCCGGCCGGGGGCTTGCCGACACCATGACTAACATCATCAGGTATAGGTCACATTCTGCATCGAGTCGCCCAGGGCGCCTTTCTTCGCACCCTTGCTTTCCAGCTTGATACGCAGGCGCAGATCGTTGATGGAGTCCGCGTTACGCAAGGCCTCCTCATAGGAAATGAGACCCGCTTCGTAGAGATTGAACAGCGACTGATCGAAGGTCTGCATTCCGGCCTCGGTGGACTTGGCCATGAGATCCTTCAATTCATGAACATTGCCTTCAAGAATAAGATCGGCGATCAAGGGCGAATTGACCATCACCTCCACCGCCGGGATGCGGCCCTTGCCCGTTTTTATCGGAATCAGGCGTTGGGCGATCACCGCCTTCAGGTTGAGCGACAAATCCATCAGTAACTGGCTGCGCCGGTCTTCGGGAAAGAAGTTGATGATACGGTCCATGGCCTGATTGGAGCTGTTGGCATGCAGCGTCGCCAGGCACAGGTGGCCGGTCTCCGCAAACTGGATGGCATACTCCATGGTCTCGCGGCTGCGGATCTCGCCGATCAGGATCACATCCGGCGCCTGCCGCAAGGTATTTTTTAGCGCCGCATCAAACGATTCGGTGTCCACGCCCACTTCGCGCTGCGTGATAATACAGTTTTTGTGCTGATGAACGTACTCAATGGGGTCCTCTATCGTAATGACATGCCCGTAACTGTATTCGTTACGATAGCCGATCATCGCCGCCAGCGACGTGGACTTACCCGAACCCGTCCCGCCGACAAAAATCACCATGCCACGCTGGGTCAACGCGATGTCCGCAAGCGTCTTGGGCAGGTTCAATTCGTCAAAACGGGGAATCTCGGTTTCAATGGTGCGCAATACCATGCCCACTCGCTGCTGCTGCATGAAAATATTGACACGGAAACGACCGATTTCTTGCGGCGCGATGGCGAAGTTGCATTCATTTGTAGCCTCGAACTGGCGCCGCTGTTCCTCATTCATGATCCCGTAGGACATCGCCCGGGCCTGCTCCGGTGTAAGCGGCTGCTTGGTAACCGGCACTACCTTACCGTCGACCTTGATCGATGGCGGCACACCGGCGGTGATGAACAGGTCCGACGCCTTCTTCTGGATCATCAGCTTCAAAAGGTCGCTGAAAACCATTTACTTCTTTCCTCCAAACGAGGCGGCGGCTCCCGCCGGGCCGCTCATGCCTCCGGCCCCGAAGTTCTCCTTGTTCGCAGCCTTGGTCCGCGCTTCGTCCATGGTCACTTGATGGGCTTGTACCAGTTCCAGCAGGTTCTGATCCAGGGTCTGCATCCCGTGGCCCTGGCCGGTCTGGATCGCGGAGTACATCTGCGCGATTTTATTTTCCCGAATCAGGTTGCGGATCGCCGCTGTGCCAATCATAATCTCGTGCGCCGCCAGGCGCCCGCCGCCGATTTTCTTCAGCAGCGTCTGCGCGATCACGGCGCGCAGCGACTCCGAGAGCATGGCCCTGACCATGTCTTTCTCGGCGGCCGGGAACACATCCACAATACGGTCTATGGTCTTGGCGGCGGAGCTCGTGTGCAGGGTGCCGAAGACCAGATGGCCGGTCTCGGCCGCGGTCAGGGCCAGGCGGATCGTCTCGAGGTCACGCATTTCACCGACCAGAATAATGTCAGGGTCCTCGCGAAGGGCGGAACGCAGCGCCTCGTTAAAACCCAGGGTATCCTTTCCGACCTCACGTTGGTTCACCAGGCAATTCTTGCTACTGTGCACAAACTCGATGGGGTCCTCAACGGTCAGGATATGCTCATGGCGGCTCTCATTAACATGATTCACCATCGCCGCCAGGGTCGTCGACTTACCGGAACCGGTAGGCCCTGTCACCAGCACAATGCCCCGGGGCTGATCGGAAATCTTTTTGAAAATTTCCGGCGCATTGAGTTGTTCCAGGGTAAGGATCTTGGATGGAATGGTTCTGAAAACCGCGCCCGGCCCGCGATTCTGATTAAAGGCGTTAACACGAAAACGGGCGATATTGGGCAGCTCAAAGGAAAAGTCGCACTCGAGGAACTCCTCGTAGTCCTTCTGCTGCTTGTCGTTCATGATATCGTAAATCATGTTATGCACGGTCCGGTCATCCAGCGGGTCGACATTGATGCGCTTGACCTCGCCGTCGACGCGAATCATGGGCGGCAAACCGGCTGATAGATGCAGATCTGAAGCGTTTTGTTTATAGGCAAACGCCAGTAACTCAGCGATATCCATGGTGGCTCCGGATAACTTACAATACACAACAATATTTTTGCTGGGCGGCTTTTTCTAGTATAACTGGCCGCAACAGACAAACAAGGGAACGCCGACAGGCCAATCCCCTACAGACTCGAGAACAACCCGATGGCCGTCAGTGCGATTTTCGCCGCCTCCGACGGCTTTCACCAGCGAGAATACGATTGCGCATGCGAGGCCTATGAAAAACAAAACCATCGGTTTTATCGGTGCCGGCAATATGGCACGCAGCCTGGCTGGCGGTCTATTGGCCAATGGCTGGGACAGATCACAGATCCTGCTGGCCGACCCCGACGCCGGCCAGCGCCAGACTATGAAAGAGCTCCTCGGGCTCGCCGCTTACGCCGACAATGGCGCGGTTGCCGGGCGTGCCGATGTCCTGGTACTGGCCATTAAACCGCAGTTCCTGAAAACTGTCGCCACGCAGCTCGCGCCGATGGTCCAGGAAAAGCAGCCACTTGTCATCTCTATCGCCGCCGGTATCCGCGCCACGGACCTGCAGCGGTGGCTCGGCGGAAAACAGGCCATCGTGCGGGCAATGCCCAATACCGCCGCCCTGATTGGCTCTGGCGCCACTGGGATGATCGCCAACGACCGGGTCGATGCCAGCGGTCGTGATGAGGCCGAGAGCATTCTGCGGTCTGTCGGGGTCGCCGTGTGGGTCAAAAACGAAGACCAGCTCGACGTGGTGACAGCACTATCCGGCAGCGGTCCGGCGTATTTTTTCCTGCTGATGGAGGCACTGGAGCAGGCCGCGATCGAACATGGCCTCGGCCGGGAAACGGCCCGCCTGCTTACCCTGGAAACTGCCTTTGGGGCGGCTAAGATGGCATTGGAAGGTGGGGAGGAACCGGCGCAGCTGCGGCGCCGGGTCACCTCGCCCGGCGGCACCACCGAACGGGCGATCACGGTCCTGGAGGATGCCGGCATCCATGCGGCGATCCGCAGGGCCGTCGCGGCCGCGGTTGAGCGCTCGCGTGAACTGGCTGACATGTTTGGGGGTGAGCAATGACTAATCCTTTTGGCCAGGCAATTGTGTATCTGATCCAGGTGGTGTTCGGCCTCTATATCCTCGCGGTCATGCTGCGTTTTTTGTTCCAGTTGGTGCGCGCGGACTTCTACAACCCCATCTCCCAGGCAATTGTGAAGATCACCAACCTGCCCTTAATCCAGCTACGACGCCTGATACCCGGTCTGTGGGGCGTTGATCTCGCATCAGTGGCGTTGCTGCTAGCACTGCAAGGTCTGGAGACATTCCTGGTCGTGCTGATAGAGTACGGCCACGCCGCCCATCCCTGGGGTCTACTGGTCCTGTCACTGGCCCAGCTGTTGCGCATGGTGACCTATATCATTTTTGCTGCCGTGATCATCCGTATCGTTATAAGCTGGATCAACCCCGCCGCCGGCTACAATCCGGTGGTGGGTCTGCTCACCAGCCTGACCGAGCCGCTGATGCGCCCCGCGCGACAGCTGATCCCCCCCATCGGGGGGCTGGACATTTCACCGGTCGCCGTGCTCATCGCGTTGAGGCTCATCCAGATTGTCTTGATTGACCCGCTCGGCCAAATAGGCATAGCACTACTAAAATGACGGGGCACGGAGATCACTGGTACCGCTGGGACAACGGCGATCTGATCCTTCGTGTGCAGATCAAGCCGCGGGCCAGCCGTGACGAGCTCACCAGTGTAATCAACAGCCACCTGAAAGTGCGCATCACGGCGCCGCCCGTGGACGGCGAGGCCAACGACCATCTGCTGCGCTTCATGGCCAAACAGTTCGGTCTGCCCAAAAAAAAAGTAATCCTGCTGCACGGACACAAGGGCAAAACCAAGGTGCTATGCCTGCGCTGCCCCCAAAAGATCCCACCAGGGCTTGACGTCGCCCGTCCCGGCTGAGTCACGCGGAAACGTAGCCCCAGGATCCGGTTGTTGGCGCAGGGCTGAGGGCGAGCTGCCGGGCAGCGCCAGCCGGTTTTTTGTTCTAAAATCTGTATAGAACTACGGGGTCTTTAGTGTACCGCGGCACGGTTCTGGTCTAGACTTAAGACAGAGCATCATTAAACTAACTTAACTTTATGAATTTCTGATATATTTTTTGTCAGCAGCGGCGTGCATATCTGGCGCGTGGGGGCCGCAAAAGATTTCTTGGCCAACCCAATTCAAGAGCTCCGCCTGTTTGCCCGCTTCCGCCTTATGCGCGAAAGGTGATATTTTTCATAATTACTGATTTTGGGTGCGGAAATGACACAAAAGGGCATCGAAAAACACCTTGCGGCCTACAGCGACTGGCGTCAGACGCTTGCCGATGCCATCGGCGATTTCCGATCGTGGCTCCAACAGCAAGAACTGAGCGAGGCCCGGATCGAGCAACGCCTGGACTACATTCTAACCACCCTGCGCGATGACAAACTGTATATCGCCTTCATCGCGGAGTTCTCGCGCGGCAAATCCGAGCTGATCAACGCCATCTTCTTTGCCAATTTCGGCCAGCGCATCCTGCCGTCCAACGCGGGACGCACAACGATGTGCCCCACCGAGTTGCTATATGAGTCCGGGAGCCGGCCGTCGCTTCGACTGTTGCCGATCGAAACCCGCCGCAATGGCACAACCGTCGCCGAATACAAGGGCTTCGAGGACGAGTGGAAAACCATCAACCTCGATACCAAAACCCCGGAGAAAATGATCGAGGCCCTGAAGCACATCGTCGAGGTCAAGGGAGTCGAGCCCAAGGAAGCGCAGAGCCTGGGTCTGCACGTGGCCGAGGACGAAACCCAGCAGGGTATGCTCAAGACCGAGGAGGGGAAGGTCGAAATCCCCAGGTGGCGTCACGCGATTATCAACTACCCGCACCCCTTGTTGGACAAAGGCCTGGTGATCCTCGATACACCCGGGCTCAATGCCCTTGGCGCCGAGCCGGAACTTACCTTGAACCTGCTGCCCAGCGCGCACGCGGTGCTGTTCATCCTTGCCGCCGACACCGGCGTGACCAAGACGGATATCCAGGTCTGGCACGACCACATTGGTGACGGCAAGAGCGGTGCGGGAAAAGGGCGTATCGTGGTGCTGAATAAGATCGACGGCTTATGGGACGAGCTGCGCGACTGGGATGAAGTGCAACGGGAGATCAAACGCCAGATCCGCGAGACAGCAAAAATCCTGCGCATTCCGGATGAGAACGTCTATCCCGTCTCCGCCCAGAAAGGCCTGCTCGGCAAAATCAAGGGCAACAAGAAAATACTGGAGCGCAGCCGGATCCTGGCGCTGGAAGAGGCCCTGGGCAAGGAGATTGTCCCCAATAAGCAGGAGATCGTCAGCGACAATATCGAGGATGATCTCGATAACATCATCAAGGCGATACGCATCCTCATCACCCAGCGCCTGAAAGGCGTCTATGAGCACGTCCAGGAGCTAAGCGGCCTCAACGGCAAGAATCTTGACGTCATCGAGCATATGATGAAAAAGGTCAAGGCGGACAAAGACGTCTTCGAGAAAAGCATGCAGCGCTTCCAGGCCACACGCAGCATCTTCTCCCAGCAGACCAACGTGCTCTACGGCCAGCTGAACCTCAAAAGCCTGGACAAGGTTATTGCCGAGACGAAGAAGGACATGAGAATCAGCATGACCACCGGCGGGCTGAAGACGTGCATGCAGAATTTCTTCAAATACGCCATGGTCACCATGGAAGGGGTGTCAAAACAGGCCCGCGAGATCAAGGAGCTGATGGAAGGGGTCTACAAGAAATTCCAGAAAGAACACGGCCTTACCAACATCAAACCGAGCAATTTTTCGGTCATGCGCTACGAGCGGGAGATCAAGCGACTGCAGGACAGGCACGACCAGTTCGTCAAGGGCCTGTCCTTGCTGATAACCGAGCAAAAGACATTGACCAATAAGTTCTTCGAATCATCCGTCGCCAAGGTCCGGGCCATTTTCAAGATGGCCAACAAAGACGCCGACAACTGGCTGAAAACTATCATGTCGCCGATGGAATCCCAGGTACGCGAGCACCAGATCCTGCTGCGCCGACGGCTGGAAAGCATCAAGCGCATTCACCAGGCCAGCGATACCCTGGAGGACCGGCTGCAGGAGCTCGAACACATCCGTGACGGGATTCGCGAGCAGGAAAAGGCCATGGAAAACCGGGTGGATGCCATCCTTCGATCGCTCAAAAAAGGCAGTGGCGGGGACTCGTCATTGACCCAGGAAAGCGCTTGATTTGATCCCCATGACCGCTCACGCGGTCGCCTTCTGCGGCGAAAAAAGCACATTGAACCTCACCAGTTGAATTTTCTTACGGCGGGCACGGGATCGGGCTGCCGGCGGCGGCGGCGAAGGCTATTTGACTTGCGCCAGGCCTTCACCCCGCGGATCGCTGGCCGCCTGTAGACGGTTGGCTTTTTTGTCCCAATACACGGCCTGCATATTGCCATAGCCGTCGGCTTTCTCTTCGAGCTCGTGGCCGAGATCCCGCAGGCGGCGCACCTCATCGGCGTTCAGCGCACCGGTCTCGTAGACCACACGGTCCGGGAGAAACTGGTGGTGGAACCGCGGCAAGGCGACCCAATCCCCGACCTCGCCGCGCCCGTGGGCAAATTCCAGCGCGGCCAGCAAGACCATGGTAATGATGCGGCTGCCCCCGGGCGTACCCAATACGACGACGGCATCCTCGCTTTCCAGGAACGTCGGGCTCATGCTGGACAGCGGCCGCTTGCCGGGAACGATCGCATTGGCGCGGCTGCCGACGAGCCCGTAGACGTTCGGCACACCCGGCTTGATGACAAAATCATCCATTTCATTGTTGAGCACGACACCGGTGCCCGGGGGTATAAAGGCGGAACCGAATGGATAGTTGATGCTCAGCGTGGCCGCCACCCGGTTGCCTTCCCGGTCGATGACGGAAAAATGACTGGTATCCTGCCCCGTCCCCCCGGAGGAAGGCGTACCCGCGCCAAGGCCGGTGCTTGCGTTGGCCCGCCCTGGGTCGATCAGACCCCGCAAGCCGTCCGCATAAGCCTGCGACAACAGGCGCTCGATAGGCGCATCGATATAATCGGGGTCGCCCAGGAACCGGGCGCGGTCGCGATACGCCAGACGCATGGCCTCGATGACAAGGTGACGGCGCTGCCAGCTTGGCATACTGTCCAGCGAAAAACCGCCGAGGATATTCAACATTTCCACCAACACAACACCACCCGAAGACGGCGGGGCAGCGGAGGTAATGCGAATGCCGCGATAGCGCCCCCGCACCGGCCGCCGCTCCACCACGCGGTACTGTTGCAGATCCTTGAGCGTCCAGATCCCCCCGGCCTGGCGCACCCCCCGCACCAGACGCCTGGCGACCACCCCGTCGTAAAACCCACGCTTGCCCCTTTGAGCCAAGTGTCTCAGGGTCGCCGCAAGCTCCGGCTGGGGAATGAGCGCGCCCTCCGGCGGCACCTCGCCATCGGCCAGAAATGCCTTGGCCGCGGCCGGCGAGCGCCGTAACGCCTCCTGCCGCAACTGCGCCAGACGCCGATAACGCGGGCTCACGACAAAGCCCTGTTCGGCGTAGCGGATCGCCGGCGCCAGGCTGACTGCAAGCGGCAGCCGGCCGTAGCGCCCAGCCAGATACACCAGGGCCGCCGGTGTCCCGGGGATGGCGGCCGCCAGCGCCCCATCCAAGGACGCGCGCGAGATAGGAACACCGTGGCGGTCGAGATACATATCGGCGGTGGCGGCGGCCGGCGCTTTCTCCCGGCCGTCAATCATGGTGTCATGCTCATCGGCGGCGCGGTGCAGCAGCCAGAAGCCGCCGCCCCCCAGGCCCGACCCCATGGGCTCGACCACGGCCAGCGCCGCCGTAATTGCCACCGCGGCATCGAAGGCGTTACCACCGTGGGCCAGCACTTCATGTCCGGCGCGGGTGGCAAGCGGGTGGGCGCTCGCGATCGCGGCCGGCGGCGGCGACGCCGCCAGCGCCGCCCCCGGCGGCAGGACGAACCAGCAGCAGGCCAGGGAGTACGCCAGGATCATGATGGCCATACGGCCGGTAAACGGCTGTCGCCACCACCGGGACCCGCACCAGCCGGGCCCCTGAATCGAGGTCAGGGCAGGGAGCGCTGGCATTGGATCTACCACGGCGGGATTGCGTTTCATCTAGGTGTACGTACCATGCATCAAGAACCCAAAACCAAAAAAGCGGCATCCGCCGCTTTCTAGGTCTCTGCGTGAAGCTCGCCTAGCTGGCCGCCCTGACCAGTTGCTCGTATTTTTGCACGAGCTGTTCCCTGGCCTCCACATAATCCGGGTTCACGGGAATACAATCCACCGGGCACACATCGACACATTGCGAGGTTTCAAAATGCCCGACACATTCGGTACACAGGTTCGGGTCAATGACATATATCTCCTCGCCCTGGTAAATCGCGCCGTTCGGACATTCCGGTTCGCAGACGTCGCAATTGATACATTCATCCGTAATCATCAAGGCCATAACACTATACCCAATTGTTTCACTCAGGATTAATACCGACAATGTTAACGCATTTTTTCCGCTAACGCAGCCGCGACACGGGTATCCACAAATTCTGTGACGTTACCCCCCAAGGCTGCGATCTCTTTGACCAATGACGCGGAAATATAGGTGTCTTCCTGCGACGGCGTCATGAACACGGTCTCGATATCCGGGGCCAAACGCCGGTTCATACCCGCCATTTGGAATTCATATTCAAAATCAGACACTGCCCGCAGACCGCGCAATATCACCCGGGCGCCGTACTGGCGCACACAGTCCACGAGCAGATTGTCGAAACCGACGACCTCGGCGCGTTGGATATCGGCCAGCACCGCCCGCGCCAGCGCCACGCGTTCGTCGAGGTTGAACAATGGCTTTTTGATCGGATTGGCCGCCACCGCCACGACCACCCGGTCAAACAGGCGTGTCGCCCGGCGAACCAGATCCGTATGCCCGTTGGTGATCGGATCAAAGGTGCCCGGATAGAAAGCGGTTATTTGCATAGGCTTGATCCCCTTCGTCACGCGCTTCGTTTTGCAAGATGATACCCCACTTGGCCGGCAGTTTTGCTGCGGATCACCCGCCAGCTGTCCGGAATCGGGAGCACCTCCATCTCGCTTGGCGCCTCGATATAGATCAGCCCGCCGGCCTTCACCCAGCCACGTCCTTCTAACAATACCGCGCAACGGGCGATCAGATCGCTTTTAAACGGCGGGTCCAGAAAAACAATATCAAATGGCTCGGCCATACCCTGCAGAAATCCGACGGCGTCGGCCTGGATGACCCGCCCCTGGGTGGCCCCCAGTTTTTGCAGGTTATGCTCGAGCACCCTCACGGCCACGGGCGAGTTCTCCACCATCACCGCGGAGGCCGCCCCGCGGGACAAGGCCTCCAAGCAGAGTATGCCGGTGCCCGCCGTCACATCGAGGCAGCGCGCACCCGGCAACCAAGGTTGCAGCCAATTAAACAGCGTCTCGCGCACCCGGTCCGGCGTCGGGCGCAATCCGGGGCTGTCCGGCACCTCGAGACGCCGACTGCGCCAGGCGCCGCCGATGATACGCACGCGACCCGGGTAGCCGCCTCGCCGCCCGGCCCGCTTGCCGTGCTGCGGGCTAGCGCTCACCACCGACAACCACAGTCACGAGCTTGTCGGGATCGATACGACGGCGGAAGGCATCACGGATCTGTGCGGCGGTGACCGCCTGGACCGCCGGGATAAAGTCATCCAGATAGCTCAGCGGCAAGTCATAGAAACCGATCACGGCGAGGTATCCAACGATGTTCTGATTGCTATCGATACGCAATGGAAATCCGCCCGTCAGGTTTTTCTGCACCGCGAGCAGTTCCTCTTCGGTGGGTCCATTGTCTACGAATTCCTGCAGGGTCGTGCGCACCAGAGTTAAGGCCTTGTCACGTTCCGCGTTCCGCGTCTGCAAGCCCATGGTGAATGGTCCCTCGACGCGCATAGGCGCGAAATAACTGTAAACGCTGTACGACAATCCGTGTTTCTCCCGGATCTCTTTGGACAGGCGCGACACCAGTCCACCCCCGCCCAGGATATGATTACCTATATAGAGCGGAAAATAATCCGGATCCTTGCGATGCATGCCTGGCTGGCCCAGGCGCAAGTGGGTCTGCGTGGAGGGAAACTCCATGCGCTGCTCAACGGCACTGTCCGGGCGCGAGACCTCAGGTAGCGCGGCCGCCGGACTCCCCCGGGGCAGCCGGCCGGCCAGAC
>Ga0209633_10005449_pt1 | contig 11151 bp, 9 predicted proteins | sample Cruoilmetagenom1_FD_187290 | JGI IMG/M metagenome (GOLD analysis project Ga0209633, IMG submission 187290) | Oil polluted marine microbial communities from Coal Oil Point, Santa Barbara, California, USA - Sample 1 (SPAdes) (version 2) | ecosystem: Environmental > Aquatic > Marine > Oil seeps ... | reverse complement strand
CCCATTGTCAGTACTCTCCTGCCATTGATATCCGGTAGAGAAATCAGCTGTGACAGAGAAATTTGCCAGCGCCCCTTCAATTAACTGAACATCTTGTGGTTGTGAAATAATTGATGTTGAAGGTAATACTATAATTGTAACTGAATCAGTTACAGAATTATACCCATCGTCTACATTAATTATATATGTTGTAGTTATAGTTGGACTTGCAATAACAGTCATGCCAGTATTAGAATATCCCGATGGATTTGATGTCCATATTGCAGTATAGCTACCTAAGTTACCTCCCAATACATTTGCATTTAGTGTAGTTGAGACTCCTGGGCACACTGTATCAGGAGTTCCTGTTATAGATACAATTGCAAGTGCTCCACCGGTAACTTCTATAATGATGGAATCGTTTGATGCACAACCGCTACTTTGATCTTCCACATAAAAGTAATATACCGTAGTTTGCTCAAGTGGTATTGTTTGAGGATCCTGATTTAATGGATTTACAAGCATTGAAGCCGGTTCCCAATAAAACTGTAGTGGACCGGGTGTCCCATTCATTAATCCGTGTAATATTGTACTTGTCCCATATGGAATACTTATAGCATCGGCTGTAATATCCACAATGGGGCTTTCGTTTATTAAGATGTCTTGATATGTTGTATCTGAAATACAATCGAATTCCACCCATAAGCTAATGGTTTTGGTTCCTGCTGTGCTCCAAATCACCTGATATGGCCCTTCACCGGTACCACTTATTACTAACGCATCTGTTCCAAAATCCCAATTGTACTCAGCAGTAGGAGAGGGAGGTGCATTACCTGTGTATGTAATAAGTACAGTGTCAGAATCACAAATTTGGGAAGGTAAATTAAATGTGGAAGTTGGTATATCCAATACTGTCACTATGCAGTCATCATATTCTTTAATTACTTCGTAAAGTGCAACATCATCAATTGCGAAGTCATTCCCCAACCCGGAAGATATTGCAGTTAGGTTTACAATCCTGATAGTTGCTGAGGTTGCAGATCCAGAATTCCACAACTGTGAAAATTCAAGCCAACTGCATACTGTTGATGGGGCATTAAGTGTTCCCAAAACTTCCCCATTAATTTCAAACTGAAGATTAGCACCAAACATGGGTATAGAATATACCATACTTGTTAACCATGTTGATAACTCATATTCAGTGTTTGTGCTGATATTGTTTACGGTTATTTCGTAAAGGGTTGTATTTGCTTGTTCTGCTCCATTGGCAATCATCATATTACCGCTGCCAGATGTATGGTCACCACAAGATGGGAAATCCTCATGGAGGAAATTAGGATCGTCATTAATTCCATACTCACCATTTGCTGGTGAAGAATGCAAACAATATTGTACATCGCAATAGTCGTAACTACTTGTAAAACCAATATTACCTTGCTCAAAATCACCATTGTCGACAAGGTTTAAGTCACTTACAGTTCTTCCTTCAAGTGTATATGTCGTTGTTGATGAGGGCTCTACAGTAGGTGTTAATATGTTTGGGTTACTGATTGTTGGATCGTTAGGAACAGATGTCCATGTAAAGTCATAGCCTGATGAAGGACCTGTACCCTGTAGCGTTGTAGATTGTCCAAGGCATATTGATTGATCAGGCCCGGCACTAACTTGCGATAGTGCTGAAGATACTGTTACCAACACAAATACCAATAGAAATAACCATCTCATAATAATGCCGTTCGCTTGAAAAACAATTTTTAAAAATACTATTATTTTATTACTGACTCATTATTTAAAATAAAACAAGCCCCTTACAATCTGTTAAAGTACATAGCGTAAGGGGCATTTGTTACAACACAATTGTTGTATTATTTCTTCATTTCTTCAGCAAAATACTGATAGAACCATGTTATTGTTTCAATACCATTGTAGAAGTTATTTACCGGATAGTTTTCATTTGGTGAATGAATTGCATCCGACTCAAGTCCAAACCCCATAAGTACAGATTTAATCCCCAGCTTATCTTCAAAGGTTGAAATAATTGGAATACTACCACCGCTACGCATTGGAACAGGAGTTTTATCGTAAATCTTTTCAAAAGCTGACTCAGCAGCACGGTAAGCAGGAAGGTCGATTGGGCAAACATAAGCTTGTCCTCCATGCAATGATTCTACTTTAACCTTAACTGATTTTGGAGCAATACTTGCAAAATATTCTTCAAACATCTTTGCAATTTTTTCATTGTTTTGGTCAGGAACCAACCGTGTTGATATTTTTGCATAAGCTTTTGAAGGAAGTACTGTTTTTGCACCTTCGCCGGTGTAACCTCCCCAGATTCCACATACATCGAAAGACGGACGAATCCCCGTTCTTTCAATTGTAGTATATCCTGCTTCACCTGATAATTCTACTACATCAATTGCTTTTTTATATTCATCAACACTAAAAGGTGCTTTGTTAAGCATTTCTCTTTCTTTGTCAGAAGCATCAATAACATCATCATAAAAACCTGGCATTGTTACTTTGCCATTTTCGTCGGTCATTGCTGCAATCATTTTTGATAGCACATTAATTGGGTTTGCAACAGCACCACCAAATAGTCCTGAGTGAAGATCTCTGTTTGGACCGGTTACTTCAACCTGCCAGTATGCTAACCCTCTAAGTCCTGTTGTGATAGATGGAATATCTTCAGCAATCATTCCAGTATCAGAAACAAGAATTATGTCTGCCTGAAGCATTTCTTTATGCTCATCACAGAAAGCACCAAGACTTACAGAACCAATTTCCTCTTCGCCTTCGATCATGAACTTTACATTGGTTGTAAGCATGTCGTTTTTAACAAGAGCTTCAAAAGCTTTAATGTGCATAAAACCCTGACCCTTATCGTCATCAGCACCTCTTGCCCATATTTTACCATCACGAATCTCAGGTTCAAATGGGGGTGAATCCCAAAGGTCGATAGGATCAACTGGCATCACATCATAGTGTGCATAAACTAAAACTGTTGGTAGTGACTTGTCAATTATTTTTTCACCATAAACAACAGGATTTCCAGCTGTTGACATTACTTCAGCTTTATCAACACCTGCTGCTAATAAACTTCCTTTAAGAAATTCAGCCATACGAAACATGTCATCTTTATGAGCTGATAATGATGAGATAGATGGGATACGAATTGCTTCAAACAATTCTTCCATGAATCGTTCTTTATTTTCTTCAATAAACTTTTTTACTTTTTCCATTTTTAGAGATTAAAATTTTAAGGGTGTAAAGGTAAAAATATTAGGTGAAAAGGTAATTATAATTGGGGCGGTAATTGTTAAAATATTTTAAAATATTATTAAACGACTGTGATTACATCCAAATTATTTCATCTGAAAACCATCAAGATTAATTGGTGGTACAAATTGAGTTTCAACCTTAGCAACTCTTGCCCATTGTGGTCCAATGTTGCACCAGTCGATAAATGTTAACAGGTTTGTTTCATCACCTTCTGCTTCGATGTAAACTGTGCCATCGGGTTTGTTTTGTACGTAACCTGAGATATTTAATTCAACAGCTTTTTTGTTTGTGTAGAAGCGAAAGCCAACTCCTTGTACGCGGCCGTATACTTTAATGGTTGCTGCTTTTTTCATTTTGTTATTGTTGTGCCGATTCGTGAATCGGCATTACTTAGTTGTAGTTTATGGTAAGTAGTAAGTAATTATGTCTTGATTCTTGCATCCTGCCTCCTGTTTCCAGAAAAAGTTATACTCCCAGCCGTTTTGTAATTATGTTGTTAATTTTCTCAAACATCTGATCTGGTATCAGTTTTCGCCATGTAAACTCATTAAATTCGCCACTAAAAGCAATGAAATAATCGATGTTACAATCTTCGAATTCTTTAATTACAAAATCTCTGAAATTAACTCCGATAATCCATCCGTCATCAATATTGCTAAACCATTCTTCGTAATAGTCATTTGTGTCGGCATGGAAATTAAGTACATTTTCGCCAATAAGAATGAAATACTTAATATCGTTTTCGAGTAGCGTTTCGATTACATCTCTGTAAAGAAACATAATATCATTATATAGGAGATCATTCCATTCCCCTAGCATTTCAATAATACAATACTGCTGTTCATAATTGACCATCAGTATTTTAATAAAGAGTGTTTGAGATCCAAACTCATCCCATTGTGGGTGAATTAAATAATCATAAATGGAATTTGAAAATGTGAATTCACTGTATTCTCTATTGTAAAAAGGAGAATCCGGGTCGTTAGCAGCTACATACAGACTCCGCCAATTGTAGTATGGTTCAATCTCATGCATTAGTTTATTTTTGAAAGATAATAACCTCCAAATGCAAGGGCAATCCCAAAAATATTAGTAGCTGAAATGTAAAGGATCATATTTCTAAAACTTCCGTCCTTACTCATGCTAAATACATCAAAAGCAAATGTGGAGAATGTTGTAAAGCTTCCAAGAATTCCCACGAATATGAACAGTCTTATACCAGGTGATAAATAGTATTTGTCGAATATACCCCAAAGTAGTCCAATTAAAAATGACCCAATAAGATTAACTGCAAGAGTCGCCCATGGAAATGATGGGCTCTGTGATTTTTCGTTTAAAAGAAATATCAGATATCGTAGTACTGCACCAATGCTGCCACCTAATGCAACAGCTAATATCTTCTGAATCATAAGGCAAACTTTAAACCTGGAACATTTCTTAAATCAGAATAAAGTGTCTCTAACTGTGGCTTGTTTTCCAGTGTAACCTTATAATTATAGCTTACATATGTACCCTTACTGCTTTTTTTATTTCCAAGGTAAGTGTTGCTAACCTTCAGTTTGCTAAATACCAGTGAAAGATTTCCCATATTAACATCATCAGGGTTAGATGCATTTAATACTGCTTTTAGATCGAAAGTTACCGGAAATTCAATCTTAGCGTTTTTCATTGCCTGATCTGCACTTTGAACTTTACTATTATCTGATATTTTTTTCTTTGTCATATTTTAACTTACAATTGAAAAACTAATTTAACCCGACCCCACCTAAAATCATAAGCATTTTTAAACTCCGGTGATAAATAGAAATTCTGAAGTTCAATACCAACCTTCTTGTAATACATTGCAAACCCTACACTTAAGTTGATAACTAGTCTGTTAATATCAGTGCTCTGGATGGTGTATAGGTTATTTTTGTTAAACAAACTACCTTGAAGAGTTGCATCATAGAATACCAGATTCGTTTCTCCAGTTATAAAGAACCAATATTGAAGGGTGCTATTATTAGTCTTAAGGCCTTTCAAAACAGGAATAAAACTACCTGTTCTAAAATATAATCCGGTGTTTATTTTATTGAAGATTGTACCAACATTGCCACCAGCTGTTACATTGAGTTCAATATTTGGGGTACTTATTAACCCTTTCTCTAACTTTAAAGAATAATTGAGTACAAAAGTGTTCTTAATTTGGTTATTCCAACCAACAGGTTCTATGTCATGAATTGAAGATTGTACCACACCTCCCATGGATGCAGGTCCAAGAACTCCAAAATTAATACTGCTTTTAACTGACAAGTTTCTTTTCAGATTATAACTTTCCCTGAATTGACCAATTGTTAGGAATGCAGAAAATGGTCTGTCGCCAACTGAAACTTCTACAATATCAGGATTTACCGGTGTGTAAATATTCTGATTAATTGAAAACCCATATAGATTAATTAGAGAACTGCGAAGCCCGACAAGTAAACCGGTAAGCGGTGATCGCGATGCTAATGGCGTTATTAACTCAATGTTAACCCCATTTGTATAGTAGTAATCAGTATTATTGAAGATATCGTTATCAAAAACAAGATTGAGAATAGAGGGAGTCCTTTGATAATTTTGAGTTTCATTAGTAAGCGCAATATTGAAATGAGTTTTACTTTGAGGTATGTTCGAAGTTATTGGTGCAATCTCACTAATTTGGGTATTTACTATACTGCCGATATTAGTAGTAATATTTGCGTTGTATATATATGAAGTATCAGAATTTGAATCGTTTATGAAAGCAATATTCTTATTCTCGATTATACTTATGTTACTATTTGGCTTGTGGGGATAGCTATCAGTATTCTCATTTCTATTACTCTCTCCCTTTTGTTGAGAACAAGACCCAATACTTATCAGTAGTATAGTGATTAACAGATATGTAAACTGACGTAACATATTGCAAATATAGGACAAATTGAATTTCTATTTTCTCTAATTGAGCTAATTGCCCTAAATAGACCCCAAAATTAAAACAAGACTTTGTTAATATAACATTTAGAGCTTTGTGATTAGGAATTATATAGACATTAGATCAATTAGAAATTAACTCCAATTAAAATATTTTAGGATATTTTTTCGGGTTATAATCATGCATCATATTATAAACTTCGTCAAAAACATCTTCGGCATTGGGATTTGAAAAATAATCACCATCTGTACTATATGCTGCTCTGTGTGCTTTGGCAGTGAGTGTTCTCGGTTCTGCATCCAAACTAAAATATCCTTTTTGATTTTCGATTACATTCTGGAGCATATAGGCTGTAGCACCTCCAGGAACATCTTCATCAAAAAAGATGACCTTATTTGTTTTACTTACCGAACTGGCAATTAAATTATCTATGTCAAAAGGAATCAGAGTTCGTACATCAATTAGCTCAACGCTGATATTAAAATCTTTGAGTTGTACAACAGCATCTTCAGCAATACGCACACATGAACCATATGTAACGAGGGTAACATCACTTCCTTCCTGCAATATTTCAGGAATACCCACCGGCATCTTAAATTCTCCAATATTTTCCGGTTTCTTTTCTCTTAAGCGGTAACTGTTAAGAGGTTCAATAATTAACACGGGTTGATCTGACTCGAGGTAGGTATTGTAAAATCCTGCAGCCTGTGTCATATTATGAGGTACGGCTATGTGGACGCCTCTTATCGAATTTATAACCATACTCAGTGGCGATCCTGAATGCCATATTCCTTCGAGGCGGTGTCCACGTGTACTGATAATCATTGGTGCTTTCTGACCGCCATTAGTTCTGTAATGTGTTGTTGCCAAATCATCACTAAGTACCTGTAACCCATACAAGAGATAGTCAAAATATTGAATTTCAGCGATAGGTCTTAGCCCACGTAATGCCATTCCCAGGCCTTGTCCGATGATAGTAGCTTCACGAATGCCGGTGTCAAAAATTCTGTTTTCACCATATTTTTCCTGGAGGCCTTCATAGGTTTGATTAACACCACCAATATGTCCTACATCCTCACCAAATGCAACTACCAGAGGATTGTTGCCAAAGATATAATCAAAGTTATCTCTAAGTATTTCTCTTCCCGGTACATATTCAGGCTCTTTGGAATATACTGGTTCAATACTTTGAATATTAGTTGCTGATAAACTTGATTCACTATATAGATGTGAACTGTAACGGCGCTCGTTTTCAATAATTTCTTTGTTTAACCAGTTTGTAACATTTATTTTTAATGAGTTGTGTGGGTTACTACAACTGTCACAAATAAGTCGGAGGATCTTTCTGGCAGAAGAGATAATATCTTTATAGATTGGTTCACCAATTTTTCTCAGATCCTGTTTAATAGTGTTGATTTCGCCTGTTTGCGCACATTCGCAAGTTGTAATGTCAACAAGGTTTAAGAACTCTTCTTTTTTTGAGATAATTGGTTTTAAGTAGTTATTCCAGGCATCTTTTCTGGCCTGACGAGCCCTCTTTACAGCTTCTTTTTCAACCTTATCTAACTCACTTTCACTTGCAATTTTTTCACTCAAAATCCATTGACGCATAATCTTAATACCATCAATGTCATTTTCATGTTGAAGTTGTTCTTTGGTTTTATACCTTTCATGTGAACCTGATGTTGAATGACCTTGTGGTTGAGTACAATTGCGAATATGGAATAACACAGGAACATGTTCTTTTCTACAAACCGCGATCCCTTTTTTGTACAAATCAACTAATGATGCGTAATTAGAACATTCTTCGCGATAAATGTAAAAACCATTGGTGTCTTTTTGTTTCTCAAAACCTGAGAGTATCTCACTTATATTACTTTTTGTTGTCTGGTGTTTGTTAGGAACACTTATTCCCCAACCATCATCCCATACTGACATTGCAAGAGGAACCTGCATAACTCCAGCTGCATTTAAAGTTTCAAAGAAATGACCTTCTGAGGTTGAGGCATCACCAATTGTACCGAAAGCGACTTCGCTACCTTTATTACTAAAATTTGGAAATGCAACAAGTTCTTTGGTCTCTTTAAACTGTTTAGATGCAAGAGCAAGACCTAATAGTCTTGGCATCTGACTTGCTGTGGGTGATGAGTCAGCAGATGAATTATATTGTTTTGCCAGATTTAGCCAGTTGCCGTTTTCATCAAGACTCCGAGTTGCAAAATGGTTGTTCATCAGACGACCTCCATTTGCTGGGCTCGCCTTTGGATCAGTATCGCCATATAATTGAGAAAAAACTTCTTCCAGTTTCATCATTCCTGTTGCCAACATAAATGTCTGATCCCGGTAATATCCTGAACGCCAGTCGCCTTTCTTAAATGACCTTGCCATAGCAAGCTGTGGAATTTCTTTGCCATCACCAAAAATTCCAAACTTTGCTTTGCCGGTTAGTACTTCACGTCTGCCCAGCAAACTAGCTTGTCGACTTTCGTTGGCTATGCGGTAATCGCTAAGTATTTCTTTTTTGGTAAGATTTATTTTTTTCAATGGATTGGTTGTTTATGTGCCAAAAAGACCTTCCAGAGTGCGTAGCTCCTGGAAGAGTCTTGTACTTTGAATATTAATTTTTCTTTCGGTTATATAGAGTCAGAGTAATCCATTTTAGATAAACTCTTCCAGGAGCTACGCACACTGGAAGGTTTATTGTTTACAGATGCAAAAATAATTAAAAATGATTCTAAATAAAATTCAATTAAAATTTGATGTCAATTCCCACCGGACAATGATCTGAGCCAATAACATCAGGTAAAATAAAAGCATTAGTTACATTGTTAGCGATTTCCTTACTAACTAAAAAGTAATCTATTCTCCAGCCAATGTTTCTTGCTCTTGCATTAAACCTGTAACTCCACCAGCTATAAGCAACTTTTGTGGGGTATTTCATTCGAAATGTGTCTACAAATCCGTTTTTTACGTAATTATCAAGACCGTCAATTTCAACCTGGGTATAACCTGCAGTTTTGTTATAATTATTTTTTGGATTTGCCAGGTCAATTGGTTGATGAGCCACATTTAAATCACCGCAAAGTATGACCGGTTTTTTTTCTTCCAGAGCTTTCAAATATGACAAAAAATCTATATCCCATTGTTTTCTGTAATCCAAACGCACTAGTTCTGATCCTGAGTTTGGTACATAAACATTTACAAGGTAAAAGTTATCATATTCAGCAGTAAGTACACGCCCTTCCTGGTCATGATTGTCAATCCCAATATCCGACATAAACTTAATTGGTTCTTCTTTACACATTATAGCTGTACCAGAGTACCCTTTTCTAACAGCTGAATTGCTGGTGAAATGATACCCAGAATCAAATAATACCTCTCTTACCTGATCATCTTGTGCTTTTGTTTCCTGAAGGCATAGTATATCAGTACTAAGGCTGTCTACTATTTTGTTAAGACCTTTCTTTTGAAGGGCTCTTATCCCATTAACATTCCATGAAATTATTTTGACTTCCATTTAATAAACTTTTTTTTGTAAAATTACTTTTTTATCGATAATGACTCATCGAATATGTTCACACCTCCTTTTACTCCGAATTCTAGTGCTTGAACGGGGTATGCAATTTTAATGTTTTCTTTTTCAAATCGTTTTTTAATACGCGTAATTGCTTCGCTCATAGCATTTAGGTAGTCAGGGTTTTTTGTGAATTTAATCCAAAACCTAACTTCAAAGTTATATGCATAGTTTCCAATACTTGTAAAGTAAAAATCGACAACTTCAGTTTTAAGTAACGACTCTATTTGATTGATTTCATCAAGTGCTACACGTTTTACCAAATCTAGGTCATCTCCATGAGAAACACTGCTTTGCAATACTACTCTTCGTTTATTATAAGTAGAATAATTCGTAAATGTATTGTTATAAATTATCTGGTTTGGTACAAATACTTCCTGTCCGGTGGTGGTTTTAATTGTAGTTGTTATCCAACCTATTTTATTTATTGTACCAAAATTACCATCAATATTAACCCAGTCATTATCTTTGAAAGGTTTTTGAATGTTAACTATTAAACCGCCAAATATATTTGATGCAATATCTTTAAAGGCAAACCCAGCTACTATGCCAATAATCCCAGCTCCAGCTAACAATTTGGTTACAACTCCTTCTAAACCTAAGATGTCTAAAGCAAAAAAGATTCCCACAAATATTAATGCAATATAAATTACCGAAGAAATAAATTTCGCTAAGTCCGTTTGCTTCTTTAGTATATCGATATATGCTTTAAATGAATACTTCCGAATTATTTTTGCCATCAAGTAAAAAAATATCAGAACTATTAAGGCCAGAAATATCTTTGGTAAAAAATGAAAAAAGGATTCATCCCAATTTTCAAATATCTTATAGTTTTCAAAAAAGTTATTAATCATAGTTGAGTAACGTATTTAATCGCATATTTTCTAAAAAACCAAAAATTTAATCTACTATTAATGGTGGAATCCGCCTCCTTCTTTCTCATTCATCGATGTAGTAATTTTATGTTTCTTGAAATATTCCAGACTTCGCTTAATATCTTCAATTAGTAAATCCCCCAAATCCCTGCTAACGCCATGCCTTATCATCAATCTAATTACAACAGTATCTTCAAGGTTAGCCGGAAGGGAATATGCAGGTACTTGCCACCCTCTTGTGCGTAATCTATCGCTTAGATCGAATAAATTAAAATTGTATTCTTTGTCATCTTTAAGCTGCCATAACAACGCAGGAATTCCATCTTTGCCATCATATATAACTTTAAACGGACCTAGTTTACTTACTTCTTTACCTAAGTAGACAGCTGTATCATAACAGGCTTGCTGAATTCTGCGATAGCCTTCTCTGCCAAGACGTAAGAAATTATAGTATTGTGCAATTATTTGTCCTGCCGGACGAGAAAAATTTAGAGCAAAGGTATCCATTT
>Ga0209633_10005448_pt1 | contig 11151 bp, 7 predicted proteins | sample Cruoilmetagenom1_FD_187290 | JGI IMG/M metagenome (GOLD analysis project Ga0209633, IMG submission 187290) | Oil polluted marine microbial communities from Coal Oil Point, Santa Barbara, California, USA - Sample 1 (SPAdes) (version 2) | ecosystem: Environmental > Aquatic > Marine > Oil seeps ... | reverse complement strand
CACCCTCGCGCACAGCGCGGTGTTCTTGGGCTGCAAATTTTTTCCAACCGGGGTTCAGGAAATCGAGCTGGTCCACGGGCGCCACCCCTTTTGGTGCAAACCACAAAGGGCGCTCCCAGCCGTTTTTGCTGCCATAAACAGCACCTTTTTCCTTAAGGCGGGCGTGCAGTGGCGACAGACGCAAATCCCGCACGGCTTGCGCTTCCGCGCCTGGGTAGCGCATTTTGTAGTGGTGGGCATAATGCTCAACAGCGCGGGGATACATAAAGGCACGCGCGCCGTGGTGGGCGCCAAAGCGGCGGTTGTCCAGCGGCCACAGATCCAGCGATGGCCGACCCTCAACCAGCCATTCTGCGATCATTTCGCCAGCCCCGCCACCGGCTGCAATGCCGTATAGGAACCCCGTTGCCAGCATCAGATTGCTGAAATCAGGCACCGGCCCCATGACGAAATCGCCGTCGGCTGAATAAGGGATCGGGCCGTTGATCACTTGGCGTATGCCGACCTCGTTGACCACTGGCGTCACTTGGGCCGCGCATTCGGCCAAGGGGGCAAAACGGTCCAGATTATCGGGCAGCAATTGACGTACGAAATCGCCCGGAATTCCATGATCACCAAAGGGCAGGGTGTCGTCCTCATAGCCGCCGATCACCAGTCGACCACCTGCGTCGGGTTTGTAATAAACAAGCCGATCAGGATCGCGCAGGGTGGGCAGATTTTCGGGGAAATCGGGGATCGGCTCGGTAACGATATACTGGTGTTCTACCGCGCAGGCTGGGATCGTCAGGCCCAGTTTCGCACCCAGCTCGCGGCTCCACATGCCAGAGGCGAGCGTGACGGTTTCGGCCTCGTAGGTGCCGTCACTGGTGATGACTTCGGTGATACGCCCGCGCACCACTGTGAAATCCAGCACCGTGACGCCTTGCCTTAGGTCCGCTCCATGCAGCCGTGCGCCAGCCGCGATGGATTGGCACAATCCGGCGGGGTCAACATGGCCATCAGACGGAATAAAGGCTGCGCCTTCCAGCCCTTTGGTGTCGATGTAGGGGAACAGCGCCTTGGCCTCGTCTGGCGTGATGATGTTCATTTCCAGCCCGAAACTGCGCGCCATGGTGGTCAGCCGTTTGGCCTCGAGCATCCGGTCTTTGGAGGCCGCCAACCGCAAGCTGCCGACCTTTTTCCAATCCGAGTTCAGGCCGGTTTCGGCTTGTAAGTTGTCATACATTTCCACGGATTTTTGTAGCATTCTTGTCGTGTTACGAGATGATCTTAATTGACCGACCAACCCCGCCGCGTGCCATGTCGCGCCTTCGGTCAGCGCGGCTTTTTCCAGCAGTACGATGTCTTTTTCGCCGGATTTTGCCAGATGATAGGCGATAGAGCAGCCGATGATGCCGCCGCCTATAATCAGATGTTTAACCGCGTGGTCAGCCATGTCTTATTCCAATATGTTCAGTATTTCGCGATGCAATTGCGGCGTGGCGGCCGTGACCACACGCCCGTCAGATTTCAGGCTTAGCGGGGCGCCTTGCCAGTCCGTGATGACACCCCCGGCCGCCGTGACCACAGGCACCAGTGGCAGGTAGTCGTAGGGCTCCAGATCAAAATCAATGCAGGCGTCTGCGTGCCCCATCGCCACCAACATATGCGGGTATCCATCATACCCCAGCCGTTGTTCACGGCCCGATGTGCACAGGCGTTGAAACAAGGCAGGGTCAGCAAGTGCGATCTTGTTGCCCTCATTGATGTATAGATAGGCGTCCGCCAGATCGGTGACGTTTGAGGTGGCAAGGCGCGCGCCATTCAGGAAAGCGCCATCAGGGCTGCCTGTGAAAACCTCATCCAGCTCCGGCATCCGCACCACGCCGATCTGTGGGGCGCCGTCCTGCAGCAGGGCAACCAACATGCTGTAGAGCGGCATCCCAGAAATGAAGGAACGGGTGCCGTCAATGGGGTCGATTATCCACAACCATTCGCCGCCCTTATCACTGTGGCCATATTCTTCGCCCAGAATTGAGTGATCGGGAAAGCGGTCGGCCAAGGCGTCGCGGATATACTGCTCGCAGGTCTGGTCTGCCACGGTCACCGGGCTGTCGTCGCCTTTGTGCAAGATGTCGAGCTTTTGACGAAAGAATTGTTTGGGGATGGCCTCGGCTTGGCCAGTGATTGCGAGGATGGTTTCCAGATAGCCTTGCATTCAATGTTCCCCCCCGGTGGCCGCCATCACCAGCGAGATTTCGTTTTGCCCCAGCATTGTGGTGATGGCGTCGGAGGGGGGTGTTTCGGTGATCAAGATGTCAAAACTGGCCTGATCGGCAATCGCAATTGGCGCGCGGTGGCCGAATTTGGCGCTATCAGCTAAAACGATGCGTGTTTGGGCGCGTTTGGCGGCCTCGTGCAGCAGGTCGGCTTCTTGCAAATCGTGCAGCATAAAGCCGACTTCGCTGTTGATCGCGCCAGCCGAGAACACCGCATATTGCACGTTAAACCGCCGGATAAAGGCAATCGCGTCCTGGCCAAAAGCGCCGCCATCATGTTCACGCAATTCACCGCCTGCAAAAAACACACGGTTGTTGTTGCGACTGGCCAAGGTGCTGGCGACGGTCAGCGAATTGGTGACCACATATAGGTTATGATGGTTGCGCAGCGCTTGGGCGGCATAGGCCGAGGTCGAACCGATGTCGAGGAACAGCGAATCCCCGTCATTGATCATTTCGGCCAGTTTGGCGGCCAGTTGGCGCTTGGCCGTGGCGTTCTCGCTCATGCGGGCCTGAAAGGGTTGTTCGGTCAGGGTCAGGTCTTCGGCCAGTAACACGCCACCATGCACCTTGCGAACCTGTGATTTGGCCTGCAACGCCTTAATGTTACGCCGAACTGTTTCATCTGAAACCCCCAGCCGCTGGGCGAGAAACCCGACGCGGCAGGAGCCACCCGCAAGGCGTAACTCCTTTAGAATTTCCTGTTCTCGGTGGTTCGATCGGGGGGCGTTTAGCTGCATTTTGTGCCTTTTTCTGGGCCAGTGTGTTGCGCTAAGCTACGGCGCAAAACCTCAAAAGCCAACGGAAAACCAAAATAAACCCACAAAAATATGTCAAAAATGTTGACGGATGCGGGTTTAACGCCCACGCTTGCCTCAAGGCGGGGCGAATCCCGTCACAAAAAAACATGGAGGTGCCCGATGAGGCATATTATGAAAAGCGCCCTGATGGGGGCCGCCGTTGGCGTTTTTGCTGCCACGGCATCACTGGCGGATGTCGAATCTGCTGATCCATTGAAACTGACGTTGCATGACTGGTCCGGCCAGTTGATCAACACCCAAATTATGGGCGCTGTGCTGGAAGAAGCCGGCTATAACATCGAATATGTCCAAGCCGATTACATCGCGCAATTTGCGGGCTTGAAAACGGGTGATCTGACGCTGGCGATGGAGATCTGGGCCACCACGGGCCAAGAAGCACTGGACGAAGCTGTTGGTACGGGCAACGTCGAAAATGTTGGCGAAACCGGTCTGCAAGCGATCGAGGAGTGGTGGTATCCGCTCTATATGAAAGAGCGTTGCCCGGGTCTGCCGGATTGGCAGGCGCTGAAGGCTTGCTCAGCCGAATTTGCCACCGCTGAAACTGCGCCTAAAGGGCGTTATGTTGGTGGACCTGTTACATGGGGCGGGTTTGACGAGGAACGAGTCGAAGCCTTGGGGCTGGATTTTGAAGTGGTCCACGCGGGCACGGATGCTGCGTTGTTTGCTGAACTTGAGTCCGCTTATCAGCGCGAAGCACCGGTCATCCTGTGGGTTTACGTACCACACTGGGCACCTGCCAAATTCGATGGCGAGTTCGTGGAATTCCCACCCTATTCGGCGGAATGCTATGCAGATGCGGCGGTCGGTGTGAACCCAGACAAAACCCATGACTGCGGCAAACCGCGTGGCCCGATTTGGAAGGCTGCATGGTCCGGTATGAAAGACAAATGGCCCGGCGCGCATAAGATCGTTGAAGCCTACACCCTGACCAACGAAGAGATGAGCGCCATGGTTGGCGACGTTGATCTGGATGGCAAAACCATTGACGATGTGGTCGATGCATGGATGGACGCCAACGAGGCCCGCTGGCAGGGCTGGATCGCGCAGTAACCTTCCTACAGTAACAATACATGCGGGGCCGGATATTTCGGCCCCGCCAGACCATGAATACAGGCCTTTTTGAATGACCAAACCCACCAAACTTGTCTGCAATGCGTTGTGGAAAATCTACGGCAGCAATACGGGCGGCCTGAGTTTTCCACCGGCACAAGAGGATCTGGATCGGCGTGGATTGATAGGGGCTGTGCAACAGGTTTCGCTGGGTATCCATGAGGGCGAGATTTTCGTTATTATGGGGCTTTCGGGGTCAGGGAAATCGACCTTGGTGCGCTTGCTGTCTGGGCTGATTGAGCCCTCATCGGGCGAATTGCTGTTTGACGGTCAGGACATGCTCAAAATGTCCGAGCGCGATTTGATCGAAATCCGCCGCCACAAGATGGGCATGGTGTTTCAACATTTCGCCCTGTTGCCACATCTAACGGTTTTGCAAAATGTCGCTTTTCCGCTGACCATTCAGGGTCAATCCAAGGGACAGGCCGAGACCCGCGCCCAAGAGGTGATTGAGCTGGTTGGCCTGAAAGGGCGCGAGGGGTATTTCCCGCGCGAACTCTCTGGTGGGCAACAGCAACGGGTCGGGATTGCGCGTTCATTGGCGGTGGAACCTGAGCTGTGGTTTTTGGATGAGCCATTCTCGGCGCTTGACCCGTTGATCCGGCGCGAGATGCAGGATGAATTCCTGCGCCTGCAAGCGATGTTGAAAAAGACCATCGTGTTCATCACCCATGATTTTGACGAGGCCATTCGTCTGGCTGACCGCATTGCCATCATGAAGGATGGTGCCGTCATTCAGGTGGCGACGCCCGAAGAATTGGTGCTGTCTCCAGCCACAGAATACGTCGAAGAATTCACCCGCCATGTGCCGCGTGACAAGGTGTTGTCGGTTGGGGCGGTGATGGTCAAGGGCGCTTCTGGAACAGGGGACGGCATTTCCGTCCATGCCAAAATCGCCGAGGTCGCCAGTTTGGTGGTTGAGGCGGGTACACCGCTCAAAGTGGTTGATGACAACGGCCAAACGCTGGGTGCGGTTGACGCGCAATCGGTGATCAATGTGTTGATCGGCAAGGGGGGCTGAATGACGCGCCTGACCCCCAATGCCTTGATCTGGATTGGCCTGTTTTGCCTGACATGGCTGTTTGCCCAATTTGGCCGCGACTGGTTTGCGGCGATGGGTCTGGGCTGGGCTATGGACTACCCAGACGCATGGGTTATCCCGATTAAGGACAGCATATCGGCGGCTATGAAATGGCTGGTCGAGGAGGCGACGTTTGGGGTGTTCACCTTCACCGAATTCACCCGTGGTATCAGCTGGGTGATTGAACAGCCCTATAATTTGGCCCGCGCCTTGTTGGCCGAGGGGTTCATGGACGGGATCGGCCGGCGAGCCGAACAAATCCTGCCGCCGTTTAGCTGGATCGCGGTTACGGCGGGGGTCGTTGCGCTGGGGCATTACGCGCGTGACTGGTTGCTGGCGGCGATCGTAGGTGCTGCGTTCCTTTATCTGGCGATATTCGGCCAATGGGAAAGCGCTATGGTGACGCTGGCATCTGTCGTGATTGCGGTGCCGATTGGCGTCACGGGGGGGTTGATGTTGGGTATCACCGCCTATCGTCATGCGTCGTTTGAACGGGTGCTAAAACCCGTTTTGGACCTGATGCAGACCATCCCGATTTTTGCCTACCTCGTGCCGATCTTGTTCATGTTCGGCTTTGGTCCCGTTTCGGCGCTGGTTGCAACGGTGATCTATGCAATGCCGCCGATGGTGCGGATCACCACGATGGCGCTGCACGCGGTCGATCCCGAGATCAAGGATTTTGGAAAAATGTCCGGCTGCACGCGCCGCCAGATGACATGGCGCATTCTGGTCCCTGCCGCGCAGCGCAGCCTGATGGTTGGCGTCAACCAAGTGATCATGTTGTCGCTGAATATGGTGATCATCGCCAGTATGATCGGGGCTGGTGGTTTGGGCTTTGATGTGCTGTCATCCTTGCGCCGTTTGGACATTGGTGGCGGGTTTGAGGCGGGCATCGCTATCGTCATTCTGGCTGTGGCGATTGACCGTTTGTCTCAAGCCTTTGCCACCCGAACAACGCATCCGCCCCGCGATGGATCATGGGTGAAACGCCATCCGCGCAGCACTACCGTGTTGGTGATTTTGGTGCTGGCCTTTGTGATTGGTCAATTCATTCCGGGTTTCCAAACCTATCCCGAGGAAGCATTCCTAACCACGGGCGATTTTTGGGACAACGGGGTGAAATACCTGAACATCAATTACTACGATGCCCTTGAAGCGGTTAAAATCTTCTTTTTGTCGAACTTTCTTTTGCCCATCAAACGCTTCTTTTTGGGGATTCCTTGGCCTTGGGCCATCTTGATGGTCACGGTGATCGGATGGCAGTTCGGCGGCTGGAAACTGGCCTTGATGAACATCTTGATGGCGGGGTTTATCGTCTCCACTGGCATGTGGGAAAAGGCGATGATCACGGTTTACCTTTGTGGCTCCTCCGTGGTGATTGCCAGTGTGATCGGCATTCCCTTAGGCGTACTAGCGGCGGTGAATGCGCGGGCAGGCAGCGTCATTGGTGTGTTGATAGATACGCTGCAAACCCTGCCGAGCTTCGTCTACCTAATCCCCGTCGTGATGCTGTTTCGCATCGGTGATTTCACCGCCATGGTGGCGATCGTGCTTTATGCCGTCGTGCCAGCTGTGCGCTATGCGGCGCATGGCGTGCGCTCGGTCAGCCCGGAAATGATCGAGGCCGGGGTGGTTTCGGGCTGTACCAAACGCCAATTGTTGACGCGTATTCGTCTGCCCTTGGCGTTACCCGAAATCCTGCTGGGGTTAAATCAAACCATCATGTTGGCGCTGTCTATGCTGGTGATCACGGCGCTGGTGGGCACCCGCGATCTGGGGCAAGAGGTCTATATCGCACTGACCAAGGCCGACACCGGGCGCGGATTGGTGGCGGGGTTCGCCATTGCCTTCATTGCAATAATTGCCGACAGAGTCATATCAGCCAGCGCTCAAAAAGCGCGGATCAGATATGGATTGGAGGCCTAAATGGATTATGAGATCGCCCTGAAACGACTGCAAGCCCTGCCGATTTGGCAAGGTGAGATCACTGCCACGCCACTGGGCGGGGGGCGCACCAATCTGAACTTTACCGTGACGGACGATAGCGGCAGCTATGTTGCGCGTTTTGGCGAGGATCTGCCCGAACACCAACTGCTGCGGTTCAACGAATTGGCTGCCAGCCGCGCCGCGCATGCGGCCGGCCTGTCGCCTGCCGTGCGTCATGTGGAAACCGGGTTGTGTGTGGTGGATTACATCGCCAGCAAAACACTGGACGAGCCCGACATTGGCGCCGAAGGCATGCTTGAGCGGATCATCCCGTTGGTACAAAAATGCCATAAGGAAATGCCCAAGCATTTTCGCGGCCCTGCGTTGATTTTCTGGGTGTTCCATGTGATCCGCGATTACGCTGCCACGATGGCCGATAGGGGCAGTACATATAGCTCCAAACTGCCTGAGTTCTTGCAAATTTGCGAGGCTTTGGAAGCCGCTTCTGGCCCGTTTGACATTGTGTTTGGCCACAACGATCTGATGGCGGCGAATTTTCTGGATGATGGAAAACGTCTGTGGTTGATCGACTGGGATTATGCCGGTTTCAACACGCCATTGTTTGATCTGGGGGGGCTTGCCTCCAACAACTCGCTGACCGACACCCAAGAGAGCCATATGTTGGAGCTGTACTTTGATGGCCCGATATCGGCAGACCTGAAACAGCGCTATGCCGCGATGAAATGCGCCTCGCTCCTTCGGGAATGCATGTGGAGCATGGTGTCCGAACTGACCTCGACTCTCGACATTGATTACGCTGCCTACACGGCTGAAAACCTTGACCGTTTTCAACGCGCCTATGACACTTACAAGCAAAGCTGAGAACCCTATGAAAACCCTTCCCACATCCTCGCGTGTTGTCATTATAGGCGGCGGTATCATTGGCTGCTCGACGGCGTATCATTTGGCGAAATTGGGTGTGGAATGCGTGTTGCTAGAGCGCCAGAAATTGACATCTGGCACCACGTTTCATGCGGCTGGTTTGGTCGGGCAATTGCGCTCTAATGCCAATATCACCCAGTTGCTGGGGTATTCCGTCGATCTTTACAACAGCATCGAGGCCGAAACAGGGCTTGGCACCGGATGGAAGATGAACGGCGGCTTGCGGCTGGCCTGTAATCAGGAACGCTGGACCGAAGTGAAGCGCCAAGCCACCACCGCGCATTCCTTTGGCTTGCAGATGGACCTGCTGACCCCGCGCGAGGCCCAAGATCTGTGGCCGTTGATGAACATTGATGATCTGGTCGGGGCGGCGTTTATGCCCACGGACGGTCAGGCGAACCCGTCTGATATCACTCAAGCCTTGGCCAAAGGTGCGCGGATGGCGGGCGCGCAAATCTTTGAGAATTGCAAGGTTTTGGATGTCGAAATAGAGGCGGGTGTGATCAAGGCTGTGATCACCGAGCAAGGTCGGATCGAGTGCGGCCAAGTGGTGCTGTGCGCGGGCCAATGGAGCCGCAATTTCGCCGCACGTTTTGGCGTGAACGTGCCGCTGGTCAGCATGGAGCACCAGTATATGGTGACTGAACCAATTGCTGACATGCCCAAAGATCTGCCCACTCTGCGCGACCCTGATCGGTTGACCTATTACAAGGAAGAAGTCGGCGGATTGGTGATGGGGGGCTATGAGCCCAACCCGATCCCATGGGCGGTCAATGGGGTGCCTAAGGGGTTTCATTACACACTGCTCGACAGTAACTTTAATCACTTTGAACCCCTGATGGAGTTGGCGCTGGGTCGCGTACCTGCGCTTGAAACCGCCGGCATCAAAACCCTGACCAATGGCCCCGAAAGCTTCACGCCGGATGGCAATTTCATCATCGGCGAAGCGCCTGAATTGGCCAATTTCTTTGTCGGGGCGGGGTTCAACGCCTTTGGCATTGCTGCGGGCGGCGGGGCTGGTATGGCGCTGGCCGAATGGGTCGCCAAGGGCGAGCCACCGTTTGATCTTTGGTCCGCTGACATCCGCCGCTTTGGCCGCCCGCATTTCGACACCGACTGGGTGCGCACCCGCACGGTTGAGGCCTATGGCAAGCACTACACAATGGCCTGGCCGTTCGAGGAACATTCATCCGGCCGCCCGTGTCGCAAATCGCCGCTCTATGAGGTGCTCAAAGGGCAGGGTGCCTGTTTCGGTGAAAAACTGGGCTGGGAGCGACCAAACTGGTTTGCGGATGCGGCGTTGGGCGAGACCCCGCAAGATGTCTACAGCTTTGAGCGCCAGAACTGGTTCAATGCCGTGGGACGCGAACACAAGGCCGCCCGCGAGGCGGCGGTGATTTTTGATCAGACCTCTTTTGCCAAATTCGCCCTAAAGGGGCCCGATGCACTGGCCGCGCTAAACTGGATTTGTGCCAATGACGTGGACAGACCAGTCGGTGCGTTGACCTACACACAAATGTTGAACGCGCGCGGCGGGATCGAGTGCGATCTGACCATTGCGCGGGTTTCCGAGAACGAATTTTACATCGTCACCGGCACAGGGTTCGCCACTCATGATTTCGACTGGATATCGCGCAACATCCCTGATGGGATGAATTGTCAGTTGTTTGATATCACCTCCTCTAATGCGGTGCTTTCCTTGATGGGGCCAAGCGCCCGCGACATCCTTGAAAAGGTCACCCGCGCAGATGTGTCAAACGCAAGCTTTCCTTTTGGCACCACGAAAACCATCGGTATCGCGGGCTGCCCCGTCTTGGCGCTGCGCGTCACCTATGTGGGTGAGCTGGGGTGGGAACTGCATTTGCCCGTTGAATACGCAGGTACGGTTTATGACGCCTTGATGAAGGCGGGCACAGAACACGGGTTGATCAATGCTGGCTACCGCGCCATTGAATCCCTGCGGCTTGAAAAAGGTTATCGCGCTTGGGGCGGCGACATCGGCCCCGACCATACGCCGTTTGAATCGGGGCTGGGCTGGGCTGTGAAACTGCGCAAAAACACACCGTTTCTTGGGCGTGATGCTGCGCAGGAGCAACGTGATAACGGCGTCAAAAAATTGATGGCCTGTTTTACATGCCCACCTGAAGTGATCTTGCAGGGACGCGAAACCATCTACCGAAATGGCGAACGGGTCGGCTGGTTGACCTCTGGCGGCTTTGGGTACACCGTGGATAAATCAATCGGCTATGGCTATGTGCGCCATCCTGATGGCATCACCCGCGATGACATCATGAATGCCAGCTTTGAGCTAGAGGTCGCCACAAAACGGGTACCTTGCACGGTCCATATGGCCCCACTTTACGATGCAAAAATGGAGCGGATCAAATCCTGATCCACCCCATCATTGCTCTCTAAATATCCCCGCGCGGCGCGCATAGAATCTCTTGCTTAAAAAGGTTAGCCCTTCAACCGTGCCCGCAATACCCGTAGCATGTTCTCGCCCATCACCTTGCGGATTTGTACCGGTGTCACACCGGCCCGCAACAGGGCATCCGTAAGGGCTGCCAGTTCAGAGGTGTCAAAACTGGTTGCGACCGATCCATCAAAATCCGACCCCAGCGAAACGGCATCCTCGCCGACAACCGCAATCGCGGCTTTGATTGATTTTGCCACACCGTCGGGGCTATAATCACAGGTGACTTCACTCCAATACCCCATGCCAATCACCCCACCCGTGGCGGCGATTTCGCGCATCAAATCGTCAGGATAATTACGCTTTACTGCACAGTTTGAATGCACGCCTGTGTGGCTGACCACCACTGGAATGTCGACCATCGCCAACACATCCCGCGCCACTTGCGGGCTGGAATGCGCGATGTCCAACACCATGCCGCGCTTGACCACCTCGGCCACAACGTCCCGTCCGAAGTCTGTCAAACCGTTGTTTTCATGGCTGTGCAAGGTGCCGCCCAGCTCGTTGTCAAAGAAATGCTGCAAGGCAACCAACCGATAG
>Ga0209633_10005447_pt1 | contig 11154 bp, 12 predicted proteins | sample Cruoilmetagenom1_FD_187290 | JGI IMG/M metagenome (GOLD analysis project Ga0209633, IMG submission 187290) | Oil polluted marine microbial communities from Coal Oil Point, Santa Barbara, California, USA - Sample 1 (SPAdes) (version 2) | ecosystem: Environmental > Aquatic > Marine > Oil seeps ... | reverse complement strand
AAGTATTTTTGATGCTTTGACTAGGTTTTACCTGTATTTATCTTTTAGCTAGTGTGGCGATATTGCTTGCTGACAGAATTGAATTAGCCAAACTGATAGGCTGATACGTTAACACCCATAACATTGTCTTTGAATATGTTTATTCCTAAGTCATCCCCGCCACTTCCAGCAACGACCATTAAGGGGAGTAAGTGTTCTTCCCTTGGGTGTGATTGCTTTCCCGAAGGTGCTTTTGACCAATTTTCAAGTTGGTTATTTCGTTCTTTGGGTTCAGCGGTGCAAGCGCCGGTTAGCCAATTGTCAAAGGTGGCTGCGTGGTTACCTATGTCTCGGCCTTGCATTAAGGTGCCCATGTTATGGAAGCTCATGCCGCTACCGAGAATGAGAATGTCTTGCTCTCTTAAAGATTCAAGTGCAGCACCTACTTGAACATGGTAGGCGGGATCCAAGTCATGTTGTAAGGAAACCTGAACGACGGGGATATCGGCATCAGGGAACATTACTTTTAAGGGAACAAACGTGCCATGGTCATAGCCATGGTTTGGGTCGAGCTCAGATTTAATATCGGCATTTTGCAGAAGCGTTTGTATTTGCTTGGCGAGCTGAGGTGAGCCAGGTGCTGGGTAAGTTAGCTCGTAAGTGTGAGGTGGAAAACCATAATAATCAAAATACAGTGGTGGGTTAGGTTGTGAGTTGATTTTAATCACCTTTTCTTCCCAATGTGCCGAAATAATGATAATGGCTTTAGGTTTTCTTGGTAGGATTTTATGTAGGTTTTGTAGCCATTGTTTCATGGTATCCCAGGTATCTGCTGGCCCACGTGTCCAGTCCATGAAAAAACAAGGGCCACCGCCATGTGGAATGTATATAGATGGGAAACGAGTGTTAGACATGATTTTTAAATAGTTTTAAATTAGGTGAGATATGATATATCATCTAATGCTTAAGTAATCTAAAAAAAGAGGAGTCTTAAATGAGTGATTCAAAAGCTAAGTTATCGTGTGTATCCGTTGCACTACATTGGATTGTAGGTATAACAATGATCATAATGGTCGCAGTTGGGGTGTATATGACTGACTTTGAGGAATATGCCTTATACCCCATTCATAAATCGGTAGGCATGATTATTTTTGTGGTCATTCTTGCTCGTGTGATTTGGCGTGTTAAACAAGGCTGGCCAGAAGCTGCAAGCACATACAAATCATGGGAACAGGCACTGTCTAGAATTGTGCATTGGGTATTGATTATTGCAACGGTGGTAATGCCTATTTCGGGAATGTTAATGTCTGGACTAGGTGGGCATGGGCTTGCTATTTTTGGTTTAGAACTCTTAGCTGCAACGCCGAACCCGGATGAAGCCGGAAAAATGATACCAATTAATGGCCCTATTGCAGGTGCTGCACACGAAACACATGAAATTGCCGGCAAGTTAATGTTTGTGGCCTTCCTTTTACATTTGGCTGGGGCACTAAAGCATCACTTCATGGATAAAGATGGCACACTAAAAAGAATGCTAGGCAAACGCATTGACTAGATTTAGTAGCTGAAACGCTGTTATTGAAATGTAACAGATACCGTAACTGCTTGCTGAGACCCTAAGCCATTATAAACGGCCGTCAAACGCCCTTTTTTCACGGGAACGGGCGCTGTTAAGCTGCCAAGCGATAAAAATGCACCAGGTTTTAAGGGGTAATTCATGGCTAATAGTTTATCTCGTAGCCAACGAATAACGTTCACGGGGTTGCCCATTAGTGAGGTGCATGCCCCTGTTTTTAGATGACTACGATCGTCATACACAATACCTACTTGGCAAGAGTTGAAGTTCTCAATGTCCTCCATCGGAACAGCTGTGCCCATCACACCATAGCGTGCGCCGGTATTAATGGCAGTAAGCATGTCTGCCGTTAATGGCTTTTCAGTTGAATAAAGGCGGTCAGGAATTTCGATAAACGGAATTACCTGATCAATAGCTGCTAAAAGTTCTTCATCCGTTTTTGCATCATTAATAGACGCATCTTTAACGCGCACCAGTAAGTCAGCTTCAGCAAAAGGGTGAACGGCTGATGATATGTTTATTACAGCGGCGTTTTCTAGCAACATGTTTTTTAGGAATATGCCTAATAAGGGCTCGTTAATGCCCATTTTTTGTTGAACGTTCAGATTCGTTAGGGCGGCTTTATAGCCGGCAATACCGCTCCAGTTCTCAGATAAGGCATAGACTACGCGTTTTTGAATGACCAACGCTGCTTCAGGGGTTAACCCTGCAATGGCTTCGGCTTCGGTTTTATCAATAAAGTTTTGGTAAATAGCCAGTGAGGTGCGTGGGATGAAGTTTTCCTGCCGCATAAAGAAAATCGCGATAGCGGCGACAATGAATATCAAAAAGGTAAATTTAAACTTCATAAGGGCGTTAGCTAAAAAATTGAGTGAATACTTGAGTGATGTATTGATGGTCTTGCACGCCGGCACTTTCACGAATGCTATGCATTGCCCACATTGGGCAGCCTACATCGACGGTATTAATGCCTAAGCGGGCAGATGTCATGGGGCCGATAGTGCTGCCGCAACCAATGTCTGTGCGATGTGAATATTGTTGATAAGGGACATTGGCTTGTTCACATAATTGGATAAAACGAGATTGTGATGCGCTGTTTGAGGCATAACGGATGTTTGCGTTAACTTTTATAACGGGGCCATGGTTTACTAATACTTTGTGGTCTGGCTCGTATGCGTTGGGGAAGTTGGGTTGATACGCATGTGCCATATCGGCGCTAATCATAAAACTATTAGACAAGGCGCGTTTATAGTCTTCATTGGAAACCTTGAGGGAGCCGGCAATGCGTTCGAGTACGTCAGGTAAAAAGCTGCCATCGGCGCCTTTGTGGCTGTTGCTGCCAATTTCTTCGTGGTCAAAAAAAGCACAAACATTAAATTGGTTTGAGTTAAGAGAATCATCTGACAACAAGGCGCTTAAAGCAGCATGACAAGAGGCCAGGTTGTCGAGCTGGCTATTGGCATAAAATTCGTCATTTAGGCCATAGAGCATGCCAGCTTGTGTGTCGCAGACGTTTAGTTCCCATGCGGAAATGGTGCTGGCATCAACCTTTAATTCAGCGGCGAGTAAATCAATTAGTAGGTGTTGATTGTTTGACACCGACAATAATAGGGGTAGCTCTGTTTGTTTGTTCAGTTTTAAGCCGTCGGTGTTAACTTTCGGGTTCATATGTATAGCTAGATTGGGCAAACGTAGAAAAGGCTTTTTGAAATGAACCAGTTTAGATGTTAGTTTGCCTTTTACGTTGATATGTACGCGCCCAGCTAAGCTTAAGTCTCTATCGGTAAACGTTGCTAATAGTGCTCCACCATAAACTTCTACGCCGAGTCTATTAACACCACTTAGTTGATTGTCAGGTTTTGGTTTTACACGTAAGCCAGGCGAGTCAGTGTGTGCACCAATTAGTCTAAAGCCACTTTGTGCTAAATCATTGGTGCCTACGGTAAAAGCAATAATGGATGAATCATCTCGTTTGACGTAATAACGGCCATTGCTCCTTAACGACCAAGTATCACCCTCAATAAGTTCGCTAAAACCTTTTTCACTAAGTGCTTTTTCGCTGGTGTGAACGGCATGCCAAGGGCTGGGGCTAGTATCAATATAGTCTAATAACTTTTGAGTGTGTGCAGTGGCAGAAGACATGTTATTCCTTAGAATCTAAACTGAGTGAGGCGGAGTTAATGCAATAACGTAAACCGGTGGGTTCTGGGCCATCTGGGAATACGTGGCCTAGGTGGCAATCGCATTCAGTGCAAACAACTTCAATGCGGGTCATACCGTGGCTGCTATCTCTATTTTCTTTAATTTTATCTGGGGTGATGGGCTTCCAAAAACTAGGCCACCCACTTCCTGAATCGTATTTTTTATCAGATTCAAACAACGGTGTATTACAACATTTGCAGTTATATATGCCAGGCGTTTTAGTGTCGGCATATAGGCCAGAAAATGCAGGCTCTGTGCCTTTTTGACGACATATTTTGTAATCTTCAGGTGTTAATTTCGTTTTCCAATCGTCGTCATGTTGCATGGCGCTTTCCTCGGTTGTGATTTGAAAATTATACCTGAGAAATGCAAAAAAATAATTTACAGCCAATCACTCAGTTGGATACCGAAGCCAATGCTATTAGTGTGGTTGTCATAATCGAGTAAACTTTCGCCATAACCATTGAACCACTGTACATAACCTCGAACTTTATTATGCAAAGGGAAGCTCCATCCAAGCTCAAGCGCACCTCTATTTTTTCTGCTTTTGAGATTGTTTCTGAACATAAACTCAACACTATGACGTTGTTTTTTGTATAGCCCCCGCAGCTCAAAGTTACCTAGAAAGTCGTCGATATCACGGTTGTCATCTTGTGAGCTAGATTCAGGAATGCGATACCAAGGTTTGAATGATAAATACATATCGCCTCTTTCTAAAATGAAGTCCGCATACAAGCGGTTCCAGCTTCTAGACAATAAGCCAGACTGACCATTCGATTGGTGGGTAAACCCTGTTCGGATAACCGAATTATGCAGACCTAATACATCAAAATCTGTTCCGAATGAAAGCCACGTTTCAGCTTCATGGTTAGTGTCACGAAACGGCGACGAATGAGTCTTGTTAAATTGTTGCCAAAAAGATCGGTTTGTATATCCAGCATATAAATCACCATGCCCGAATATAGCATCTTGGATAATGGGTAATTTCACGCTCAGTTGAAATTTTGTTTCTATGTGTTGAAGGTCGACATTGCTTGTTGGGAACGCGGCTTCAAAAGGCTCTTTGTTAGGTTCGCTATTGTTATAGCTAGCAATAATGTAGTTGGGTTTGTGTGGCAATAGAGAGAAAGCGTTCCACCCCGCATTTTTTTCGAACAATTGCCTACGCTTTAATGCCGACTGATGAATTATTTTATCAGGCTTGTTTTCTTGACAGTGTTGTTTAAGTTCTCCCACTGTAACGCTATTATCTGCGGTGTTTAATAGGTCAGATAAGCACGATGCCATGTGGCTAGATTCAATTGCAAATAATGGTGTGCAGAAAAATATAAGTAGGGCAAATATTGTTTTCATGTTGATGATTTTTGTTGGCAAAAAAAACGGCTGATATGTTCAGCCGTTCTCATTTATTACATAAGGTTGTTTGTTATTTTTTAGGTAGGCTGTTATAAATTATTTTAATCCAATGTGCTTCATTCACGAAGCCGCCGCCCCATGTAGTCCATTCGCTAGGTAGGCCGCCAAGCTGGATGTCTTCTAGCGTTTCACCATCGGTAGCTAGGTTTTTAACATGAGTGGTCGTGCTTTTTAACATGGCGTAATAGGCTTTAAGGCCCGCCATGTCAGACAAGCCACCGTGCCCAGGAATTACAAGTGCATCATCAGGTAACGAATCGATAATCTTGCCAATATTACGGGTTAAACTAAATGCATTTCCGCCGGTATCTATATCAACAAAAGGGAAAATCCCGTTAAAGAAATGGTCGCCTAAATGGGCGACGTTACTTTTTGGAAAATAAATAATGCCATCGCCATCGGTATGGCCATTTGCATAATGAATAAACTGGATATCTTCATCATTAAAGTGAATGTTAACAGCGTCTTCAAATGTAATTAATGGCCAAGCTTCTTTTGGTGATGCAGGAGATTTGCCGAAGAAGTTTTCTTGCTCAGTCATTAGACGCTTACGTACATTTGTATGAGAAATGATGGTGGCATCCCTAGAAAAATGACCATTGCTACCGGTGTGATCGCCATGCCAGTGGGTATTAAGTACGAAGCGCAACTTGCCTGGATTAATATCTGCAAGAGCGGTGTTTATTTTATCGGGCATGGGGCTAAGTTGATCATCGACTAACAAAATGCCGTCTTTGCCAGCTGATACGCCAATGTTGCCACCAGCAAATCCACCTTCACCCTCAAGCATGTAAATATTGCCTCGTACGTGGGTTGTCTTTAGCGTGATTTTGGTAAAGTCTTGATCTAAGAACCCCGCAAATAATGAGGTGCTGAAAAATACAAGAAGTGATAAGAGGGATAGTCTAATTGATAATGTCATTATGTGTTCTCCTTGGGTGGTTAAAGGTTGTCGTCTTTTGGTGCAGGATGCCATCCAGAGTACCACAATTTTGTAGGTATTATTTCTGGTTCAATACCATTTTTATGGAACCAAGAATCAACAGCAAAGGTTGCGCCGGTTTGGGCGTCTGTCATTACGGCAGATGTATGTGGCCAACCGTTAAAGAAAAGTCCACGATTTATACGGTGGCCTTCTTTATGAAAATTAATAAATTCGCGCTGGCGAAACAGCTTGAGATATACCGTCGTATTGGTTGCTTCGTCAACGCAATCCATCTGATCGGCCAAGTCATGAAACAATGCTGCAAATGTTCCAGGCAGGTCATTTTTAGTCTGCGTAATATCGCCAATAAAGGTTTCCATTTGTGCGATGGCAAGCGATATTTGTTTGCGTTCTTGCTTTGGGGTTGTCGCCTTGGGTAAAAAGAGCGATTCAACAACAAGCCATTGCTCTTTATGGAGAGTGACGGTTTGGACGTTTTTGCAACCATACGAATAGCACACAGGAAATGACTCAACAGATTTTAAATCCTTTTGCGTGTTCAAAGATGCGCAAGCAGATAAAACCAGTAAACAAAAAAAGATTAAAAATATTTTGTTTAAAACACGCATTAGGCGAGCGCTTTGCCAACAAGATCTTGTAAATGGGGAGGTAAGGAGAGTGCTAAAGCGGCTTGATGGCCTTTTCCGGACATTTTCCCCCATGTTTTTTGCACAATATCTATGATTTTTTCTTCGCTATGCTTGGCAGCAAAGGCATCGAAGTAATGGTTTAAAAAAACCAGGCAAGAAACGTCTTCTAACGTTTGTGTTTCAACATCAGTTTTAAGTTTTTTCTTTTGAATAATATTGCTGGCGCGATTGATGGTTTCTTCACCATAACCAGATTCTTGCATTATCCCAGCAAGAATCTCCGCATGTAATTTAGCTAGGTCGGTACGCCACTTTAAATAGCCGGTTAAACCAGTTGGGTAATCTTTACGTATTAGCTTCCAGCGGCACACATGTTGTGCGTAACATGCCAACGTTAACGGTTCAGATGCGCTCGGCTCAAACGCTTGTAATGCTTCTAGCATACGTTGTGAATATAAGATTTCTGTGCCGTTTGTTGGGTCGGCTGCATTGGCTTGGTCAATGCGTTGGATTGTTGTTTGTAATTTAGATGTCATAAACTGAGTTATTTGTATTTGTATTTAGTCTTTAAGTGTAATATATGCGTTATGGAAAAAATTAAAAATAAGAAATTTAATATTTATATTACAGGAGAAGGGTTATGAGAGCGTTAGTGATGCTGTACGGGGTGATTTGTTATGTTACATTTTTTGTGGTGTTTGTTTACTTTATGGGCTTTGTTGGTGATGTGTTTGTGCCCATTTCAATTTCATCAGAAGTTGAAGTGTATTCACAAAACGCCTTAATGGTTAATATTGGCTTAATGTTGATGTGGGGTGTGCAACACAGTGTGATGGCAAGAGGCTGGTTTAAAGAGATGATTGCATCTGTGGTGCCACATCATGTTGAACGCAGCACGTATTGTTTAGCATCGGCCATCGTTCTAGGTGCGTTGATGTACTACTGGCAACCAATGGAAGGTATTATTTGGCAAGTTGAAAACCCAATGGCGGTGAATGTGCTTTGGGGCTTATTTGGCTTGGGTTGGGTGTTGATTTTTGTCTCAACATTTTTAACGAATCATTTTGATTTGTTTGGGTTGCGTCAGCCATGGTTACATTTTGTTAAAAAGGCTTACACACCGGTTGTGTTTACTGAAGTGCTGTTTTACCGTTGGATTCGTCACCCCATGATGTTGGGTTTAATCATTGTCTTTTGGTCGCTCCCAACAATGACAGTGGGTCACTTGGTGTTCTCAATTGGCATGTCAATATACGTGTTAGTGGGCATTCACTTTGAAGAAAGGGCCTTGGCCAGAGCGATTGGTCAAACGTACGTCGATTATCAACAGCGTACGTCGAAAGTTATTCCAAAAGTTTACTAGTAGTAGTTATTCAAGGGTTTGGCATGGCTAAGCCCTTGATTTTTTTGGGGCATGCTCTAAAATAAACACACTTGACTAAGGAACGCTGCGACAGGGCTCCCCTGCTAGGCTTACTCAAGATCTAAAACATAACGGCGTTCATTATTAACAGGAAACTGAAAATAATGAGCGTTGAAGTGGTGCCTTTTGGCTATCAGTCCAATCTCAATTACTTTTAGTGCCTAACTTACATGAGGCGAATTAACGATGAGTAATGATTTTATTTTTACATCTGAGTCGGTGTCTGAAGGCCACCCAGATAAAGTAGCGGACCAAATTTCTGATGCAATGCTTGATGCCTTGTTGGAACAAGACACAGCATCTCGAGTAGCTGTAGAAACTATGGTAAAAACAGGCATGGTGGTTCTAGCGGGTGAAGTAACAACAAGCGCATGGGTTGACACCGAAGAACTGGTTCGCAATGTTGTTAAAGACATTGGGTACGACAAGCCAGAGATTGGTTTTGATTGGCAAAGTTGCGCGGTATTGAATGCGATTGGCAAGCAATCACACGATATTGCTATTGGTGTAGATGACTCTGACGACCATGAACAAGGTGCGGGAGACCAAGGCCTTATGTTTGGCTACGCCTGCGATGAAACTGACGTGTTAATGCCAGCACCTATTACCTACTCTCATTTATTGGTACAAAAACAAGCGGAAGTGCGTAAATCGGGCAAACTCGGTTGGTTGCGCCCCGATGCTAAAAGCCAATTAACATTCCGTTATGAAAATAACAAACCGGTTGGGGTCGAGGCGGTTGTTCTTTCAACGCAGCATGCCCCAGATATCAGCTTAAAAGATTTACGTGAAGCGGTGATTGAAGAAGTTATTAAACCTGTGCTTCCAGAAGATTGGTTTGCGGATTGTAAGGCTGAAAACATTCATATTAACCCAACTGGCCAATTTATTATTGGCGGCCCCGTAGGTGATTGCGGTTTAACGGGACGTAAAATTATTGTTGATACGTATGGCGGCATGGCGCGGCATGGTGGTGGTGCTTTCTCTGGTAAAGACCCCAGTAAAGTGGATCGATCTGCTGCGTATATGGGCCGGTATGTTGCCAAAAATGTAGTTGCGGCTGGCTTAGCCTCTCGTTGTGAAATTCAAGTGTCTTACGCTATTGGCGTGGCAAAACCGACATCAATTTCTGTTGAAACATTTGGTACAGAAACGATTCCAAGTTCAAAAATTGAAGCATTGATTAGCGAACACTTTGACTTACGCCCTAAAGCATTAATTGCTGAATTGGACTTATTACGCCCAATCTATCAACAAACTGCGGCGTACGGACACTTTGGCCGCGAGCTTCCTAATTTCACATGGGAACGCACTGACAAAGCAGACTTATTACGCGACGCAGCGAAATAACCTACATAACAAACAATATAAGAGAGATTAACGATGAGTTTTACAGATTATAAAGTCGCCGATATGTCATTGGCGCAATGGGGTCATAAAGAAATATCAATTGCCGAAAGCGAAATGCCGGGCTTAATGGCGTTGTGTGAAGAGTTTGGCGACAGTAAACCACTTGCAGGTGCGCGTGTTGCAGGCAGTTTGCACATGACAATTCAAACAGCGGTGCTAATTAAAACGTTGGTTGCCTTAGGCGCTGAAGTGCGCTGGTGTTCGTGTAACATCTTCTCAACGCAAGATCATGCTGCTGCCGCGATTGCGGATTTAAATATCCCTGTGTTTGCATGGAAAGGCGAAACAATCGAAGAGTATTGGTGGTGTACTGAAAAAATGATGACATGGCCTGATGGGCAAGAAGCCAATATGATTCTTGATGATGGTGGTGATGCTACTTTGCTACTTCACAAAGGTGTCGAGTTTGAAAAAGCAGGCGCTGTGCCCGATGCCAAAGATGGAGACAACGAAGAGTGGGTGGCTATTCTTGAGGTGTTACGCCGTAATTTACCCGTTAGGCCAACGAGATGGCAAGACATGGCGGCTAGCGTGAAAGGCGTAACCGAAGAAACAACCACGGGTGTTCACCGTTTGTACCAAATGCAAGAAGCGGGTGAATTATTGTTCCCAGCGATGAACGTGAATGACTCGGTGACAAAAAGTAAATTTGATAACCTTTACGGCTGTCGTGAGTCTTTATTAGACGGCATCAAGCGTGCAACCGACGTGATGATTGCCGGTAAAATTGCTGTTGTGATTGGTTACGGCGACGTAGGTAAAGGTTGTGCTCAAGCATTTAAAGGCATGGGCGCAACTGTTTGGGTAACAGAAGTGGATCCTATTTGTGCGTTACAAGCAGCAATGGAAGGTTACCGCGTTGTTCGTATGGATGAAATCGCTGACCAAGGCGATATTTTTGTAACAACAACGGGCAACTTAGGCGTGATTAATCATGACCATATGGTATCAATGAAGAATGAAGCGATTGTTTGCAACATTGGCCATTTCGATTCAGAAATCGACATTGCATCATTAGAAAAATACGAATGGGAAGAAGTGAAGCCGCAAGTGGATCACATCATTTTCCCAGACGGTAAACGTATTACATTATTAGCCAAAGGCCGTTTAGTGAATTTAGGTTGTGCAACAGGCCACCCAAGCTTCGTGATGTCTGCTTCATTCACTAACCAAGTGATGGCGCAAATGGAATTTTTTAGCAATGGCGATGCGTATAAAAATGAAGTGTACGTATTACCAAAAACGTTAGATGAAAAAGTGGCACGCTTGCACTTAGAAAAAATTGGTGCAAACTTAACTGAACTAAGCAAAGAACAAGCAGACTACATTAATGTGCCTGTTGATGGCCCTTATAAACCACATCATTACCGTTATTGACTATGAGTTTAGAACCATTTCAAAAAGTTAGTTTCGAGTTTTATCCGCCCAAAACGGAAGATGGCCGAATTAAGCTTTTAAATGTAAGTAAAACGCTGGGTCAACTTGATCCGGCGTACTTCTCTGTGACCTTTGGTGCGGGTGGTAGCACGCAACAAGGCACGATAGATACGGTGTTGGATATAAAGCGGCAGGG
>Ga0209633_10005446_pt1 | contig 11155 bp, 14 predicted proteins | sample Cruoilmetagenom1_FD_187290 | JGI IMG/M metagenome (GOLD analysis project Ga0209633, IMG submission 187290) | Oil polluted marine microbial communities from Coal Oil Point, Santa Barbara, California, USA - Sample 1 (SPAdes) (version 2) | ecosystem: Environmental > Aquatic > Marine > Oil seeps ... | reverse complement strand
CTTTGTCTTTCATCTTACGACTCATAGGACCGATATTTGAAGTTGCTTCAGTTAGTGCTGGTGGAGCAGTTGATGAACCAGAACGTCCATTTGTTGCAATTTTAGGTGGTGCAAAAGTTGGAGATAAAATTGGAGTTATTAAGAACTTATTGAAAAAAGCTGATAAAATTCTTATTGGTGGAGGAATGAGTTATACATTCTTAAAATCTCTTGGATATGAAGTCGGAACTTCAATTTGTGAACTTGATAAACTAGATTTAGCTACTGAATTATTAGAGGCTGGTAAAGGCAAGTTAGAATTAATTGAAGATCTTAAATTAACTAAAGAATTTAGTAATGATGCTGAAATTAGAGTAGCTCTTGCTAGCGATATTAAACCTGATGAAATGGGATTAGATATTGGACCAAAAACTTTAATTAAATATACAAACATCTTAAAAGATGCTAAAACTGTTGTATGGAATGGACCAATGGGAGTATTTGAATTCTCTAATTTTGCTGGAGGAACTATTGGTGTATGTGAAGCATTAGCTAATCTTAAAGAAGCTACTACAATTATTGGTGGTGGAGATAGTGCAGCTGCAGTTATCCAAAATGGTTATGCTGATAAAATGACTCATATTTCAACAGGTGGTGGAGCATCTCTTGAATATTTAGAAGGTAAAGATTTACCTGGTGTTACTTGTATAGACGATTTATAAAATGATGTTAAAAGGTATTGGTATCAAGATTAAACAGTTAAGATTAGAGGCAGGCTTAACACAAGCTGAGTTAGCTAATAGGTGTGAATTAACTAAAGGGTTTATATCTCAGATAGAGAACACTTTAACATCTCCATCTATTTCAACATTAACTGATATTTTAGAAGTTCTTGGAAGCAGCTTAGGTGAGTTTTTTGATGAATCTGAAGAAGAAGCTTATGTTTTTACTAAAAAAGATTTTTATGAAAAACAGGATGAACATCTTAAAAATAAAATTACATGGATTGTTCCTAATGCTCAAAAATACGAAATGGAGCCAATAATTTTAGAATTGGAACCAGGTGGATGTAGTCCGAAAGACCAACCTCATAAAGGTGAGGAATTTGGATATGTTTTAAAAGGATCAATCACTTTAATTGTTGGGAAAAAGAAATATATTGTAAATGAAGGAGAATCGTTTTATTATAATGCGAATAAATTTCATTTATTAGAAAATAATGAGAAAGAGAAATCAGTGGTACTTTGGATAAGTACACCACCGATGTTCTAAGGTAAATTAAATATGCAAAAAGAAATTATTTTAAGAAGTACAGTAGGATTGCATGCAAAAATAGCTTCTAAATTAGTACAATTAGCTTCTAAATATTCAGTAGATGTTAAATTGTATTATAACGATCAAGTAGTTGATGCTAAATCAATTTTAGGATTAATGTCATTGGCAATCCCAAGCGGAGAAAATATAAAATTAGTTGCGACTGGTGAACAAGCAGAAATTGCTGTTGATGAAATCGTAAAATTATTAGGATAGGGAGATAGAAAATGAGAAAACCAATAATTGCAGGAAACTGGAAAATGTTTAAAACTAGAGATGAAGCATTACAATTTGTTTATAATATAAATATGAAATTACCTTCAACTGAATTTGTTGATAGTGTTATATGTTCTCAATCGCCAATTCTTAGAGATCTTGTTAAAAGACAAGGGGATAACTTAAAAATTGGAGCTCAGAACATGCATTATTTAGATAATGGAGCATATACTGGAGAAGTTAGTGCGCCATTACTTGAAAATATTGGTGTTGAATATGTAATCATTGGACATAGCGAAAGACGAGCTTATTATAATGAAACCGATTCATCAATCAATAAAAAATTACATCAAGCATTTAGATATGGGTTAAAACCAATTTTATGTGTTGGAGAGAGTTTAGAAGTAAGAGAAGCGAATAAGACTAATGATTTTGTTAAAAATCAAGTAGAACTCGATTTAAAAGGTCTTGGTACTGAACAAGTAAAAGAATTAGTTCTTGCTTATGAACCTATATGGGCAATTGGAACTGGTAAAACAGCTACATCTGAAATGGCAAATGATACAATTAAAGCAATTAGAAATGTTGTTAAAGATTTATATGGAGAAGAAACAGCTGAAGCAGTACGTATTCAATATGGCGGATCTGTGAAACCTGCTAATATAGATGAATTACTTGCAACATCTGATATTGATGGAGCACTTGTTGGTGGAGCTAGTTTAGATTCCGAGAGTTTCTTAGCTTTAGTTAATGCAGGAGTTAAAAAATAATAAAATAATAAAAGTTGATTTCAATTTGAAATCAACTTTTTTATTATAAATATATGTATTAAAAAAAGCCATTCATTGAATGGCTTTTAAGAATTATCTGTTATAGAATTCTACGATTAGGTTATCCTTGATGTCATTTAATATTTCTTGACGTTCTGGATATCTTACATATGTAACTTCGAATTTCTTTTCATCGAAACTTACAAATTCAGGTCTAACAACTTTAGCTTCTAAGCTGTTCAATACGATTTCGAATTTTTTTGCTTTTTCACTTAATGTGAAAGTTTGTCCTGGAACTGCTCTATATGATGGGATATCAACTCTTTTTCCCTCCACAAGCACGTGCCCATGATTTACTAACTGTCTAGCTTGACGACGAGTTTTAGCAAATCCTGCTCTATAAACTAAGTTATCAATTCTTGATTCTAAAAGAATTAAGAAGTTTTCCCCTTGTTTACCTAACATTTTTTTCGCTTCGTTAAATGTTTTCTTGAATTGTTTCTCGTTAACACCATAAGTGAATCTCACTTTTTGTTTTTCTTGAAGTTGAACTCCATACTCACTTATTTTTGTTCTTCTTTGTCCATGTTGCCCTGGAGCATATGGACGTCTTGATAATTCTTTACCAGTTTCAGAAATTGAGTATTTAAGACGTCTCGCAATCTTCCAACTAGGTCCTGTGTATCTTGACATAATGTATTCCTCCTTTTTTATTTTGCGTCAAAGAGTAATAACGATCCATTAATCAGAATGTTTTAATATTTTCACCTCGTCAGCGGAGACTACTAGTAAACCCGTGGGAACATTCAGCAGTTAACTTAATTCATTATTTAGCTGCCTTTATTACACATGCGCATTAATCATTATATAGAAAGCATTATAGAATGTCAACCAATTTCACCATAACTTTTTCTAAGTAATTTCTGTCAACTTCATTAAATCTAGAAAATGATGGACTATCGACATCTAAAACCCCTATTAATTCATTATTTTTTATGATTGGAATTACAATTTCACTGTTTGATACAGAATCGCAACCAATATGATTTTTAAATGAGTGAACGTCTTTAACAATAATTGATTTTCTGGTAAATGCAGAAGTTCCACAAACTCCGTTACCAAGTTCTATAGTAGTACATGCAGGCAAACCCTGAAATGGTCCTAAATAAAGTTTGTCTCCATTATACAAGTAAAAACCTACCCAGTTTATATTATCTAAAAAGTAAGCTAAAAGGGCACTTAAGTTTGATAAGTTAGTTATCATGTTATCACCTTTAATGATATAGTATTCTAGATTGTTAAGTAAGATTTCATAATTTTCTTTAATATTTGAACTTTTTTCAATATTCATAAACATAATTATCACCTAAGAATATTTTATGTAAAAACATACAAAAAAGCAATCATTTATGGTAAAATTATGTATGATTTTAAAGGAGCTGACAGTTATGTATGACAGAATTTTAGTGAGATATGGTGATTTAACTTTAAAGGGTAAAAACAAAAGAGTTTTTATTGAAAGAGTTAATGCTTTAGTAAAAGAAAAAATTAATAACGAAAATGTAAAGTTAGAGAAGAGACATGATAGATTATATCTAGTTTTAAATGGTGAAGATTATAATGAAGTTATCGAAGGATTAAATAAAGTTTCTGGACTTTCTAGTTATAGTTTAGTTTCAAAATCTGATAGAGATATTGATAGTATTTTTAAAAATGCACTAAACTTAATTCAAACAGAGTTAAAAGGAAGAAAAGTCACCTTTAAAGTTGAATCAAAAAGAAGTGATAAAAACTATCCAATAAAGAGTCCTGAAATGACGAAAAAGGTTGCAGGATATGTCCTTAAAAATACAGATAATTTAACGGTTGATGTTCATAATCCAGAAGTAACTCTTACTGTAGAAGTAAGATTAGATGCTGTTTTTGTGTACATTTCTAAGATAAAAGGTATGGGTGGTTTTCCTGTTGGTGTAGCGGGTAAAGGACTCCTTATGTTATCTGGAGGTATTGATTCTCCTGTTGCTGGATTCCTTGCGATGAAGCAAGGTATACAGATTGAAGCAATTCATTTTGAATCAACGCCCTTAACTTCGATAGAATCAGCACAAAAAGTTATTGATTTAACTGAAAAACTTAGCGTATTTGCGCCAAATTCTAAAATAAAATTGCACATGGTTCCTTTCCAAAAAATACACGTTGCATTGTTAGATTATATTCCTGAATCTTATAATATTACAATAATGAGACGTATGATGTATCGAATAGCACAAAGTGTAGCTTTGAAGAATAATTGTCTAGTTTTATTAAATGGAGAGAGTGTTGGCCAAGTTGCTTCTCAAACTTTACAAAGTATGTCAGTTATTACAGAAGTAACTAATATGCCAATTATTAGACCATTATCTACTTATGATAAATTGGATATAATTAAAATATCTAAAAAAATTGGTTGCTATTTAACTTCAATTAAACCTTTTGAAGATTGTTGTACTGTTTATGTGCCTAAAAAACCTGCGACAGCTCCAAGATTAAAGAGAGCTTTCGAGTATGAGTCGAAATATGACTTTACAGATTTGCTTAACGAAGCTGTGGAAGACACTAAAACCGTTGTTATTTCACATAAAGAACATCTTGATATTACGATGAAGGGTTTAGTAGTTGGAGAAGTTTTATAATGGAAAAAATTGAAATTTCAAAAAATATGTACTTATGTAGATTTGAAAAAGCTCTTGGTAATTTTGTTGGGCTAAATGTATTTGTAATTCAAAATGGGAATAAAGCATTACTTATAGATACGGGGTTTGAACATAATTATCTTGAAATAAAAGAATATTTAAACAAAAAAAATATTGAAATTACCAAAACTGTGGTCACTCATTTTCATCCAGATCATATGGGGGGGTTAAAGCACTTAAATAATGTTGATATATATGGTAGCGAATTTGCAAAAGATACATTAAAGAAATTCAATAAAAAATTTGACCATCTTCTACCAAATATAATTGTCGAAAAGGAATTAAAATTCACATTTGGAAAACACACAATTAAACTTGAAGAAAACAAAGGTCATTCTATAGATGGTATTTTAATCACAATTGATGATAAATTCTTATATGTTGGAGATGATATGGTATTCTCTCACAAAGGAGTTCCATTAGTTCCACTTTGTGCAGATAGAAATATTGAAAATCATATTTTATCAATAGAAAAAATATATAAAAATTATAAAAACAAAATAATTATCCCATCTCATGGAATAATTATTAAAAATCAATCCATAATTAAAAAAGATTTAGAAGATAGATTAAAATATTTAAAGTACGTTCAACAAAACCCTAATTGCTCTGTTGAAGAGTTCAAAAAAAACACAGGAATTAAGCTATTTGGGGAAAATAATCATAAATACAATACAAATAGAGAGGTGAAGCAATATGACGTGGAATTTAAGTAAGTTGTACGAATCATACGAATCAAAGAAGTTTCAAAATGATCTTTTAAAGATTGATAATTATATAAAAAAAATTAACAGTTTCAAAGAAAGATTTTTGAGTGATGAAAATCCAAATAGTATCGTTGAAGATTTCTTAAATTTAGAAATCGAGATACAAAATCACATAGGAAAAGTGTATACTTTTGTTAGCTTACAACAAACTACAAATACTACAGACCAAGAAAGCGCAAAGTATAGCGTAATACTCCAAAAGAAAATGACTGAGTTTACTGTTACCAGTGTTCTTTTTACAAAGTTTTTGAGCGCTTTAGAGAATATCGATGACCTTATTAACAGCTCTGAATTTTTGAAAGAACATGCATTTTATATTAAAGAAATTATTAAATCAAATAAGTATAAACTTGATGAAAACACTGAAGGATTATTATCCAAATTAAACCAAACTGGTTCATCAATGTGGAGTAGACTTCAAGGAGTGTTAACCTCGACTTTAGAAGTAGAGTTTAATGGGGAGATAGTTACTTTACCTGAAATCATTGGGAAATCTGAAGATAGTGATCCAGAAGTTAGAAAAAGTGCTTATTTTGCTGAACTAAAAGCTTATCCTAAAATTGATAAATCAATTGCTTTTGCTTTAAATGGAATAAAAGGTGAAGTAAATACTATGACAGCTAAGCGTGGATATAAATCTGCACTTGATCAAGCATTAATTTATTCTAGAATGAATGAAGAGACATTAAATGCTATGCTTTCTTCAATGAATGACTTCTTACCCATTTTTAGAAAATATTTAAGAAGAAAAGCAACTATCCTTGGGCATAATAATGGTCTACCTTGGTTTGATCTATATGCTCCAATGGGAAGTAGTGCTAAAGAATTTACTATTCCAGAAGCTCAAGATTATATATTAAAGAATTTTGGAACATTTAGCCCTCATTTAAAAGATTTAGCTCAAAGAGCTTTTGATGGTAATTGGGTAGATTACCTTCCATATAAGGGAAAAGTAGGTGGAGCTTTCTGTGCTAACATAAATCCTATTAGCGAATCTAGAATCCTTACCAACTTTAATGGTTCATTTGGTGATGTTGTAACATTAGCTCATGAATTAGGGCATGCATATCACGGAGATAATATTTTTAGTGAGACTATATTGAACGCTGAATACACTATGCCTGTTGCTGAGACAGCTTCAACGTTCTGCGAGACCATAGTATTAAAAGCAGCGTTAAAAGATGCTGTAAAAGAAGAAAAGATATATTTACTTGAATCTAGTCTTCAAGGATCAACTGCAGTAGTTGTAGATATTTTATCAAGATATCTCTTTGAAAGCAGTGTATTTGAAGCTCAAAAAGGTGATTTTTTAGATGAAAACAGATTAAAAGATTTAATGATTAAAGCACAAAAAGAAGCATATGGTGATGGATTAGATCCTGAATATCTTCATCCATATATGTGGTTATGGAAACCACATTATTATAGTGGTGGACTTAGTTTTTATAATTGGCCATATGCCTTTGGACTTTTATTTGCTAAAGGATTATATGGAATATATCAAAAAGAAGGTGCATCTTTTACACCTAAGTACGATGAATTATTAAAAGCAACTGGTAAAATGAGTGTTGAAGATGTTGCTAAACTTGCAGATATTGATATAACTAAGAAGGACTTTTGGTCTACTTCACTTAAGGTAATTGAAGAAGATATTAATCTTTTCTTGGAACTAACAAAATAATTACGAGGAGATTCTTTATGAAAAAATTATTTATTTTAATCTTAATTTCTATTTTCACACTTGCATTATCATCTTGTTCTAAAGGTTATACAAACATCTCAAATGAAGAATTAGTTGAAATGCTTGATAGTGATATTGATTATTACTTTATTGACGTTAGAACTTTAAATGAATATTATACAGAAAGGATTGCTGGATTTGATATCAATTATGATTATTACTTATTTGAAGATGATTATTCGTTATTAGATAAACTTGATACCAGTAAACCTGTAGTAATTATGTGTAATAGTGGAAACAGAAGTGTAAGTGCATCTAAGATCTTTTTAGAGATTGGGTTCACAGAAGTTTACAACCTTAAAAATGGTATTGAGGGTTGGGACGGAGATACTATTGGTTAAAAGAGTCATTAATTTGACTCTTTTTTGATTTAATAATGTATAATATATAGTGGAGGTGATTTTATGGAAATAACAAGTGTTAATAATCAACTGATTAAAGATATGGCTAAATTACATCAAAAGAAATATAGAGATGATTTAGGATTATTCTTAATTGAAGGATATCATCTATACGAAGAAGCATTGAAAATGGATGTAATTAAAACAATCTTTACAACAGATGAAATTATACAAGGTCATAATGTAATACATGTATCTCAATCAGTATTAGAAAAACTTGCAAAAACGAATAACCCTCAAAAGATTATCTGTGTTTGTGAAAAGTTAAAAAGAGAAAAAGTTTACGATAAAGTATTAATATTAGAGGGGATACAAGACCCAGGTAATTTAGGAACTTTATTAAGAAGTGCACTAGCTTTTGATTTTAAAACAGTAATATTAGATAATACAGTTGATATCTATAATGACAAGGTTATTAGAAGTACTCAAGGAGCTATGTTTAAATTGAATTTTATTGAGATGAATACACTAGATTTCATGAATTTACATCGTGATTTTTTCTTTATTGGAACATCCTTAAAAGGAGAACCTTTAGATTCCTTTAGAGCCACAGAGAAGGTGGCTGTAATTTTAGGTAACGAGGGTAATGGTCTTAGTTTAGACGTTTTAAAAAACACAAGTAAAAACATAACAATTAAAATTAATGAAGTGGAAAGCTTGAATGTTGGTGTTGCAGGAAGCATAATAATGCATCATATCAATCGCAATATTTAATAATATTATAAGATACTTGATTTTAATAATATTAAATGATATACTATCAATGCATATGAGTTAGAGAGTGGGTCAATTCCCGCTCTTTATTTTGTAAAAAGGAGCAAACTATGGAAAAGTTAAAAGGAAATATTAAAAAGATAGTAGAAGATTTAGGATACTATTTATATGATGTCATTTATGAGAAAAAAGGATCGGATAACGTTTTAGAAGTATTGATAGAAAATGATACGGCTATTGATATTGACGATTGCGTTGTTGTTTCTAAAGCAATCAGTGAGGAATTAGACCTTCTTGACCCTATCAAAGAGGCTTATAATTTAGAAGTCTCAAGCAGTGGTGCTGAAAGAGAATTAAGAAATAGTGAAGAAATAATGAGGGCAGTAGGGAAACATGTTTATATCGAAACTATTGAACAAAAATTCGATGGAAAACTTAAATCATTTAAAGACGGATTCCTTGAAGTACTTCATAATAATAAAAGAACTACAAAAGTTAATTATATTGATGTTAGTTATATAAGATTAGCTATCATCTTTTAGGAGGATATAGAAATGATTAGTAAAGATTTTTTTAAAGCTTTAGATTTAATAGCTATTGAAAGAGGATTAGAAAAAGAAAAGATTTTAGAAATAATGGGAAGAGGACTTTTAAATGCTTATAAGAAAGTTCATAATACTTCAGAAAATGCAAGAATTTCTTTTAATGAAACTAAAAATGAAATTCAATTAGTTGCAGAGTATACCGTTGTTGAAGAAGTAGAAAATCCTGGCGAAATATCACTTGCAACAGCAAAACTAAGAAGAAAAAGTGCTAAAATTGGCGACGTAATAACGGTTAAAGAAAAACTTAAGGATTTTGGTAGAATTGCAGCTTCAAGTGCAAAACAAATTCTAACTCAGGGCTTAAAACAGTTGGAAAGAGAAAGAGCATTTGATATCTTTAAAGAAAAAGAAAACGAAATGATAAACACTGAAATCATAGCTTTAAATAGAGATTTTGTTACCTTAGATCTAGGACAAAATCAAGAAACTAGTTTACCTAGAAAAGAATTATTAAAAAGTGATGATGCAAATGTTGGTTCAAGACTAAAAGTGTATATTACAAAAGTGGAAATGACTACAAAAGGACCTAAGGTTTTTGTTTCAAGAACTGATAAAAACTTAGTTAAGAGATTAATAGAACAAGTATGTCCTGAAATTCATGATGGAACAGTAGAGATTATGGGAATTGCGAGAGACGCTGGTGACAGATGTAAAGTTGCAGTATATTCTCATGATTCAAATGTTGATCCAGTTGGAAGTGTAGTAGGTTATAAAGGTTCTCGTATTTTGGAAGTGCTTGAAGCTTTACAAGGTGAAAAGATTGATATATACGAATGGAGCAAGGACCCTATGGTGTTAATTCAAAATGCTTTAGAACCTGCGAAAATAATTGCTATCAATCCAGATAAAAAGAAAAAACAAGGCTTAGTAATTGTAAAAGATAAAGATTTGACAAGTGCTATTGGTATTAAAGGGCAAAACGCTAAACTTGCTGCTCAATCAAGTGGATGGAAAATTGAAATTAAATCAATTACACAAGCGAAAGAAGAAGGAATAAAATACAGAAGGTTAGAGAATGCACAAGCATAAAGTACCTCTAAGAAAATGTATTGTTTCAAATGAACAACTTCCAAAAAAGGAATTAATTAGAATTGTTAAGAACAAAGAAGGTATTGTTAAAGTTGATTTAACAGGGAAGTTAAATGGACGAGGAGCATATCTTAAAAAAGATATTAAAGTAATTAACAAAGCAATAAAAACAAAAAAACTAGATAGACATTTAGAAACTAATATTCCTGAAGAGATATATGAAGAATTGTTAGGACTATTTGAAAATGAATAAAATATTAAACCTTTTAGGGTTATCAGCAAGAGCAAGAATGATAACTTTAGGAGAAGAATTTGTATTAAAAACACTTCCTAAAGGGCCAGATAATTTAGTGTTCTTAGCAAGTGATGCTGGGAAGAATATTTCAAACAAAATTACAAATAAAACCGAAACATACGGGGCTCTGTTGATAACTGATTATACTACTGATGAACTCTCAAAAGCCATTGGCAAAGAGAACCGTAAGGTTATACTAATTACAGATAAGGGATTTATAAAAAAATTTAAAGAATATTTAAATTCCTAAAGAAAGAGGTGATTTTTGATGGCTAAAAAGAACATCAAAAAGACTAAAGTAGAAGACACAAGAAAAACTAATGTTCCTGTACCTGCAAAAGCAAAGGGTGAAGGAGTTTTATACTATGTACCAGATATGACTGTGGGGGATATTGCTGAAGGATTAAAAGTATCTCCAACTTCAATAATTAAGAAATTAATGGGGCTTGGAATAATGGCTTCTCAAACACAAACTGTAGATCGAGAAACTGTAGAGTTACTTGCAATGGAGTTTGGATTTAACATGGAAAATGAAATTGTTACAGATTTAACAAGATTTGAAGATATAGAAATAACAGATAATGAAGAAGAT
>Ga0209633_10005445_pt1 | contig 11155 bp, 10 predicted proteins | sample Cruoilmetagenom1_FD_187290 | JGI IMG/M metagenome (GOLD analysis project Ga0209633, IMG submission 187290) | Oil polluted marine microbial communities from Coal Oil Point, Santa Barbara, California, USA - Sample 1 (SPAdes) (version 2) | ecosystem: Environmental > Aquatic > Marine > Oil seeps ... | reverse complement strand
CTGCAAAAAACCAAATACGACAAATGAAGATGCAATAACCAGTAATCTCAGGTTTGTCAGCCTGATTCCGGCAAACTCGATTATGGTTTTATTAATCATATCCGGGAAACGCAGGGCACTGGCCCCAAGAACCGCCAGGTTCCCGTTTTCCAGAATAAATCCCACCATCAGGGCTGTGATAACCACGTAAAGCCTGTTAGCCCCTTTTTTTCTAAGAGGCCGATAAGCAATCCTCTCAATAAGGATTCCCAGACCCGCCGTGAGACCCATGGTAACCACCAGGGTTATTATAAAAACAACAATTCCTGAAATGGGCAGAGCTAATCCCAAAAGGGCTGTTCCGATAAAGAACGCGAAGTATGCGGCCATCATGAAGATATCCCCATGGGCGAAATTGATGAGCCGCAGAACCCCGTAAACCAGACAATATCCAAGGGCTATCATGGAGTAGAAACTACCCCACTGAAGACCGTTGAAGACGTTTTGAAGCAGTGTTGTAAACATAAGTTACTAAGTTTTCTCTTCAGAAAGTGGATTTTTTGGAACAACCCCGGAATTACCCGGGGCCGTTCAGAACAGTGTCCGGCCCTGAGGGCCGAAACACATGCAGGTAAATTACGGACTCAGAGTCTTAACAAACTCAAACTCGCCGGCTTCGTTCACCTGAACAACAACGGCGTCTTTAATCGGATCACCATCCGGGGTGAAAGTCATGGTGCCGGTAATACCTTTGTAGTCTTTCAAACCGGCAATCGCATCTTTGATAGCCGTTCGGTCGGCTTCAAGGTCGCCGGTAAGTCCGGCTGCCTGAATCGCCGTAAGAACGATATTCAGAGCATCGTAGGTAAGAGCGCCAACATCATCGGGGGTATATCCGTAAGCTGCTTCATAAGCATCGATAAACTCTTTTGTTTCACCTTTGGCACCGGCAGCGGCATAGTGAGTTGTGAAATAGTCGCCTTTAACAGCGCCGTTGGAAAGCTTCACCAGGTCGGCAGAACCCCAGGCGTCCGAACCGAAAACAACCTGATCCCAACCCAGTTCCAGGGCCTGGGGAACAATAAGGGCTACAAAGTTGTAGTACACAGGCAAATAGAGCATTTCCGCACCCGAAGCGATAATTTTAGTTAGCTGAACCGAGAAATCCTGATCTTTCTGGCCGAAACTTTCAAAAGCAACGACAGATCCGGTACCGTTGGCATCTTCCCAGGCACCTTTGAACAACTCAGCCAAAGTTTTTGAATAATCGGACTCCAGATTATAAAGAACAGCTACCTTTTCTTTGTTGAACTGTTCTTCGGCAAATTTAACCGCCACAGGAGCCTGAAAGGGGTCAAGGAAACAGGCCCGGAAGACGTAGGGTCTATCGAGTGTAGTATTGGGATTGGTAGACCAGGGACTGATAAGAGGAGTACCATTCTCTTCTGCAACACCACCGGCAGGAATAGCCTGGCTGGAACCGTCGGGGCCGATAATAGCAAGAACATTGTCCTGTTCAATCAGCTTGTATGCGGCGGTAACTGCGGTATCGGGTTTAAAGCCATTGTCCTCGTAGATGAAATCGAGCATGTACTTAACACCCTTTACATCAAGACCGCCGGCTTCATTAATTCTGTTTTTCACCAGTTCTGCAGCGAACTTACTTCCCTCGCCCACTTTCGGACTATCCCCTGTCATTGGAATGTTAAAACCAATCTTGATGGTATTCTCCGAGTCGCCGCTGGCAAACAGGCCGGTGAGAGAAAGGCTCATGACAAGCACTAGCAGGAACAGTTTTTTCCTCATTTTCATTACGAAATCCTCCAATAGCAATTACAATTTGTTAAAATTGTTGCAACATTATATTCAATTTTTACTATTTTCGCAATCTTTTTCAGACTGGCGTTTTAACCAGCATATCCTCTAATTAACCCAGATTAAAAAACATTTGCGGTTCTGCCTTTTTATGCGATAATAAGGAAATTCCATGTGTCGGCATTGAGGACGGGAAGCCTGTTCATGCTCCTTCCGGGGTATCGCGGCCGCATAAATGTACTTTTTGAGTTTTTTAATCAGGGTATATTTTGATTGCGAATATGGAATATTTGGAAATTCTATATATAATCATAAAATTCATCCCTTTTTTTATACTTGGTTTAGAAAGGAGAAGAATGACATGGTGAAAAATTATCTTGAAATTGCCGAAAGAGCGTATACCGGAGAATCTGTTTCCAAAAATGATTGGGATTTTCGAATAATCGAAAAAGTTCAAGACCTTGTGGAGAAATATTCACTTTCCTGGGATAAGAACGTTATCTGCCCCGATGATGATAATCTGGTTGACCGCATATTTCTGGCCGGTAAAGAACTCATTGAAGATATCGGAGTTTATGCCCTATCCGAAGGAAAAGTTATACAGCTGACAAAGGAAGAGATTGAGGACGGAATCAGAGGAATGAACCGTTCAATCACTATGGGAGAGGGAAAAGACAGCCGCCTCCTTTACCCCCGGGAAATCATGGATTCAAGGCCTCCCATAGTCTGGGCAGGAAACCCCGGAGTTCCCACTCCCGAACGAATTTTCAAATCCTCGGTAAGAAGCTGGGCCCAGGAACCTGTTGTCGATCTGATAACCTGCGGATCACTGGTTGATGTTGACGGTATTCAGGTTAGAACCGGCAGTGTCTGTGAACTGATCGCCTCCCGACGGGAATTAACCTATCTGAAACAGGTACGGGAAGAGACCGGACGTCCGGGCATCGGTATGCTGGCTGCCGAAAGCAGTGTTACAGAAATCGGGGATCTTGCAGCAACTCATCCTGATTTACTGCGACCTTGTGATGCCCATCTGGTTGCTATGTTCAACGAACTGATGATCGATCAGGGGAATATGCTGCGTGCTGCCAATTCACTCTATTACGGAATGATAAATGCATCCCTCGCAACCGTTATGGTAGGAGGTTTGGCCGGAGATGCTCATGGTGCCGCTGTCGTCCAGGTTGCGTCCTTTCTGGCCGCCAACATTGTCTGCCTTGCCGACTACCACCTCCTGCATCCCATTCATATCCATTATGTGGCAACTTCGGCCAGAGGATGTATGTGGCTTCAGAGTGCTGTCAGTCAGGCCTTTGCCCGAAACGCACCGGCGGTAATAGTCGGCGATATTTATCCAAAAAGCGGAGCGGTAACAAAAGAACTTCTTTATGAAGTTGCCGCAAACACCCTGGCAATTACTGTCAGCGGCGGACACCTTGAAGGTGTCGGCTCAGCCGATGGAGCACTACCCAATGGAACCGGAGTTGAAGTTCGATTAATGGGCGAAGTGGGTCATGCAGCGGCAAGGCAGAAAATGAACCTGCAGGAAGCAAACCGGATTATTCTTCTTCTGTTGGACAAGTACGAACCAGTCTTCAGCAAAAATGGCGGGAACCCGGGAAAATCAATTGAAGAGGCCTACAACCTGGAGAAACTGCAGCCGACAGAAGAGTGGCAATCCATGTATCAGAGTGTAAAACAGGAACTTATTGAACTTGGAATTGATCTGTAAAAGGTAAAAATCAAACCCTTCGGGGAATGAAAAAATACTGTTCAGGAGAGAGAAAATGGCGCTATTTACAATTTTCAATGTAGCGGTTCTTGTCGTTTTAGGTTTAATCGCACGATTTACCGACAAGAATATCACAGAAAAAAAAGAAGGCGGCTACACAACACAGAATCTGGTTATAATCGCTGTATTAGCTGCGATAGCCGGTGTTATCAACACGGGAGTGGGTAATCTCTGGTATCTGGTGAACACATCCCTGGGGCCGCTGGGAGGCGCTCTTATACAGGGTATGTTCATGTGGGCTTATATTCTTGCTGTTTTTATTGTCCGCAGACCCGGTGTTGCCCTTATTTTCGGATTGATAGAAGCCGGGACAGAAGTACTTCTCGGTAATGCCGCGGGTATCGGAACTCTTGGGTGGGGTATCTCACAAGGCCTGGCGATTGAAGCTGTTCTCCTTATCTGCACCTACAGCCGGTTCGGTTTTGTCACGGCTGTGATGGCCGGTATGGCAGCCTCCCAGTTTGGAACTTTGTGGACGTCTGTATTTTACGGATGGGATCCCTCCTATTCAAAAGATGTCTGGATGGCTGCTCCTATCAACCTGATTTCCGGTGCCATTTTCAGCGGTGCATTAGGTTATTTCCTCGCCACAAAAATAGCAAAAACCGGACTTGTCCGATCAGCGAAGAAATAGAACTTCTTCAGCAAAAAACAATGCTGGTGGATCATGGATTAGTATGGTCCACCGCATTAAAGGCGAATATTAATGGCAGTAATTGCTGAACTGAAAAATGTTTCTTTTCAATTTGATCAGGACAGCCCGAAAGTTCTGAACAATCTTTCGCTAACTCTTGAAACAGGAAGCTTTAACATTCTTGTCGGACCGGGGGGAAGTGGGAAATCTACACTCTGCCATATGTTCAACGGCCGTATTCCCCATTTGTTTAATGGAGTTCTTGATGGAGAGATTCTTATAGAAGGTACGTCCACTGCAGATGTTGAAATGAAGGATATTTCATGTTCTGTCGGTTCTGTATTTCAAGATCCTGAATCCATGTTTGCAACACTTTCGGTTGAAGATGAGATTGCTTTCGGTCCAGAAAATCTCCTGTTTAGTCGGGAAGAAATTCTGGAAAGTGTTGAATCCCTACTCACTCTCACTGGAATCAACGCGTACCGGCACAATCTTGTATGGAACTTATCGGGTGGTCAGATTCAAAAACTGGGCCTGGCAGCCGTATTGGCCATGAAGCCCAGGCTGATAATCCTGGATGAACCTACAGCCAATCTGGACCCGCTTGCCACTAAGCAGGTTCACGAACTGATACTAAAACTGAAAAATGAAGGTATTACCATACTGCTGGTTACCCGGGAGCTGGATGACTTCATGGCTTCCGCCGACAATATTCTGGTTCTTGAAAAAGGAAGCCTCATTGCATCAGGTGAACCCTACTCGCTCCTGATGAAACATGGATTACAGATGGAGCAGCTGGGAATATGGCTGCCTGAAACCGTTGAAATCGGTCTTGCACTGATCAAAGCTGGATATTCTCTCGACCGGATTCCAATTACCGTTGATGAAACACTGGCCATTCTGAATAAACTTGAACTCTGCCCGGAGGGCCGTACACTGAAGGGACCTGAAAAGGTTTACAGTCAGCACGGCAGCCCATTGATACAGGCTGAAAATGTCAGATTCAGTTACGGCGGGGGAATATACGCAATCAAGGGCATCTCCCTTGATATATACCCGGGAGAAATGCTGGCCATTGTTGGAAGAAATGGTGCTGGAAAAAGCACCATGGCCAGATTACTGATAGGCTTGAATAAATGTAAGGAAGGAACCCTGGAGCTTTTCGGAAAAAACTCCCGTCATTGGAAGGTTCCGAATCTGTCCAATCACATATCTCTTGTATTCCAAAATCCGGAACATCAGTTCCTAACCGATTCTGTAGCTCAGGAAATTGAATACAGCCTTCAGGCACAAGGTGTTTACGATAAAGATACTCTGGAAAAAGAGCGGAACAGAATTCTAACAATGCTGAATCTTGAGCAGGAAAAAGACAGCCACCCCTTTGCCTTGAGTGCCGGTAACAAAAGACGGCTCGGTGTGGCTACCATGCTGGTTGGAGACCCTCAGGTTTTAATTGTTGATGAACCTACCTACGGACAGGACAAGGAAATGACCGGAACTCTGATGAAACTGATGAAGGAAATCCAGTCAAGGGGAATCGCGGTTGTCATGATCAGTCATGATATGAGGCTGGTGGAAGAGTATGCCGACAGAGTTGTGGTATTCAGTGAAGGACAAAAGCATTTTGATGGAATACCTACAGAATTGTTCAACAAGGCAGACATTCTGGAACGGGCAAGTCTTCAGCCCACCCTTCTTTTTCAACTACTGAAAAGACTTGAGGAAAAAAAAGTAAACTGCACAGGACACGTCCCGGGTTCAGACGCTTTTTTACAGCTTCTTCTTAATAAAGGTATGGCATCCTGATGGCTGGCGATTTTTTAAGCTTCAAAGAAAAAGGCTCTGTTCTGAATCGTATTTATCCCCTTGTGAAAATGATCTGGGTGTTACTGATTGCCGTAGGCCTTTTTCTGTTCAAGACACCTTTTTCCGGTGGAGTTATGTTTGTTCTGATTCTTACACTCAGTATGGCCGGGGGAAAGATTTCCCCGAAAGAGATTCTTCGAAGTGCACTAATTGTATTCGGCCTGGGATTTCTCCTGATGATCTTTCACTTCTTTTTTGATCCGGGAGAAGTTGTCTGGTCCTGGTACTTTTTAACGATTACCGATTACGGACTCATACAGGGGCCGATATTCTTCTTTCGTCTTTCAGTGATAGTACTTTCGAGTTTTCTTCTGATATGGACAACGGATACAAGAGACCTTATGACATCCTTCATTAAAGCCGGAATGCCCTATCGTTACGCCTATACAATATTTCTGGCCATGCGCTTTCTTCCGCTGATACAAAAAGAAGTAGATGCGGTACAGTCAGCCCATGCTATTCGCGGACGGGCATCAGGATCCGGCCTGAGTCATCGATTCAAGCTCTGGCAGCGTTATGTGTTTACCATTCTGATAAATGGAATCCGGAAAGCCGAAATAACGGCAGATGCCCTTGAATGCAGGGCTTTCGGATACAAAAAGCAGAGAACCTGTGTTAAAGACGTCACCTTTCGAAAAAGGGATCTGGTACTTCCGATTCTTACTCTGTTAATCCTCGCAGGATTAATATATATGGAACACATCAGGTGGATCGACATATTCGGACTATAGATTGTTACACGATTCGCCGGAGTACGGTTCCGAATCGTTACCGTAACCTCGAGAGCTTACCTTCTGGCCTTACCTGTAATTGAAGCAATGGAAATTCGGAACACCTTTGTTACGTCTTTAAGCTTCTCTATATATTGCATTCCTTCAGCAAAAAAATCCATGGAATACTTTGTGAGAAACCCCTCCAGGGCTGACTGTTTTTCCTCCCCGGTAACTTCTTCCGCATCACCTCTGAGTATACAGCTCTCGTATTTCGAGCCGAATTGATCCGGCAGTACTTCAGTATTGATTACCACACAGAAAGACACCCCTGGATGATTCAGGAGATTATCCACTTTTTCCCCTTCACGGGCACAGTGTATGTACACCTTCTGATCGAAGGTACAGTAGTTTAATGGAACCCCGTATGGTTCTCCCTCTTTAGAGACAGTGCTGAGTGTTCCGTATTCACCTTTTTCCAGTATGGAAAAGGCCTCAGATTCTCCTATTTCCCTGTCCGTTCTTCTCATTTTTTTAAAATCCTCTTGTTATATAAAAAAAATACCAGTATCGGGGCGATTTCATTTCGCCTGAGAATCAAGGTAGCAACTACGGCAGAGGTCAACAAGAAAAAAAGCTTCGTTATTCTTCTTTTTCCAGATCCTTCAGCTCGGAATTGGCCACTTCAATTTTCTTGAGGATTTCTTTGGCCGCATCATCACTGATGGTACCTGGGGTCTGCACCTCGGCATTGTAAAGGGCCCCGCCGAGGTCTTCCATGTAGCCTTGAATGCGTCTTTTCAGATTGAATACTTTGAGTTTTCTCTGACCTTCAGCTGATAACTCACCAGTTTTTTTCGCTACGGTTCCCGCACCTTCTTTAAGACCGCGGGTAATATCGTTTTTCATTTTCTTCCAGTCAATCATAGTAACTCCTTCGTCCCTTTTTGCGTCAAGTATAGTTATTATTTATGAACTTGACAAAATTTCATCATCATCTGAGATCTGTATATGTAAAGCCATGTATAATACTTTTTCATGAAACCGCTGTTTTTATCTCTGCTGCTGACTGCTCTACTGCTCTCCTGCTCCACCACTGCAGATAAAATCAATGTTGTTCCCGAAACCGTTCCCGAAAATCCACCACTCTCTTCCGCTGATGTGCAGAACGTGCAGTCTTCGATTAAGAGGCCGGAAGACGGCGAACAGACCAAGGAAGAGATTCTCCGGACGATAATAAGAAACATGACACTGGAGGAAAAGATCGGTCAGCTGTTCATTCTTCAAATCCGATACAACGGGGATGGTTCTCCCCGAAGAAAAGTAGATGAGGAACTCAGCCGTTTTCTCCAGGATTTTAAACCCGGAGGTATTATCCTCTTCCGTGAAAACATTGGTAACAACAAGCAGGTGAAGTCGCTGATTTCAGACCTTCAGAGTCTCAGTGATATTCCACTCTTTATTTCCGTTGATGAGGAAGGAGGCTTTGTTTCCCGGCTGGGAAAAGTTCCGGAAGTGGATGTTACTCTTCTTCCTCCGGCTCTTTCCATCGGTGATAAAAACAACCCTGAACTGGCCTACAATACCGGCCTTGTTCTTGGCAGGGAACTTCGGGCCCTGGGAGTGAACATGGACATGGCCCCGGTAGCGGATGTGAATACAAATCCGGATAACCCTGTAATCGGAAACCGGGCCTATTCTTCCAACCCTATAACCGCCGGGAAAATGGTTGTTGAGGTTATCCGGGGGTTTCACAAGTACGATATTGCTTCTGTTATCAAACACTTCCCCGGTCATGGAGATACCTCTTTCGACACCCATGTGGGAACGGTTGTTCTACCCTTCAGCCGGGACCGCCTTGACGCAGTTGAATTTATCCCTTTTGAACTTGGTATCAAAGCCGGTACCGATGCCATCATGACAGCACATATTGTAATGTCCGGTATTTCCTCCCTCCCACTGCCGGCTACGTTGAATCCGGAAATAATCACCGACATTATCCGGAAAGAATTTGGCTTTGACGGTCTTGTCATTTCCGATGCACTGGAAATGGGAGCTATCAGAGAAAATTATACTCCTGAGGAATCTGCTGTAGCGGGAATAAAAGCCGGACTGGATATTCTACTGATGCCGGAAAACCAGATTTCGGCTTTTAAAGCTTTGATTGATGCGGTTCAACGGGGTGAGATATCAGAGAAGCGCATCGAAGAATCGGTCTACAGAATTCTCCGGACAAAGTATGAACGCAGGATACTCTCCCCTGAACCTGCCGGAGAATCAATCGAAGATGTTCAGAACGACCCGGCTCACCTGGCCTTGATACAGACTTTTCTCGGCTGAAAAAGAACGGCCTTCTTAACTCAGTTCAATTCGTTTAAAAATCTCCCCACTGCAGTTCCCGGGAAAACAGCTTGGAAGGTACAACCTTTTCATGTCTCCCTAATTGAACATCAGGCAGAGTAAGCCCCAGTGGCTCTGTAAAATATCTGGCAGGCTCTCTTAAAACTACATGAAAGAAGAATGCCCCTTCTTCAAATTCCCCGAGAATATAAGGAAAGGCGTTGGTGAAGATTCGCTCCACATCATTCCGGTCCCAGCCTCCGGAACCCTGAACATTAAATGCATGCAGGTAAAAGGGCAGGCTGGATTGATGAAACGGTGACAGCTCGAAAAACCCCCAGTCTCCCTCAGCCCAGTTCCATTCATCAGCCAAAAAATAAAACAAACGTTGAAACTGTTCTTGAGGATCGCTGTCAAGAAAATCCCGGGCTCTGGTGGAGATACCCAATTTACCACTTCTCATGAAGGTAAGCCGCAACTGTTTCATGATATCTCTTACGACCAGCATCTGAGGTTCATCAGATTCCCGGCGAACCGGGCTGATTTCAAGGGTGGATAAATCGGTAAAAGGTTTGAAGCCCTCCTCAAACCATGCTTTTGCATGCACCGGCGGAAGATAACCTGCAGAGGTTAACTTTATCGGCCCCTCTGTCAGCAGATGGTTCAGCAGCCACCTGATCTGTCTCAATACGGGAATGTCCGGGATATCTTTTTCTGTTATACTTCCCCGAAGGCTTACGAATTCCGGGGTTTCCTCCAGGGGGAGAGTTGAAGTCCTGTGCATCATATCCGGGGATAATCCCAGAAAATCGTCTTCGGGTTCCGAGTTGGCATTATCAACCATCTCACGGGTGTATCGTTCTACTTCTTCAAGACTGGAAAACCCCCGGCCTTCCATCTTATCCTTAAGCTGATGAAGAACTTCGGTCGCCGCATTCGGTGTCCCCCGGGATTCCTGAATCGTGAGGCCATCATCATCGGAAAAATCTGACATTCCCGGAAATGGAATAATATTCGATCCGGCCGATTCGGAAGCACCACAGCAGAACTTGTACTTCTTCCCTGAACCGCAGGGACAAGGATCGTTGCGACCGATTTTTCCCATGAAAAATCTCTACCAGTCGCTGCTGCTGTCCGAAGAGGAAGATTTGCTGCTCTTTGAACCGATTCCACCGGTTCTCCAGCCTATTCCGATGTTTAAATTGGCGTTAGTTTTACCACCGTCGAAATAGGCTTCATCGGAAAATTCCCAGATGTAATATGTATAAGGCCTCCATGCCAGAGATAAACCGGCATTGATAACAAGATTCCCCTCCCCGGGTTGAAAGTAGAAGTTGGCTCCGATACCGAGACCGGCACTTAGAGAAATCTGAAAAGTATCCCAATTTGCATACCACCAATAATTTGCATCCAGGAACAATCCGCCACCAAGTATCAGCCCCATATTGCCGAAATTGATATCTCCACCGTATCCCAGGATGAAATTCGAACCAATAAGAGTTTCATCAAAATCTGAAAGTTTATTTATCCATCCTGATGATCCCTTTACACTCGTTCCGTAATAAGGATTTATTTGTGAATAAAAGCCGGTACTATCTCCTTTGAGAAAAATGAAATCCACCCCGATACTTCGAAGTTTTACACCCTCAGATTCATCAATCTTCCCATGAATGTTATACCCTAAATTTATCAGAGTCGTTTTCGCCGCAACCGGAAAAACAACCGCCGCCAGAATCAGAACAAGAATCATCAATCTCTTCATCAAAAAGCCCCCATATAACCAAAGTATAACATAACTCCCATCAGTCAACATCTGTCTACATCTTAAAAATCTCCACCAGTTCTCCGGAAAGAAAAGGATCGTCAGCAAGTTTCTTCAGCAGGTTGCGTGCCGCCCGTTTATGGGCCTGTTCCCAGTCCAGCCCCCCGTCTTTAAAGGCGTCAATTTCACGAACCAGCAAAGTATTTCCTTTTCGGGAAACTGTAAGAACAGCCCCTACCTGAGTAATAAACGGGGCA
>Ga0209633_10005444_pt1 | contig 11156 bp, 7 predicted proteins | sample Cruoilmetagenom1_FD_187290 | JGI IMG/M metagenome (GOLD analysis project Ga0209633, IMG submission 187290) | Oil polluted marine microbial communities from Coal Oil Point, Santa Barbara, California, USA - Sample 1 (SPAdes) (version 2) | ecosystem: Environmental > Aquatic > Marine > Oil seeps ... | reverse complement strand
GCTTCTTCAAGTAACTCGCCAACAATCAGATAAAAAAGGTTAAGGATGTGACTGGCAACGTCTTAAACGTCACCAGTCATTTTTCACTGTTTGAAGCAGTATAGAAACCGGCTTAGGGTTTCTTCAGATCAAAGCGATCAAGTTTCATGACTTTGCTCCATGCTGCTACAAAGTCCTTAACGAACTTTTCTTTGCCATCGTTTTCCGCATACACTTCGGCAATGGCGCGCAGTTCGGAATTAGAACCGAAAATTAAATCAACAGTCGATGCGGTCCATTTTAGTTTACCGGATTTGCGGTCATGACCTTCGTATATACCATCCGACTTTTTAGACTTGCTCCATTTAGTCGACATATCGAGTAGGTTGACGAAAAAGTCGTTGCTCAGTGTACCGGTTTTTTTGGTGAACACGCCATGTTTGCTTCCTCCAGTATTGGCGTCGAGCACTCTCATACCGCCCACCAGTACGGTCATTTCTGGTACCGTCAGAGTCAGCAGGCTGGCACGGTCAACTAAAGCTTCAGCAGGGGCATAATAACTGTCTTTGCTGAAGTAGTTTCGAAAACCATCGGCTTTTGGCTCAAGTACTGCAAATGACTTAACATCGGTTTGCTGTTGCGTGGCGTCGGAGCGACCGGGTGCAAAAGGAACCTTAATCGCATAACCCGCTTTTTTGGCAGCTTGTTCGACTGCGGCAGAACCACCTAGAACAATCACATCAGCGAGCGATACTTTTTTGCCACCTTTTAACGACTTGTTAAAGTTTTTCTGCACTTTCTCAAGTGTTTTTATTGCTTTGCCAAGTTCTTTAGGGTTGTTAACAGCCCACTCTTTTTGCGGTGCCAGACGAACACGAGAACCGTTCGCACCACCACGCATATCGCTTCCACGATAGGAGGCTGCAGAGGCCCATGCCATTCGCACCAGCTCGGCGCTGGAAAGACCAGAGTTAAGAACTTTCTTTTTCAGATTGGCAATGTCTTTATTGTCGATAAGTTTGTGGTCGACTGCTGGAATATGATCCTGCCACATTAATACCTCATCAGGAATTTCATTTCCAACATAACGTGCCCGTGGTCCCATGTCGCGATGCGTCAGTTTGAACCACGCTTTACCAAAAGCGAGATCAAATGCTTTCGGGTTTTTCAGAAAGCGTTCAGAAATTTTACGGAAAGCAGGGTCCTCTTTTAGTGCTATGTCCGTTGTGAACATGATCGGTGCATGCCGTTTTTTGGGAATATGTGCGTCCGGTACCAGGGTTGCGGCATTTTTATCCGTTGGAATCCATTGCGTTGCACCGGCTGGGCTCTTGGTTTTTTTCCAATCGAACCTGAGCAGATTATCCAGATAGAGAATAGACCATGCTGTCGGTGTCGAGGTCCAGGCACCTTCCAAACCACTGGTGATAGTGTCTTCGGCATTACCTTTTCCGCACTTACTAGTCCAGCCAAATCCCTGTTCTTCAATCGCGGCTGCTGCAGGCTCCGGTCCAGTACAGTCCTTGGGATTTTTGGCACCGTGTGCTTTACCAAGCGTGTGGCCACCGGCAATAAGTGCGACAATTTCTTCATCGTTCATGGCCATACGACCAAAGGATAGGCGTATATCTTGTGCTGCTGATATAGGATCATGGTTGCCGCCAGGGCCTTCAGGGTTAACGTAAATCAAGCCCATCTGTACTGCAGCCAGATCACCTTTCAATTTCCCATTCTTAGTACGGCGCTCATCGCCCAAAAATTCCTTTTCTGGTCCCCAATAGACTAAATCAGGCTCCCAGTCATCTTCACGACCACCGGCAAAACCAAAGGTTTCAAAGCCCATTGATTCCAGCGCAACATTACCGGTCAGCACCATCAAATCGGCCCATGATAATTTGCGACCATATTTTTGCTTGATCGGCCATAATAAACGACGGGCTTTGTCGAGATTGGCGTTATCGGGCCAGCTGTTCAATGGGTCGAAGCGCTGTTGTCCGCCACCGGCACCACCACGGCCATCACCAACACGATAGGTACCTGCACTATGCCAGGCCATACGAATCATAAAGGGGCCATAGTGACCATAATCGGCTGGCCACCAGTCTTGTGAGGTGGTCAGTGCTTTTTCGATATCTTTTTTTACTTCGGCTAGATTTAAGGTTTTAAATTCTTCAGCGTAGTTAAATTTGGCGCCATAAGGGTTTGATTCAATGTCGTGTGTTCTTAGTGGATTGAGATTGAGTTGCTTGGGCCACCAAAATTGGTTTGTTTTGGCTTCGCCTGAAGCGAAGGCCGTACCTGTCGGTGCAAGCGTAGCGGCGGTTAGTATCGCAGCGGCAAGCATGGATAGTGGTTTTTTGTTCATAAGAAGCGTCCTCCAGTTTTAATATCTTATCATTCGCTATTACTTATAGGCTTGCTACTAAGAAAAGGACATCAGAAAAAATAGAATGATGTGTTCTAAAAATATGAATTGGGTTATTGCTGATATTCAGTAATATAGAACATTGTTAAATAAAAAAGGCCGTCTGGTGCGTAGAATATAACGGCAATGACATACGGGTAGGGCGTAACGTAATTTAAACCCTGGAGGCACGCTAATTTCAGGTCAATATCATGCTCCCGGTAGCGTTTTTTTGCAGACTTCAACCAATGCCTCGATACTGGATAAACGGGTGTAATTTGGGCGAAAAATAAAGGCAATGCGCCTGTGAGGACCTGGCTCGTCCAGATGGACGACGGATAGCTTCTTATTATCACTGATGAGCTGTTTTTTAGCCATAGCTGGAATCAGAGTAGTTCCAAGATTACCTTGTACCATTTGAATCAATGTGGTCAGGCTGGTTGCACCGAAACCGTGGTTAGCTGTTTGCTCAGATAGCTTACAAATCTCAAGTATGTGATCTTTAAGACAGTGGCCGTCCTTCAGTAGCATTAGTTTGTTCTGGTTGATCTCATCAATGCTGATTTCCTTTTGTTGTGCGTGTTCATTGTCTTTCAGGGTGACCCAGTAAAAATCCTCCTGCCAGAACTCCAGTGTGAGTAAGCCTTCGCAAGGATATGGCAAGGCAAGGATGGCAGTATCAATTTTCCCTTTTCGCACCAGGTCAACCAGAATCTGGGATTGTTCTTCAACGACATTGATTTGGGCCTGGGGAAACTGCTCGTTTAAGACTGGAAAGATTGCAGGTATCAAAAAGGGGGCAATGGTGGGTATCACACCGACAGTGATAGGAAAGCTCAAGGGCGCTTTCTGGCTGTCAGCGAGATGTTTCAGGTCTTCAACTTGCATCATGATATTTTGTGCCTGGTTTAATACTTCTTTGCCAATTGGCGTAATCAGCACTTTCTTGTTATCTCGCTCGAAAATTTGCAGCCCCAGCTGCTTTTCCAGTTCAGTCAGTGCTGTGCTCAGTGCAGATTGACTGATATGGCAAAGTTCAGCTGCTTTCTTGAAGTGAAGGGTTTTCTCGACGGCTAATGCGTAAGTTAACTGCTTGATTGAAATCATGATAAGGCCTTGAAATTTGTTCTTCAGTATTTTGGATTGTAACCATAGGACTGTTCTAATTTATAGATATAATGCCCGATTTTAAAATAAATCACACTTTGACAAACAACTTAAGAAACCCAAACCATAGTTAACCGGATAGTTAACCGTAGTTAACCGGACACCCATCATAAGAAAATAGGATAACTTGTTGTTATTTATAATTTGTTTTGTATTTATTAAAGTTAACCGGACACCTATCCTAAGTAAACAGGGTAACGTTTTGTTATTTATCTATTATTTTGGATTTATTAAGATGGGTGTCCGGCTAATTACGGCTAATTGATTAAGTTTATTGCTAAATAGTCACCACACGTATTAGGTTAGTCCCTCCCGCCCTGGAACTATAACCATGGGCAACAATAACATTATCGCCATCCTGTGCGAGGCCTAGTTCTTTAACCTTTTTTATTGAAAAGATGATCTTTGCCTCATCAGTAGACTCCCCATCGTATAATAGCGGCATGACACCCCAATTCATGGCCAACTTACGCACGACTTTTAATGATGAAGTTATCGCAATAATAGGGCATTCCGGCCTGTATCTTGAAATCATTCGTGACGTGAATCCTGTCTCTGTCAAGGTGACTATTATTGGCACATTCAAATGAAGAGCCATGGTATTCACAGCCTGGCTAACTGCTTCCGTAACGACATTTGATGCAAGTGGGATAATTTTCTGCAGGTAACCATATTCACGCAAAGAGGCCTCAGTATGCAGCGCCAACGATGCCATAGTCTTTACCGCCTGAACAGGGTATTTCCCAACTGCAGTTTCACCAGATAACATAACGGCTGAAGTCCCGTCTAAAATCGCATTGGCCACATCACTTGTTTCAGCACGAGTTGGATGTAGATTCCTTTCCATGGAATCCAGCATTTGGGTCGCTGTAATCACGGGCTTACCATTTGTAACGGTACTACGAATAATTTTTTTCTGGACCATAGGTACTGATTCGGCAGGAAGTTCCACACCAAGATCGCCGCGCGCAACCATTGTGCCATTCGATGCATCTATAATCTCACCCAGATTATTGACACCCTCTCTGTTTTCTATTTTGGCAATAATCGGAATATCAACACCATGCTCAGCTAATACAGCACGTATTTCGTTAATATCGTTTGCATTACGCACAAATGAAGCTGCCACATAGTCAACATCATTTTTAGCTGCAAAAGATAATTCCTGGCGGGTTGATTCGCTAATCACTTCTAAAGGCAACTCCGTTTGCGGGAGATTAACGCCTTTCCCATTATATAAGGTCCCGCCCCTAATAACTTCACATACAATATCGGTGCCATTAACTGACTGCACAGCAAGTTCAATCACACCATCATCTAAAAGGATGGGGATACCTACCGATACCTGCCTGCAAAGATCTTTATAAGATATTGCCACGCCATTCTGATCTCCAACCCTGCCATCTGCATACAGTATGAATTCAGACTCGGGCTCAAGCACTACAGATCCCTCTTGTAAAATTCCCGTGCGGATTTCTATCCCTTTCGTATCCACCATGATGGCAATATTCAAACCAATATCACTTGCGGCTTTTCTTATCATGTTGATTCGTTGAGTGTGCTCACTGATATCACCATGTGATAAATTCAGTCTCGCAACATTCATACCAGCCATCATCATATCTTTTAGAATTGCCGGTGTATCGCAGGCAGGGCCTATAGTTGCTACGATCTTTGTCTTGGGAGGCTTAATCATATAAATATATAGTAACTGTTTTTCTTTATTTAGACACAGGTTTGTTACATTCCGATCTCACATAGCAGGAATAAGAGATGACAAGATATCTGGATGAAAACCTGCTTCCCTAATTTTTGTATATCTTTCTGCATAATTCTGTTGAAATTTCTACAGAAGATCTCTCCATAGCGCTATAAAGCACCTGACTCAGAGAGTCTTTGGCCAGGTTTAATATCCGCGGTATTTTGATAGAGTCACTCAACATTTGAGTCTCCAAGCTATAGAGGTGAAGAACTTCACTTAGCAAGTCCATAAATTGGTTTCTGGTGTAACACTCTGCAACCATCGTTCTGAAGCTCTTAGGATGTTTCCAATGCCTAAACAACTGATAGACTTCCTTGAGCTGAAGTTCAACTCTTTGTTGTCGAATTCGCTCAATATCGTGGTAACAAATTTTTATGGTTATAGGGAAAATTGAAGTTTTCTGTACAAATACCTGATCAATCTCCCTTGCCCTTATCAGAAGTTGTCTGACACCTGACTGGCCTGGCTGTTCTCCTGTTGCCGCCGCATTGGCAGCATAATTGATTACCAAACTGTCTTTTTCGACCTCCTTTTCAAGATTGATACTAAGAAAGGATTTGAATGTAGGCAACATCACTTTGAACAATTTATAAGCTTGCAGCCTTTCGGTTGTGCGTACACTGAACTCCTCCATCATAAATCGGTTCATCGTACATAGAATGTCGACTTTATCCATGAACTTAACAGGGGCTAGTTAATCCGAATTCTTGGTTGCTTTGTGAAATCCAAGCATTCCACCTAATATTGTCTTGCTATCGATACCTGTATAACCTAGCTGCCTGAGAAGGTCAGAAAACTCATCCGCAGAATAGAACATATGTAATGTATTTATAAAATAATCTCTGCAATTGAGTGCAGCCGGCCCACTGTGAAAAATCCAGGCAGTAGCCGTTAGGCTGATTTTAAGATAAGCGTAGTAGAGTTTTTCCACAACCTTATTGCCGGGGCGTAACATATCTGAGTGATAGAAATGCCCCCCTGGCTTGAGAACACGATTAATCTCACTGGCAACATCCATAATTCGCAAATGACGTGAAGCGAATTGTAGTGTTACAACATCAAAATGATTATCTGGAAAGGGTAGCTGATGTACATCTCCAATAACACTATCGATCTCAAATCCCTTCTTTTTTGCCTGTTTTCTACCCACTTCCTGCATGTCTCTACTTCTATCCATTGCCGTCACTTTTAAGTCAGGTTGTTTTTCCAAAACAGCTATACCAACGGCATTGGTACCAGCACAAACATCCAGTACTTTCTGGCCTTTTTGAACACTGATAGTGGACAGAAAGCTTTTACGAAACCAGCTCCACAGACCCAGGCTCGCTATATAGTTTGCGCGATCATAATACTTTGCCACGTCAGCAAACACGTCATTTAATTCATGACTCCATACCTGTTTGAATTGTTGCTCCCGATTATCTTCGTGAGCAGTAAACTTGATAGCGCGTTCTCCATTAGCCATGTATTTTTCCTTTTATTTATTATGAAAAATTGTATTATAGTCACCCAATATACACAATAATGAGTGATAGCCTAATAAGTTATTCATTATTTCGGAGCAATATTTAACCGAATTCCCCCTAAAAGTACCATTACCATAAGACACCCACCTGATTATTAATGACAACAACCACTCATTATATTTATTTTTTATATTTACGCTGATATCTGTAATGTAAGATATAGTGATACCCTAACCAAGAAACAGCGCCTCTACCTCACCATGTCACTATCGCAAATTTCCTAAGAGTTTCTCGGTCACGTTAAACCAACTCGACGATAACTCCATGCTCCGCTAGATCGAAGAGAACGATCGGAGTAATAACTCAAAATGATACCTTGCAGCTGATGGTCTCCGCTGATGATCCTTGTGTCTGTGCAATCCTATTCATCTTTATGACTTGGCTGACATCGAAACGACAACAATTGCTCATATCCAAGGGCTTCCATCGCGGTGGACATTAATTATACCGATGCCTAACCAGAACGAGCCAGACTCAAGGCACTCTGGCCAATACGGACACCCATCAATTATGCATTCACCTCTTCGAGGTCGCAGTTATAAGCTACGACGCTCTGCACAGAAAAATTGCTTGTTACACGTGCTGCCATATGGTTCATAAATGCTTGATATAAATATAAATTATTGAAATTATCAACGTAAATACGGGCGCTCGTTAAACAGAATCAATAACTTAGTGTAAAGCCTCAGGCAAAAGCCTGCACTATTTCATCCATAAGAGCATATGTAAGGCCTTACTGGCTCAAGCGCACACCTAATATGCCGTTAAGTCTATATTACTAACATTTAACAATATGTCTTTATATCCCTTATGCTTTTCTTTACAAACAAGTCATCAAGCCAACATGAAAATACGCTAGCTAAGGATGATGGTGAGCCAAGGTCTGTCAATCGCCAACAATTCCGTAAACTGCAGCAAAAATTACTGCATGCTCAGTTACAAAATGAATTTTTATTGGGGTTAGCTATCATAGTGATAGCTTGCTTCCTGTACTGGAACACAACGCCGACTTTCATACTCGTTGGCTGGTCTTGCTCTATACTTGTCATGTATGGCTGGCGCGCATTATTTGTTTCAGAAAAGTACTCAGACCTTAATCATAATCATGCCAATTTGTGGGGCGCCCATTATCTATTTGCTGTCATCCTATCTGGCATCACTTGGAGTTCGCTCAGTTTGATCGCGTTTTACTATGGCGACAATGTAATACAACTCTTCACCCTATTTGCGTTGGTCGCTATTACGCTTTCTGCCTATACTTCCATGCAGGCTTCTCCATTGACTTTCGCCATTTTCGCCGTTATTACGCTAACACCGATTATCATGCTAGTCATCTCGCAAGGAAATTTCACCCGAATTTCATATGGAACAGTTACCATATTACTGACGATTGTATTGCTGTCATCTTCAAGGAAGATGCGTAGCTTATTGTCACACTCCCTCCGGCTCAGCTCCCATAATAAGGAGCTCATCCAAAAGCTCGTTACAGCAAGCGAATCAACAGAAGAGATTAATGCAAAACTGGGACAAACAAACGAAAAATTACAAGTAGAAATTGAAGAAAGAAGAATTGCCGAAGATACGATCAGGGAATCCAAAGAACGTATCCAATCCATTTTTGAGGGTATGCAGGACACTATTTACAAGGCAGACCTGGAAGGAGCAATAACCTGGATCAGTCCAGGTGTCAGAGCAATGCTCGGTTATAGTGCTGAAGAAGTCACCGGAAAAAATATTCGAATGTTATATGCTGAACCCACGGATTTCGAAAAACATAATCAGGCTTTGGACCGAACATTTGGGCACTTGCAGCATTTTGAATTACAGCTACGCCATAAAGATGGCCATGATGTATGGGTTTCTGAAAATGCCTTCTATCGATATGATGAACTCGGAATTATCGGTCACGAAGCTACTCTGCGTGACATCACAGAACTTAAACAGGCACGAGATGAATTACAACTGGAACAGGAACGCGCCTTTGTCACCCTCGGATCCATCGGGGATGGCGTAATTGCGCTTTCACTGTATGGTGAAATCGAGTATATGAATATTGTTGCCGAACAAGGTACGGGCTGGCATATTGATGAAGCGCGCGGACTGCCATTAGAAGATGTATTCGAGATTGTCGATGAAAAAAGCTTAAAACCAGTACCGGATCCTGCACAGTTATGCCTGGATGAAGGTAAAACGGTTATGCTGCCAGGTTACTTATTACTGATACATCGTCATTTGAATCAGCATACTTCGATTGAAGTCAATGCCTCCCCAATACGCAATGCCATTGGTGAAATTATTGGCGTTGTACTGGTATACCATGATGTTTCTGAACTGCGTAGTCTTGCACAGATGACCTATCAGGCAAGTCATGATGCCCTGACCGATCTTATTAATCGCCGGGAATTCGAAAAACGTGTTCATTACGCTTTTGAGAATGCACGCGATAATGATATACGTTATGCACTTTGTTTCCTCGACCTGGATAATTTTAAAATAGTCAATGATACCTGTGGTCATGCAGCTGGTGATGAATTACTCAAGCAACTTACTCACAACATACAAAAAAGTATCAGAGAAGGCGACACCCTCGCTCGCCTGGGTGGCGATGAATTCGGTGTATTGTTTGCGGGATGTTCGATCGAAGTAGCCGAGCGCCTTGCAGAAAAAATGCGAGAACAGATCAGTCAGTTTCGTTTTGTCTGGGAATCAAACTCATTTCGTGTTGGAGCCAGCATGGGCCTTGTACCCATCACCTCAGAAAGCAGCAGCATGAGTGAAATTTTAAGCGCCGCTGACTCCGCCTGTTACGTTGCAAAGGAAAACGGTCGTAACCGAGTTCATGTATACGAACTCAATGATACTGAACTCGTGGAACAACAAGGACAGATGCGTTGGGTGCATCGACTCCAGGAAGTCCTGGAAAACGATCGCTTCTGCCTGTATTTTCAACCTATCATACCAATTGACCCGCAAAAGCAACGTGAAGAAAAACTTCATGGTGAAGTACTATTACGTATACGAGAAGAAAATGGGGAAATGATTAGTCCAGGCAGCTTTATTCCCGCAGCAGAACGTTATTCACTCATGCCTGCCATCGATCGTTGGGTAATAGAAAACACCCTTAATACAATAATCAAGGATATTGATCGTGTCCAAGAACAAGTGGGAGTGGTCAGCATCAACCTTTCCGGACAATCCTTGTCTGACGAGCGTCTCATGCGATTTTTAATAGATCACATTGAAGAATCCGGTGTGCCACCAGAAATGCTTTGCTTTGAAATTACAGAGACCGCTGTCATTTCTAACCTAAGCAACGCCACCAGCCTAATTGCAAAGCTGCGTAAAATGGGATGTCAGTTCGCATTGGATGATTTTGGTGTTGGTTTGAGTTCATTCGGGTATCTAAAAAATCTTGCTGTCGATTACCTGAAACTAGATGGCTGCTTCATTAAAAATATGACCCGAGACATCATTGATCTGGCTATGGTTAAATCCATCAACCATATTGGACAGACCATGAAGATTAAAACAATAGCTGAATTCGTAGAAAGCGAAGATATTTTATTGGCTCTACGTGAACTCAATGTAGATTATGCCCAGGGCTATCATGTTGGGAAACCTGAATCTCTGGAAACGGCGCTTTATGGAGAAGAGCAACCTCAAATTGCTACTAAAGCCGAATTGGCTGAGGATATGATATTCATTGGCACCGATTAGAATGGGAGCAAACAGGATCATGATGTTGCAGCTGCCTTAATATCGATGGCTTAGACTCGATTGACAAGCCGAGAAATATCAAGCATCAATCGAAACTGACAACTTGAAAACCCATTAAAAACCCATTGATATATATCTGATATCCACCTCGATCATTAATGATAATAAAGATGTTGCCGATATAATAAATTGATACTTCCAGCTAAATTAAGGATTTTAAAGGGGGGATTATATGTCAAAGTATATCTCGACAATTCTACTGTTGATTGTGTGTATTGCCAATATAGCCTGTACTGAACAATCGGCGCAAAAAACATTGCGAGTTGGTTTTAATACATGGCCAGGATATGAGTTTATCTATTTAGCTAAAGTAAAAGGAATGTATAGGAAACATGGATTAGACGTTAAGCTGGTGGAATTAAATGCCCTGGGCGACGTCAGAAGATCATTTGAAAGAGGTCAGATTGATGTCATGGACCCTGTAAATAATTCTGTGTAACTGCCCGTATATTCAAGATCAGTAGCCTCTCGGTAATCGACCTTGATATTCAATCATAAACCGATTCAGCGCCACATTCCAATGATGCAAAGGCATGGTCCA
>Ga0209633_10005443_pt1 | contig 11159 bp, 8 predicted proteins | sample Cruoilmetagenom1_FD_187290 | JGI IMG/M metagenome (GOLD analysis project Ga0209633, IMG submission 187290) | Oil polluted marine microbial communities from Coal Oil Point, Santa Barbara, California, USA - Sample 1 (SPAdes) (version 2) | ecosystem: Environmental > Aquatic > Marine > Oil seeps ... | reverse complement strand
TAAATTCGTAAAATTGATACTTGCAATTACCAATATAAAAAGAGCAATTGAAATAAATATATATATGTATAAAATATTTCCGTTTGCTTCAATTTCATATTGTAGGTCTGACTTTAAGTGAATGTCTAATAAAGGTTGAATAAAATAACTGAACGAGTTTCCTGCTTTAGCAAAATCTTCCATTTTTATTCCTAATGCTTGTTCAATTTGCGGTCCCACATATTTTTCAACCATCAATTGCATTTTATCTTGAAATTGAACTATATCTGTGCCTTCTTTTAAAGAAATGTAGGTATAGAAGTTATGAGAAACCCAAAACGTTCCTCTACTTGCGCCTAAGGTTGTTAACGAACCCAACAAATCGAAATGAAAATGTGAATTTTCTGGAGGATCTTGCATTAATCCAGTAACTTTATATAAAACGGTATCGCTTTCTACTTTTAATAATTTTCCTATCGGATCGTCATTTCCAAAATATTTACGTGCTCCTTTCTCTGTCATTACAATACTACGTGGCTCCACAAGTGCTGTTTTGGGATCTCCTTTTAATAGCTTAAATGAGAAAACATCAAAAAATGTAGAATCAGCAAATAAAAATTTCTTCTCGTTAATTTTATTGTCTTTGTAAACAATTAACCAATCTCCTGATTCTCTTAGTCGGCATGCGTTTGTAACTTCAGGATAATCATTTAACATCGCTTCTGCCATTGGAGCAGCAGTAATGGCCTGATTAATCTCATTATTCATCATCATTCCATAAACTCCAACACGATAGATATTTTCTGCGTTCTCGTGAAATTTATCGTATCCTTTTTCGAATTGAACAAACAGGAAAATATAAATTACTGCAGCTAAACCTGTTGATAATCCTAAGATATTTATAATTGAATAAGTCCAATTTTTAAAGGCATTTCTAAATGCGGTTAAAAAGAAATTTTTAATCATAGCGATATGTTTTTTGAAATATGACGATTAAGAAAACGATAAGTTACAATTTCAAATAAAGTTTAACAATAGAAAGACGCTCCTTTTCTCATTTTGCTGCATAAAAAAAGAGACTGTTAAACTAACAGCCTCTTTATATTTCAATTTGTGTGATTTATTCAAATAAGAAATCGAAATCATCATCGCTTCCTAATTCTTTTGGTTCCATTCCTTTTTTAAATATTCTTGCTTTTTTGGCTCCAATTAGTTTTACTTCAGCCTCGTCAATTTTAAGTATACTTCCTTCTCTTAATCCAACAACATAAATATACGGATTAGCTTCCAAATATTCTTCAATTCGTTGTTCACGAGTTTCTCCTGCATGTCCATCAGGATTAGCATCTAGATAATGTGGATTTATTTGAAATCGAACTAGATTTATTGCGTGGAAACTATCTGGCTCAACAATCGGCATATCGTTCGTAGTACATATTGTAGGACAAGTAACGTTTGATCCTGCGCTCCATCCAACATAAGGTTTTCCTTTTAAGCATTCGTAACGAATTACCTCCAGTAAATCCTGCTGCTGCATAATTTTTAACAAATTAAATGTGTTTCCTCCACCAATAACAATTGCTTCTGCATCTGCTATTGCCTGTTTTTTCTTAACTGGAGTATAATGGTGTATAGAATCTACCTCGATACCTAATTCTGAAAATCTCTCTTGTACTTTTTGCTGATACTCATCGAAAGAAAAAGTTACCGCTGCATAAGGTATAAATAAAACTTTTTTAACATTTTCACCTAGAAATTTCTTGATTTCATGTTTTGGATAATCAAGATATGCCTCTCCTGCATTTGTCGAATTACTTATTAAAAGAAGTCTCATATAATTTATTTTTACTGTTAATAATCTATTTTAAGCACGTAAAGATAACCAAAATAATAAAAGTATTAAATCTTAATGCCTATAACTAAAACATCATCAATTTGGTCATGATCTCCTTTCCATTTTTCAAAACTATCTTCTAGAATCTTTTTCTGTTCTGCCATCGATTTATCTTGATTCGATTCCAATAAATCTCTGAATGGCGCCGTTTTGTATTTCTGTGTTTGTGGCCCACCAAACTGATCTATGTATCCATCAGTAAAAATATAAATCGTGTCTCCTTTACGGATTTCTGTTTCATGATTTGTAAACGATTCTTTTTCTGCAATATATATCCCGATTGGCATTCTATCGCCTTTAATCGTTATTAATTCCTTATTTCGAACTAAATACAATGGATTATATGCTCCTGAAAATTGCATGCGTAAGTTTTCCGAATCAATAATACATAAGGCAATATCCATTCCATCCTTTGCTTCATCATCCTTACCCGTTTGATGCAACGATTTTTTCACATAATTTCTTAACTGATTTAGGATTTCGTTTGCTTTAAGTTCTTTCTCTTTGTTTACAATTTCGTTCAAAAAAGCAAATCCTAACATACTCATAAATGCTCCCGGAACTCCATGTCCAGTGCAATCAACCGCTGCAACAATAATCTTTCCATCTTTATGTGTAATCCAATAAAAATCCCCACTTACAATATCGCGTGGTTTATACAAAATAAAGTGATCGGGAATAATTTTATTAATATAATCCCCCGGAGGTAGTATTGCAGTCTGTATTCGACTGGCATATTCAATGCTATCGGTTATTTGCTTTTTTTGATACGCTAAAATCATATTGGCGTTTCGTATTCGCTGATTTTGTTTGTATAAAACAACAATGAATATAGAAATTAAGAAAAATCCGAAGAAAAAAGAGAATAAATATATTCGTTGCTTTTTAATTTTTAGATTCTTTATGATTTGCTCATTTTCTAAATTTTTTATTTGCTGTTCTTTCTTTTTGGTTTCGTAGCGCGTTTCAATCTCCTGTATTTGACGCGCTTTTTCTGTATTAAAAACAGAATCGTGCATAGCTACATACAATTCATGATTTGCAAGGGCTTGTTTAAAATTATTTTCATCTTTATAAATATTGGTTAAATTGTTATATGTATCACGAATATCTATTAAAGCACCAATCTCTTTTGAAATTTCAAGACATTTATACAAGTGTATTTTTGCATTTTTATAATCTTTTCTTGACTGATATAAATTTCCAATAAGAAAATGTGTTTTTGCAACTTCTCCAATTTCACCAAGCTCCTTTTCAAGTTTTAATATTTCAAAATACTTTTGCAATGCAATTTCCCTTTGTCCAATAATATTCAATATTTCGGCTAAATTCGACAATGCCATTAGTTGTCGTCTTTGATCACCGGTTTTAAGATATATCTCATACGCTTGTTCAAAATATCCACGCACATCGTCGTATCTTTCCAGATAATAATTAACAATTGCCATATTGTTATAAACCAATGCAATTCCGGAACTATCATTTGTTTTTATTCGTATTTTTAACGATTTATTATATAATTCTAAGCTTTTTTCAAAATCTTCTTGCCTAGAGTATAATAATCCCAAATTCACGTAAGTTTTTGCCATGCTAACAGAATCTGCATTTGATTCGTAAATGTTTAATGCTTTAATTAAACAGTCCATTGCTTCGTTAAACATCCCCATTTTTTCGTATGTAGCTCCTAAATTATTATACGATGAACCAATATTTGCGTAACGTTGACTTTTTTCAAAGTAATCTTTGCTCCTTTTAAAATAATCTATAGATTTTTTATAGTCCCCAGTGATACTATAAAAATTACCATACTTCAAACATACCTTGCCCTCCCAATTCTTATCTTCAAGTTCAATAGCAATTTTTAAAGCCTCATCTAAATATGCTATACCTTTCGAAATTTTGCCCTTTTCGTGTTGTTTATAACAATCTATTAAAGTTTCTATTTTAACTGTGTCATTTTCTTCTGATAACGAAATTAATACACTATCTATTTTAGTATCCTGACTAATAGCTAGATTACTAAAAAGTATTATTGCCAAAAAAAGTGTTAGTATTTTCTTCATATACTTTAAACTTTGTGAATGCAATATAAATTTAATACTATTTGTGGCAAAAAAAAACAGTCACCATAATTGATGACTGTTTAGATAATATTAAAATATTTTTATTCGAATGAAAGCGCAATCCCTATTGATAAAGGATATAATTCAGGTCCTTTATTACTTTCAAATATTGATGTAAAATAATATGTTCCATATACCATCCAATCTCCCACACCAATTCGTGCATGTACACCGTATCTAAAAGGAGCTAAGTTAAAATCGTCTTTTGTTTTATCTTTATTTTTATCACCATTCTCTTTGTACACAACCTTCGTGTTTGATCCTAATTTTAAACCACCTATAAGGCCTGCAGAAACTACAATTCCATTATGACTATACGATGAACTGTGAAATTCAAGTAAAAGTGGCAATGTAGCATATGTTGTAGAAAGTTTAGATTTCTCAACATTCCAATCTGAATCTAAAATACGTTCTTCAATAATTCCTGTGGTTGGATTCTCTTGAACAGAATTTTCATTATCAAATCTATAGAAATTCCATTCTAAGCCCAGACCAGTTACCAAGCCAAATTTCTCTCCAATTAAGTTCATGCTATACTGTGCAAAATTAATATTCATATTCCACGATTTACCAGTATTTAAATCCATGAATTCTTCCCCAGCTTCTCTACTTAACGAAAAATCTTTATCTACGAAGTTACTTAAACCCATCGAAAAACCAGACCACGATCCTTTAAATCCATCATCATCTTTCCAAAAGAAATCCCAATCATCTTTATTATGTTTCTTAACAAAAATTTTAGTTTCTCCATCATCTTCAATAATTTTTACTGTTTTTCGTTTAAAACGAATATTTGTCGTATCATCTTTTTGACTCTTTAATTCGTCTTTCATTTCTGTTACTTCAGAGTTAGTTTCTTGTCCAAACACACCTAAAGTAATAATTAAACTAACTAATACTAATGCTATTTTTTTCATGATATTGCAATTTTATTTTTTTTAATTCTTCTGATTTTCTGTAAGACGGTTGAGCCTTTTAATTTGTTACAGACTAAATGAAATTATTTTTTTGATGGTGTAGAAAAAGCCAATAATTTCGTAGTAAATTCTGTTTTGTTTAGCTTTCCATTTTCGTCGTATACACGCTCAAGCTTCATGTCTACGCCAGTTAACCTATTAAAGCCTTTTACTCCCGCTTGTGCTATATCAAACATTTCAATCTTTGCCTTATTTTTATTAAATACATTTCGATTAATTGTTTTGGCAACAAATGATCTTAAACTTAGATAGCCTGATTGTTTCAATTTATAATTTCCTTTATCAGAAATTATCATTTCCTTTAACCGAATATTACCCGACAAATTATTTTCGATAAACGTAGACTTAGCTTCTAGCTTTTCAAAAGTTTCCTTTTCTACGATATTATCTAATTCCAATTTTTCATCAATTTCAATCTTACGTTTTGTTATTTTCTCTTTAATATCAATTTTATTAACAAATAGAGTATTACGCTTTTCGATTTTTTCTTGCTTAACTTGACTAACTGCCACAACTTCTTTATTTACAATTTGTGCGTCTTTCTTAATTTCTATTCTTTCAGCCATATTAGCTAACGAGTTTGTGACGTTATTTGTTTGCGGTAACAGGGTAAAAAGTCCAACAATTATTAATATAGAAGCAGCAATGGACACTAGTGAATAGTGTATTCTCCAAACTCCAATTGGTTTTTTCTTTAATCGATCTTTCCCTTTAAATACGATTGTGTCGTCTGATTTAATTATTGTCTTTTTGAACCTTTCAAACTCCCTTTTTTTTAATTTATTGGAATTGATAAGTTCGTCAAATAAAATCATTTGATGATCGGATAAGTCACCTTCAACTTTTGCAATACATAACTCATCGAAATTTGACAAAGCCGATTGGGTAATTATTGATTCTTTTTTTAAAATATGTTTATTATCAAAAAGAACAGGTTCAGGAACAAGTTTCTCATCGTTAAAAAATTCTAGCTCTACTTTAATCTCTGGATTGTTTTTTAAGAAAAGTAAAAAAGCTTCTCTTTTGAAAGAATCTAAATTGTCTTCCAAAAAATCAAGCACGTACTCTTCGTAATTATATAAATTAATTTCAATCATTTAACAGGCCTTAATTAAACTAACACTTCAATTTTACCAATATATTTTTTAAGAGCTAATCTTCCGCGATAAATATATACTTTTACTTGTGATTCACTAAGCTTAGTTATTTCAGCAATTTCATTGTATGGATATCCTTCATAATCTCTTAATAAAATAACCGACTTTTGAATTTCTGGTAATTTATCAAGCGCTTCATTTAAAACTTCAGATAAACCAGTATAATGCCCTGTATATGTTCCAACACTATCGCTATATTCACCTATAGATGTTAATCGTTTATTCTTACGAATCTTATCAATCATAGTATGATAAGCCGCAGAAAACAAATATGACTTAACTTTTAAAAAACTAACATCGCTCGATTTAATCCACAGCTTTTCATAAGTATCCTGAACAATATCCTTAGCTTCATCCTCGTCTTTAATATTTTTTAGGATAAACCGAAAAACACCATCGGAATACAAATCCACACTTTTATTATATTCTTCTAAAGTCATTATACTAATTCGAATTCTTAAATAGGACGTCTAACTTGTTTGAAAGTTACAGCAAATTTAAATTTTTGTAAAATTAATTTAATATTTACCTTTAGCTTCAATTTTTTAAACCAAACCTTATGAAAAAAGCATTATTATTTTTAGTTGGACTAGCATTTATACTTAGCTCATGCCAACAAAACGAAACTTTTGACGAAAGTAAATCGCAAGATCATATAATTATGTCGACATTGTGGTTTCAGAAATCGTCTGAAATGAAGGCTTTATATTACCAATGTTTTAACTGGGCAAAACTTCGTGTAGAAATGGATTTGCTTAAAAACCCTACAAATCAGAAGAAAGCCGTTGTTGTTGATATTGACGAGACAATGCTTAATAATAGTCCCTTCGAAGGCAAATGTATAAATACAGGCAAATCTTATACATCGGAAAGTTGGGGTAATTGGACATCTCAAATATGTGCAAAACCTTTACCTGGTGCTGTTGAGTTTTCAAAATATGCAGAATCACAAGGAGTTGATGTTTTTTATATTTCGAACCGAAGCGTTAATGAATTTGATGTTACTTTAAAAAATCTTCAAAAAGAAAACTTTGCCTTTGCCGATAGTACTCACCTTCTATTAATGACAAATACAAGCAGCAAAACAGCACGAAGAGCTATTGTAAAAGAAAACTATGAAATAATATTACTGATAGGCGATAATATGAACGATCTTTCAGAAATATTTGAAGATAGAAGTGCTAATTTTGGCTTTGATTTAGTTGATGAACAAAAATCAATGTTTGGAGAAAAATACATCATTCTTCCAAATCCAATGTATGGATCATGGGAAAAACCTATTTTTAATTATAAAAAAGGTCTTTCAAACGAAGAAAAATACACATTAAGAAAATCTAACATTGAAAGTTACTAAATGTTTTTGGAGCTATTTAAAGTACTTAACTAATAGCTCCAATAATGTTTCTTTTTTTATTGGCTTAGATAAATAATCGTCGCATCCTTCTTGCAAGCTATACTCGCGTTCACCTGCCAAAGCGTATGCCGTTTGTGCAATTACTGGAATATTCTTATTATACGCCTTAATTAACTTTGTTGCTTCATAACCATTTATTCCCGGAAGTTGGATATCCATTAAAATTAAATCAAATTTATTTGATTTTTGAAATATATCAAGGGCTTCTTTTCCTGATTTTGCCCAAATAAGGTTCACTTTAGTTGATCGAAGATAATTTTCTATAAGGTAATAATTTGATGGAGTATCCTCAACAATTAAAATTGATTTGTTGGGCCATGTATACTTCTTATTTATTGTTTCTAATTCTTCGTATAACGATTCATCGGGGTTATCTAATACTTGATAAGGAAGTGTGAAATAGAATTCAGATCCCTCATCTTCTTTTGAAGTAACTCCAATGCTTCCTCCCAATAATTCTATAAGCTTTTTACATATGGCCAGACCTAATCCGGTTCCTTTATACTTTTTATCTCTATCGTCTGAAACCTGATTAAACCGATCAAAAATAAATTCTTGTTTCGATTCCGGAATTCCAATACCAGTATCCTTTACAAAAAACGATAAAAGTTTTCTATTCCCTTTTACTATTTGCCTATATCCAATCACGATTTCGCCTTCATGGGTGAATTTTATTGCATTATTTACCAAATTATTAATTATCTGTTTAAACCTATTTTGATCAGAATAAATTGCTATTCGCTCACTATCTGGAGATAATTCTAATTTCAATTTTAAATCTTTTTTACTAATGAAATTTATCTCTTTAGAAAACATATTATATGTCTCCAAAATCAAACCATTTACGTAATGAAGTGATTTATTTAATACTAACTCATCGGCCTCAATTTTAGAAATGTCAATAATATCGTTGACTATATTTAGCAATTCGTTACTACTCGATTGTGCATATTCTAATATTTCGTTCTTCAAATCATCGTTAAAATCCTGATCGCCCAGCAAACTTATAAATCCATTTATTGCATTCATTGGGGTACGGATTTCATGCGACATATTTGCTAAAAAAGCAGATTTTAGTTTGTCTGAATGTTCTGCTTTCTCCTTTGCATTCTTAAGCTTCTGTTCCGATAGTTTTCGTTCTGAGATATTTCTTGTGTACGTAAAATTAAATTCTTCGCCTTCAAACTCCTGAAAATTAAACGCAACCTCAACAGGAATTTCATTTCCCATTTTCGTTTTATAAAATAACTGTATTACATATGATTTCTTAATCTGAAGCTGCTGCCAATAATCTTGCCAAGTATCTTCCGAAAATTCCGTAACTAAATCAAAAATTGTTATTTGCTCAAATTCTTCTTTAGTGTAGCCTAACATTGAAATAGCTGCATTATTAGCATACACCATTCTGCCATTCCTTTTTAACCATATTATTGCATCAACTGCAATGTCAATTGAAAATCTTGAGATTCTTAATTCAGATGTTCTTTCATGAACTCGCTTATCGAGTTCTTGGTTTATTTTTTGAGTTTTTTTACTTCTTCTTTTAATTGCCCGATTCTGCCTAATTAACAACACAAGAAAAACAATTACCATAAACAGAATTATTAAACTTGCTATTATCTGAAACCGCTGCTGTAATATTTTTTTATCCTGAATAATTACCTCTTTTTCTGTTTTAGCATTTTCATATTTAATTAAATATTCATTTATCTTCTGATTGGTTACCGACTCATAAAGCGAGTCTTTTAATGCACCATATAGTTTTAAATAATTAATTGATTTATGATAATCAGAAGTTTGATAATATGCTTCGGAAAGTAATTGGTAATTAACTGTTAATCGTTGTTTAAAATTATTTTTTAACGAGATCTCTTGACATTTCAATAAGCTATTAATAGCCTTTTTAAATTCGCGCTTCTTAATATAAACTTCTCCTAAGTAATTATAAACTTCGGTTATCCCATGTAAATACTCTACCTGGCGCCAAATTTCTAGTGCTTGATTAAAATATAAAATAGCTTTATCATATTGTCCCGATTCAATATAAACATCTCCTATATTTCCAAGGGTATTTGCAATTCCATATTTATTCTTCTGCTCTTGCTTAATATTTAACGAACGATTTAAATAATCTAAGGCAAATTCAACATTTCCTTTTTCCTTAAAAATCATTCCGATATTATTATAAGAACGAGCTATTCCATCAATATCATTTAATTCTCTATAAAGAATTAATGCTTTTTGATAATAGTCTAAAGCAGAGTTTTCGTTACCTAAATAATAATATATAGCTCCTATATCCTTTAATGCTTTTGCTATTCCTAACTTATTATTTGTTTTTTCATATAACAATAAAGCATCTTGAAATAAGTTTAATGATTTATCATAATTATTAAATCGAATATGATTCAATCCAAGAGTGTGATAGGCATCTGCTAACTGCTCATATGTAAGCTCATTTGAAAATTTAGAAAGTACTTCGTTAAATACTTTTTGAGCATTTTCGAAGTATCCATTATCAAAATATAAATGGCCTAACAAAAGTAAAGATTGGATTTGATTGTCTGTTTGGCTTAAACTATCGGCAATTGTTCTAGCAGCAAGTAAAATCGATTCTGTCGAATCAAAATTTTGAATTTTATTTTCTTGCGATAAATTTATAAGATAATCAATAGTATAAACATCGTTACCTTTCACTAAACTATCTAAATCGGAATTAGTATGTAAATCAGCTAGTGAATTAAAATAACTTAAGAGTAAAAATAAACATGTTAAGATGCTTTTTGATATCATCGCAAAACCTAAATTTTAATCCTTTGAAAATTAACGAATTATTTCTATCAAAACGAAGAAAAACGAAAAAAGTTCTAAAAATATTTGTATTCTATTTCTAAAATCACCTATCTTTGACCAACCGTTCATTCAAAGAGAGTAAAAAGATCACCTAATTAATCAATAATCGCATAAATTATGTCGCCCAGAACACCTGAACAATTTGAAGAAATAAGAGAAGGAAAAATGCACCTAATTATGGAGGTTGCATTAGAATTGTTTGCTAATGAAGGTTATTACGTAACATCTATTAGTAAGATTGCAAAAAAAGCAGGCATATCAAAAGGCTTAATGTACAATTACTTTGAAAGTAAAGAGCATTTATTAAAAGTCATTACTCTTGACGGATTAAACGAAATACTTGAATCCTTCAATCCTAATCAGGATAAAACATTAACCAAAGAAGAATTCATTTATTTCATCAGAAAATCTACAGAAATGATTAAAATGCAAATGAATTTCTGGAAATTATATTTTTCTCTTATGGCTCAACCACAAGTATTAAGAGTTTTGGGTGAAGACTTTATGTCTTCGTTTGATCAATACTTTAAACTTTTTGGCGATTATTTTAACAGCCAGGGATTTAAAGACGGTTATGCCGAGGTGAGGTTTTTTGTTGCTATGTTAGATGGTATCACTTTGCATTATATTTTAGATCCTGAAAATTTTCCCTACGAACAAGTTGTAGAAAGAATAATTAATATATACGCTTAAAAAAGTTTAACTATGAAAACAAGTTTATTGCTTCTTGGCTTAATTATTTCATCTGTATTTGTAAACGCA
>Ga0209633_10005442_pt1 | contig 11160 bp, 10 predicted proteins | sample Cruoilmetagenom1_FD_187290 | JGI IMG/M metagenome (GOLD analysis project Ga0209633, IMG submission 187290) | Oil polluted marine microbial communities from Coal Oil Point, Santa Barbara, California, USA - Sample 1 (SPAdes) (version 2) | ecosystem: Environmental > Aquatic > Marine > Oil seeps ... | reverse complement strand
GTTGCCCATGACTCTGCCTTTGCCGCAAAACGTGAAGGAGCCGATGTCACCCTGACGTCCCTGTTCGAACGCGAGGAAATGACCGCCACCGAACACGAAGTCCATGACGCACTCCACGAAGGTGTGCGGATTGACAACGGTGTGATGCCACTCGAGGTTGTCCTGGACGACAATGGTCGTGCCACGGCACTGAAGATGGCCAAGTGTACTATGGAAGACGGCCGCCCGATCCCGACCGAGGGTACCGAGTATACAATTGAATGTGATCTGATTGTTTCGGCCATTGGCCAGGGCGGTGACCTGTCCGAGGGTCTTGAGTCACTCGATAACGGTCGTGGCCTGATTGACGCCGATGTCTTCTACCAGGTACCGGATCGCAAGGGTCACTTTGTCGCCGGTGATATTATCCGCCCGCACCTGCTGACAACCGCTATCGGTCAGGCTTCGATTGCCTCGGATAGTATCGACCACTATCTGAAACATGAAGAGCAGAAGAAACGTCCGAAAGTCGATGTGCATCACTTCGAACTGATGCAAAAACTGAGCGAAGCCAGCCTGACGCCGGAGGGATACGAAGTAGAAAAAGAAGGTGACTTGCGTGGCACCGACGACGCCAGGTATGCCGTACACAACTACGAGGACCGCGCCAGCGCGGAAATCATCGCCTCAGACCGGCTGTTCCTGGGGCACTTCCCGTTTACTCCGCGCAACAAGCGCAGTTCCAGCGGTCCGTCAGCAGATGAAGTGCTGGGCCACTTTGCGGAACGTGGCGTCGGCCTGACTACCGAGCAGGCCGTCAGCGAGTCCGGTCGCTGCATGAGTTGTGGTATGTGCTTCGAGTGTGACAACTGCGTGATCTACTGCCCGCAGGATGCCATTTTCCGCGTTAAGAAAGACCAGGCCACCACGGGTCGTTATGTCGATACTGACTACACCAAATGTATTGGCTGCCACATCTGCGCTGATGTTTGCCCGACCGGCTACATCGACATGGCCATGGGTGATCACTAACCGCGAATCATTGACACATGATTAAATACAGCCTCATTACACTGCTATTCAGCCTGCTGCTTGGCGCTTACACGCCAGGCATGGCGGGTGATGCCAGCTCGGACGAGAATGCCTCGGGTCCGTTCATCCCCAAGGCCCAACGTCGCTACAGCGATACACAGGGCTGCGTTGAACCGACTGAGGAGATGCGTAAAAACCATATGGAGTATATTCTCGATCAGCGGGATGCGACCATGCACGCAGGCATCCGTACAAAACAGCACAGCTTGACGGAATGCATTAATTGCCACGTCAGCGATGCCCCCGATGCACCTCGCGTCGACAGCGAGCAGCACTTCTGTAACAGCTGCCATACCTACGCCAGCGTCAGCATAGACTGTTTTCAGTGTCACGCAGACCGGCCGGTCAAGCCACGCTTCCAACCCCTGTCAAAGCGCGGTGGTTACCCGGTAAAGACCGGGGCGGATCACGACGCTGCACTCACACCCGCACAGCCGCAGGTGCTTGCAAACGAGGGTATTGGCAATGAGTGAAGAATCGAACATCGATATTTACCGCCGCCGCTTCCTGAGTGGCACGGCAACCGCGGCCGCCGGGCTTGCGGTCGCGCCCGGCGTACTGCTGACCGAAGTTGCGCATGCCAAACCGGCTGATCAGGCAGTGACCAGCGATGTCCGCTGGGGCATGCTGATTGATACCAGCAAGTGTGACAATGGCTGTGATGACTGCGTTACCGCCTGCAATGAAGAACACAATCTGGAAGGTTTCGGTCGTCCGACCACGGATGCCCAGTGGATTCGCACGGTCACATTGAAAGACAAACAAACAGGAAACGTCCAGACGCTACCCATGCTGTGCCAGCACTGCGAACACCCGCCGTGCGTGGATGTCTGCCCGACCGGCGCATCCTTCAAGCGTGAAGACGGCATTGTGCTGGTCGACAAGCACATCTGCATCGGTTGCCGCTACTGCATGATGGCCTGCCCCTACAAGGCACGTTCCTTTGTCCATGAAAAACTGCATGACCAGATGCCGTACTCTCCTCGCGGCAAGGGTACTGTCGAGTCCTGCACCTTCTGCGTACATCGCGTGGATGAAGGTATGTCACCGGCCTGTGTTGAAGCATGCTCGGCTGAAGATCACCACGCCATGACGTTCGGGGACATGAACGACCCTGACAGTGAACTCTCTCAACAATTGAAGCAATACAGCAGCCGCCAGATTCGTGCCGATCTGGAACTCAATACCGGCGTGCGCTACCGGGGAATCTGATGAAGGAACTCGTATTCAAGGAAATCGATGGTGGCAAGCCGTTTTACATGCTGCTGGCATTCATGGGTCTGTTCGTACTGACCGCATTGGGCGCTGCCTGGTACATGGAACACAATGGCCACTGGGTCACCGGCATGAACAACCAGATCGTCTGGGGCACACCCCATGTGTTTGCCGTGTTCCTGATTATTGCGGCGTCCGGCGCACTGAACGTCGCGTCTATCAGTTCTGTATTCCAGAAAACCGCCTATAAACCGCTGGCACGCCTGTCCGGTCTGCTGGCAATTGCACTGCTGGTGGGTGGTCTGGCGGTGTTGGTACTCGACCTCGGTCGTCCTGATCGCCTGATCATCGCCATGACATACTACAACTTCAAGTCCATCTTCGCCTGGAACATCATGCTCTATACCGGTTTTATGGCCGTTGTCGGCGTGTACCTGTGGATGATGATGGAACGCAAGATGAACAAATTCACCCGGGTGGCCGGTTTCAGTGCCTTTGTCTGGCGCCTCATACTGACCACCGGTACCGGTTCCATCTTTGGTTTTCTGGTCGCACGACAGGCCTACGATACGGCCATCATGGCACCGATGTTCATTGTTATGTCCTTCTCCTTCGGACTGGCGATCTTTATCCTGGTGCTGATGGGCATGTACAAGTGGTCCGATCGCCCGCTGGGTGACAGTATCCTGTTCCGACTCAAGAACCTGCTGGGCGTGTTTGTTGCCTCGGTGCTGTATTTTGTACTCGCCTACCACCTGACCAATCTGTATATCACCGAAAACCATGGCGTCGAGCGCTTCATCCTGATGGATGGCGGGGTCTACACACAACTGTTCTGGATCGTCCAAATTGTTCTCGGCAGCCTGTTGCCACTGGCACTGCTCTACCACCCGTCAACCGGTAAGTCCCGTGGCTGGATAGGCATTGCCTCGCTGCTGGTGATCATCGGCGGTCTGGCACAGGTGTATGTCATTATCATCGGTGGTCAGGCCTATCCAATAGAGATGTTTCCTGGCAAGGAAGTCATCAGTTCTTTCGCTGATGGTGCTGTTGGCAGCTATACGCCGAGCCTGCCGGAAATTGTCCTTGGCATCGGTGGCGTAGCCGTTGCACTGGCGGCGACCTTTGTCGGTGTCAGGGTGCTGCGGTTCCTGCCGGCCAGCCTGTCAGATGAGGCAGTGGATCCACACTACGTCGCCAAGGAAGCTGCAGCCTCTACCTGAACGGCACCGCGTGCTGTCAGGGACAACCTGACTGGAATCCCATGTCCCGTCTGCTGATATCGGCAGCCCACAAGTCCTCCGGGAAGACAACCGTGTCCCTGGGACTGTGCGCTGCGCTGTCCGAGCGCGGCCTTTCGATACAACCCTTCAAGAAAGGGCCGGACTACATCGATCCAATGTGGCTGGGCCTGGCTGCCGGCCGCCCTTGCCACAACCTTGATTTCTACTGCATGTCCCATGAAGAGATCCTGACAAGTGTCGGGCACTATTCATCCGGGGCAGACATTGCCCTGATCGAAGGCAACAAGGGGCTCTATGACGGCCTTGACCTGGATGGCAGCAACAGCAATGCCGCGCTGGCGACACTGACCCACACGCCTGTCATCCTGGTACTCGACGCCCGCGGCATGACCCGCGGAATTGCCCCGCTGATTCTTGGTTACCAGGCTTTTGACCCCGAAGTCCGGATTGCCGGCGTCATCCTGAACCAGCTTGGCGGCAGCCGTCATGAGGCCAAGCTGCGTGCCGTGATTGAACACTACACCGACATCCCGGTAATTGGTGGTGTACACCGCAACCCGTCAATGGAAATTGTCGAGCGCCACCTGGGACTGGTGCCCAGCAACGAGGACTCGGCCGCCAGCAGCAAGATCAGGGAGATCAGCCATCTCATCAGGGAGCAGGTAGACCTGGATCAGTTGCTCGCCGTGGCCGAAGCCAAACCGCTCAGTTTTCCCCCGCTACAGCCGGCAACAGCCGCCGCTGACATCCCGGTAACAATCGGTATCGCGCGTGATGCTGCCTTTGGCTTTTACTACCCGGATGACCTCCATGCCCTCACCCAGGCAGGTGCAGAACTGGTGATGTTCAATACGCTCACAGATACTGTCCTGCCCGACATGGACGGCCTGTTTATCGGCGGCGGTTTTCCCGAGAGCCAGATGCAGTCACTGGAGGCAAACACGGCATTAAGAACCGCGCTAAAGACAGCGATCAACAATGGCCTGCCCGCCTATGCAGAATGTGGTGGGCTAATGTATCTCACGCGCAAGCTTTCGTGGCATGACAAACAAGCCGAGATGGTCGGCATCATCCCGGCAGATACCGTCATGCATTCCCGACCACAGGGCCGTGGTTATGTGCGCTTGCGGGAAACGACAGCGGCCCCATGGCCGACAAAGCAGCCGCAGGATGAATTTGCCGCCCATGAATTCCATTATTCAAGTCTGGAAAACATCACCAAACCACTGGATTATGCCTATGAAGTCACGCGCGGACATGGCATCGACGGCCGGAATGACGGCATTGTCATCAAAAACCTGCTGGCCTGCTACAGCCATATGCGTGATACAGAGCAGCATCACTGGGCCCGCCGGTTCGTGGAATTTGTCAGGATGCACCGGGGTTGATACAAAACAACCCTGACACAGTATACTAGCCGTCATTCATTACAGGAGTCACCATGATCACCATCACACCTGCTGCTGCCGAGCAAATACAGGCCTCAGCCGAACAGGGAAAGATGCAGGGACTGGCGATGCGTATCGCCGCAAAACGCAACCCGGACGGCACCATGCACTACGGCATGGGATTCGATGACACTGAGCTGGATGGTGATATGCATATCAACGCAGGCGGAATAGACGTCGTCATCGGTGAGAGCAGTCACTTGCTCATGGAAGGTGCGACACTGGACTATGTCGAGATTGAAGCGGAAACCTGGCAGTTCATCTTCCTGAATCCGAATGATGCCAACTACTCACCACCGGCATAGGCTGTTGTAACCGTCATGACCACACAGCCAACCGGGGAACGGGGCAATACCAGGTTCGGCGACGAGGATCTTGAAGAGAAATCACTGCAAATCCTCTACGAAATCGTTTCCAGTATCAACACTTCACACGGGCTGGATGACCTGCTGACCCGTTTCATGTACACCTTAAAACGCGTCACTCAATCACGTGCCGCCGCCATCTGGATCGCACAACAGCCCGGGGAAATGGAGCTGTCTGCCAGTAGCGGGATTGACGAGTCATTGATTCTCCCGGACCGTCTGGATGTACGTCGGTGCCTGTATGAACGCGCAGAGACTGAAGGAAAGATCTGGGTAGAGAGCGACCTGAAAAAATGCGAGGAAATCGCCGGCAGACAGTTCTTTGACGACAGGCACACCGGACTTGTAGCGACGCCAATGCGCTTCCGCGGCAAGGTGACGGGAGTGATCAACCTGTTCATGGATGCCGAGCTGGTTAAACAGATAAACAGCATCAAACCGCTGCTCACCAGCATCGCGCACCATCTCAGTGTCGCCATTGAGCGTTATAACAGCGATGACAAATACCGGCAGCATCTCATCAAGGACGAGCGCACCCGCATTGCACATGAGTTGCACGACTCGCTTGCCCAGACCCTGGCCAGTCTCCGTTTCCAGGTAAGGGTGCTTGATGAAACCCTGCACCAGGGTGACGAGTCCACCACCTGGCAACAACTGGAACGGATTGAGAACAGCCTTGACGAGGCCAACACCGAACTCCGGGGCCTTATAGCCAACTTTCGTGCTCCGGCCTATGAGCATAACCTGCTGGGTTCGATTGAAAAGATTGTCAGTCAGTTTCGTAATGAAACGCGTATAAAAACCTACCTGCAGAAGGAGTGGTCAAGCACATCGCTTTCCAGTGAAAATGAAACCCAGATACTGCGGATAATTCAGGAAGCACTCTGGAATATAAGAAAGCACAGTGAAGCCAATACCGTCCGCATTATGCTGAAAGATGATATAAGGGGTGGATGTCATGTTCTTATTGAGGACGATGGCATTGGTATCAACAAGAAAATCTACGGTTCGCCCGGCGAACATATTGGCCTCACCATCATGCAGGAGCGGGCATCCCGCCTGGGCGGTACACTGCGGGTAGAGAGTGAACCGGGCGAAGGCACACGTATCGTACTTGAACTTAATCACCCGGGGATCCAGAATAAGCCGTCATGAGTCTGAATATACTACTGGTTGATGACCACACCCTGTTCCGCGAAGGACTGGAAAGCCTGCTAAGCCGCAGGGATATCAACGTGCTCGCTGCTGTCGGCAGCGGCCAGGAAGGCCTGCGTCTTGCTACTGAACTTGAACCTGATGTGGTTCTGCTGGACATGCGCATGCCGGAAATGGACGGTATGGAGGTATTACGCCAGCTACGCAAGAACGGTTTTACCAATCCGGTTGCCATGTTAACGACCAGCAGCGACGAACGTGATCTCGTTGCATCATTACGCAGCGGTGCACAGGGCTACCTTCTCAAGGACATGGAACCTGATCAGCTGGTCCTGGCCCTGCGGGATATCGTTGCCGGCAAGACCGTGGTAGCGCCTGACCTGGCCCCGGTGCTTGCCCGTGTAGTCCAGGGAGACAGTATTGCCCCGGAAGAAGAAAGCCCCTTTGCCAAATTGACGCCGCGCGAAAACGAGATCCTGGCACTACTGGCTGAAGGCCAGAGCAACAAGGTCATTGCCCGTAACCTCGGTATTTCGGATGGCACCGTAAAACTGCATGTAAAATCCATCCTCCGCAAACTTGGTATCCATTCACGTGTAGAAGCCGCTGTCATCGCTGTCGAACAGGGCTTGCGCACAACCCGCAACAATGACTGATCCGCTGCCATGTCAGGATGATCAGACCCCGCCATGAAACGCTTCACCGACCTGGTAACAGAGACCCTCGCCAATATCACAGAAGAGTTTCCCTGGGATATTGAAGAGAAAATGAACGACGGCGAGCAACGACCGCTCATCCTGGATATACGCGAACCGGATGAATTCTCCGCCATGCACATACAGGATTCGCTGCATGTACCCCGCGGCATACTCGAGTCTGCCTGTGAGTATGGTTACGAGGAAACAGTCAGGGAACTGGTAGAGGCGCGCGACCGTACTGTCGTCGTTGCATGCCGTTCGGGTAACCGCAGCGCCCTCGCCGCCTTCACCATGCAGTTGCTGGGTTACCAGCAAGTCAGTTCGATGAAAACCGGATTGCGTGGCTGGAATGACTACGAATTGCCTCTCGTCGACGCCATCGGTCACAAGGTACCCGTTGATGTCGCCGACGAATTCTTCACGACACGCTTGCGCCCTGACCAGATCGCACCGGAGAAATAGGAAACGCAACCACAGAATACGCTCAGCTATAATGCTTCCGGTCAGCACGCCGCCGGGCACCCTGCTGGATAATCACCCCTTCTACCATTGTGAGATCAGGCAACTCAATGACTTCGTGCCCTGCTTGCAGCGTCTTCAGGTAATACACGCCTTCACCAAACTCCAGCTGGCGGAAAATGTATTCCTCACCCTGACGCGCCAGCACATAGGAGCCGTCTTTTATGACACCGGAGGGATCGATAATGATGATGCAGCCGTCCTTGAACTCCGGCGCCATGGTGTCACCAATGACACGCAGCGCAAATGGCTCGCCTCCGCAACTACTTTCCTGCATGCCTGAGCCCCATCAGCGTCATGTTTATATGGCTAATATTTATATATAATATCATTGTGTTATATATCCTTTCTAACAGATTAAATGAGATATAAAAAGCAGAAAAGACGCGCGCATCAAGCTCCATAATAATCACGATACCAGTCAACGAAGTTGGCAATCCCCTGCTCGATGGACATATCCGGCTTGTAGTTAACATCACGCACCAGGTCAGCCACGTCCGCATAGGTTGCCGGCACATCACCGGCCTGTAACGGCAGCATGTTCTTCTCTGCCTCTTTACCCAGACATGCTTCGAGGACTTCAATGTAGTGCATCAACTCGACCGGCTGATTGTTGCCAATATTATAAAGCTGGTACGGTGCGGTACTGGTCGCAGAATCCGGCACATCACCCGACCACTCCGGATTGGGTTTCGGGACCCTGTCGAGCACACGCACCACACCTTCTACAATGTCATCAATGTAGGTGAAGTCACGCCGGTGGTTGCCGTAGTTGAATACATCAATCGGTTTTCCCGCCAGGATATTATGCGTGAACTTGAACAACGCCATATCCGGCCGACCCCAGGGGCCATACACGGTAAAGAAACGCAGGCCGGTTGTCGGGATACGATAAAGATGGCTATAGGTATGCGCCATCAATTCATTGGCTTTCTTGCTGGCCGCATACAGACTCACCGGATGGTCAACATTATCATGTACCGAAAACGGCATGTTGGTATTGGAGCCATACACAGAACTGCTGGAAGCATAGACCAGGTGCTCCACACCATTGTGCCGACAGCCTTCAAGGATATTCGCAAAACCCAGCAGATTGGTATCGACGTAGGCGAGCGGGTTTTCGATTGAATAGCGCACGCCGGCCTGCGCAGCAAGGTTAACAACCCTGTGTGGCTGGTGTTCCTTAAATAGCGCCGCAATACCTTCACGGTCTTCCAGATCCATACGTACATCGGTGTACCCGGGATTATCCAGCGTACGCGCCAGCCGCGACTTTTTCAGTTCAATGTCATAGTAGTCATTGAGGTTGTCAATACCAATAACCTCATCACCCCTTTCCAGCAGGCGCACCGAGAGAGCAGAACCAATAAACCCGGCAGAACCGGTAACAAGTACTTTCATAACACCTTTCTTCCGCGTCGGGGACCATTGAATTAAAAGAGACCGTATTCTAGCAAACTATTCAGCCAGCAGTAATTGAGTGACCGTTATTTCACCATGGTTTGCAGTGACTTATTGCAGGGTCGCCGGTTGTAAGTCCGTATACAGCATAAAGATTTTCACCGGATCGCCGATAGGCATCAGGACAACAGACCGCTCTCTCGTACCGGGAGGTCGTTACGAATAACACAGGCTGCAAGACAAGAATAAGCACCTGAATCAGGACATCATGATGAAAAATGGAACCATGACAAACATATCATTCAAAGAGGAGATAGATCTGCCTGCTACAGCAGACATGAATGTATCTGAAGGGGATCATCAACCAAAAGACGAAACGGATATGGAAAAACCTGCGATCACTGATTTGCAGGCTGCCGCCAAGGAGTTCAATGCCGCGTTTAGTACTGCACTGTATGAACTTGAGTCTTCACGAAGAATAGCCGTAGAAAGTTCCAACAAAATCGATGAACTAAACGAATCCATCAAGAATATCAACAATGCCCTGACGAATGAGATCAGCAAGGGCCACAGGATAGAAGAAGAATATTGTCTGGAAAAAGAACAGCTAAATCAAAATATTCGGGAAATCGAATCCGCACGAAATGACGCCAATCAGCAGGTCTGCGAACATGAAAACACGCTGAATGCACGTGCTGAAGAAATCAGTCAATTATCGTCGCTAATTGAAGACCTGACCGGCACGCTGGAACAGCGCGCTGTTGATATCCAGCATCTGCAGGAAGAATTTTCACAAGAAAGGGACATGCTCACCGGCGAACTAAACGAGCAAAAGGAACTACTCGACAAAGCAAATAACCAGTTGAATGCACAACGCCAGAAACTGGCGGATAGTGACAAGGAAGCTGCTGATATCAATGAGCAGATTAACCGGCTAACCAATGAACTCCACTCCAGGACAGTGGCCAGCGAACAGCAGAAGCAGGAATATAAACAGGAAACAACAAAACTGGGCACAGAGATTCTCGAATTGAACGAGGACCTTCATTCCAAAGACAAACTGCTTGAGCAACACTGTAATGAACTGGAGTCAAAAGTTAATGAAGTTGTAGCGCTAAACGAGCATATCAATGAATTAAAAGATGAAGTCAATATACAGGCCGCATCGATTCAAGAGCAATCCGAATCACATACCAGCACCTGCAAAGCACTGGAAAGCAGAATCAGCGACATTTCAGGTGAACTGGAGTCAATGCACACAGCACAAAATGAACTTGGAGCACATTCAGAGAAACTCGAGAATCTGAATCGTGCGCTGCATGAATCTTCTATTTCAGAGAATGATCTTCACAAGGCAGTCCTGGAAGATAAAGACAGTATAATCAAATCTCTCCGTACAAAACTCACAGCTGCAAACGACACATTTAATGAACAGGCTGATAGTCCATCGCTGGCAGCCGATTTGCATTCAGAATCACACGACCTTGAATCAAGACTGAAGGAAGTCGAGACACTGCAAGATCAGGTCACCGATCTCCAGTCGGAGCTGGAAAGTTCCCGTTCAGAACAGCAGTCACAGATTGACAAACTGCGTGAGTATGAAGCACTCAAGCAGGAAGTCATAAACCTGAGAGAAACTGTCAGGCAGGATGGGAAAACAGATGTCAGCAGCATGGTTAACACTCTGAGAGATGAGGCAGAAAGTCTCAAATCCGCACTCAGTGCTTCCGAGGAAAAACGAAAGCAGTTGCAAAATGAGTTATCGAGCGCACAGGAACAGGGTAGTACCAACACCATTTGCCAGCCCCCTGCTACCCAGGACCCACAGCCAATAGCAGAAACTGCTGACCGCTGCCGATTCGTCTCGCATTTGAATACACTTCTCACCGAACAAACCGGTTCCGATACCGATCACACTGTCATGTATATATTGCTTGATAACTTCATCCGGATACGGGATGAAATAGGCATCATAAACAGTGAGCATGTGATTAACGAAATTTCAGAAATCATTGCCTCCTTCTGTGACGATAACGATACCACC
>Ga0209633_10005441_pt1 | contig 11162 bp, 8 predicted proteins | sample Cruoilmetagenom1_FD_187290 | JGI IMG/M metagenome (GOLD analysis project Ga0209633, IMG submission 187290) | Oil polluted marine microbial communities from Coal Oil Point, Santa Barbara, California, USA - Sample 1 (SPAdes) (version 2) | ecosystem: Environmental > Aquatic > Marine > Oil seeps ... | reverse complement strand
GACCAATATGGTAGATGGTATGGAGTTATATAAAAAGGTATTAAAGACATCGCTTTCTTATAAGAACAGCCAAAATTTAATGTATGTAGTCGGTGCAACCAAAGCAAGTTTCCTAGAAGATATTCGCATGATAATCCCAGATAGTTTTTTATTAGTGCCAGGTGTGGGAGCACAGGGGGGTAGTTTAGAAGATGTTTGTAAATATGGAATGAACAAACAAATAGGCTTGCTGGTGAATTCCTCAAGAGGAATTATATATGCTTCAAATGACCAGGATTTTGTAAAAGATGCTGCCAAAAAAGCGAAAGAATTACAGCAGCAAATGAAAGAGCAGCTTAAGTCTTTAAGCTAAACGCCGCTAAACCAATTCTTCAAGGATTTTTTTGATTTTTTGGGCTTTTTGCTCAAAAAACTCTCCTAATTTGGTATTGTTGTATTTAATATTGGAAGCTTTATCCATAAAGCATTGATATTGGTATTCCAACAGTGCTATGGCCTGACTTCCTGTTGTCATAGGGGTAACTGTTCCTACTTTACAATATTGCTTTTCCATAATAACTAATTGTTCTAACAAATATACGGGCTATTTACCATTTTAGATGTTTGTTGTGATGATGTACACCTAATTTTCAGGTTATTTATCTAATTATTAACAAATCCTTAATAATGTTGACAAAAAAATGAAAGAAATGCTGTTAAATAAATCATTAAGACTAACGGACTATCAAAAGATTTTATACATTGCAAGATTCCTAAATTGGGACGTTTTTAGAGAACACTTTTGTTAAATTACAATACATATCTCCACCAGGATTCTTCGACTTGGGTGACTTTTGTGCATGGCGCAGGAGGAAGTTCTTCTATTTGGTATAAACAGGTCAGGGAATTCAGAAAGCACTTTAATGTATTATTGTTGGATTTAAGAGGTCATGGTGATTCAAAACCAAGACTTAAGGATGCGTTTAATGACAAATATACATTTGATTCCATAACAGCTGATATTGTCGAGGTAATAGACCATTTAAAGATTGAAAGATCCCATTTTATTGGAATTTCATTGGGAACTATTTTGATTCGCAATCTTGCAGAGAAATTTCCGCATCGTGTTGAGAGCATGATAATGGGCGGCGCGATTATGAGACTCGATATAAGGTCTCAGATATTAATGCGATTGGGAATCATATTTAAGTCAATAATTCCATATTTGTGGTTATATAAATTTTTCGCATTTATAATAATGCCTTATAGGAACCATAAAGAGTCTAGATTATTGTTTGTTAGGGAAGCCAAAAAACTATATCAGGTGGAATTTACACGGTGGTTTAAGTTGACCTCGGAAATAAATCCATTGTTGCGATTATTCAGAACAGCGGATATTAAAATACCAACTTTATATGTAATGGGTGGGGAAGATTATCTTTTTCTTCCTGCTGTCAAAAAAATCGTGCAAAAACATACTACCTGCAGTCTTTTGACCATTGAGTATTGTGGGCATGTGGTGAATGTAGAACAACCTCAATTATTTAATCATGTGGTGATAGGTTATGTGTCCGATTTTGGGTCTTGACAATAGTTGATTTTATACTTGAAAATTACGTTGAAAACCTTGAATACATATCTTATCGTTTTGGTTGTTATGCTAATAGGGATTATGGGCACTGCACAGGAAGAATCGTGTGCATGTTGTACAGAAAACCATGAAGCTTTTGATTTTTGGATAGGAACTTGGGAGGTGACCAACCCCGATGGCACTGCTGCAGGAAAAAATACCATTGTTAAATCTGAGAACAATTGTGTGATGAGGGAAAATTGGGTTAGCGCAAAAGGGGGGTATACCGGAACAAGTACCAATTTTTACAACCAAAATTCTGGCCAATGGGAGCAATTGTGGATTGATAATACTGGTGCACATTTAAAACTGAAAGGCAATCGCCATGGCAATCAGATGATTCTTTCCTCTGAGGAATTCAAAAATAAGGATGGTGTTTTGAATAGAAATAGAATTACTTGGACGCTGAACAATGATGGTACAGTTCGCCAATTATGGGAAATTTTGAAAGAAGAAAAAGTGATCAGCATTGCTTTTGATGGCCACTATCAAAGAACTGAATAGGTTATGAACTTATTTTCTCCTCATAGATTATTCATGTAAAAGGCAGTCCTGGATATTTTAATAGCTAATTCAAATATTTACACTAAAAAATGAGAAACAAATATATTTTTCAGAAGTGCCTCAGGACTGCTTTACATTTATTTGATTGTTGTTAAGCAAAATATGCTCTAATAGGTAATAATTGGGAAATACTTATAAACGTTTCCATTTCCGATATATGTTTACCTTTTTTTTACTAATTCACTTTAGGGTACTATTTGGCAATAAGTAAGCTTTATTGGCAATTGCCAAGGTCAAAATCCAACTCTATAGGATTGCCCGGAGTAAGGTTTTTACCTATAAATCCCTTAAAATCGTGACTATATCTAATGACCTGAAAGATGTTACTTGATGGGAGATCCCCTTGGGTCAGAATTGTGCCATCCGACGTTACAGGATTAATGTATTCCCATACAATTTCACCATCTGAATCAAATTCAAAAAATTTACCCTGGGTTCCTTCACAGACGAATGTATTGCCATTGGAAAGGCGTTGTGCACTAGATAAGATTCTCGAATAAAAGAATAAAGGGTCTTCATTATCAATGTAGGTCCATTCTGCCAACTTTGGGCCGTATCCCTCTAAAGGGGTATAAATGTAATTGTTAGGGTCATCCATTTCTGGGGCAATAATGTCTATTGAAGAATAGTTCGAAGTTCTTCCCAGACCATTGTTGAAAATAAGAATTTTACCTCCGTCGGGGTATTGTTCAGGTATCCAATGGGGATTGTGTTGACCAAATAGTTGACGTGCGTCCTCGGTTCCATGACCGTAGGCAATAGGATTTCCCCATCTATAGAGTATATCTCCACCTTTTCCACTATTTCCTCCCAAGTTGGTAGCAGCTTCCAGTGTGCTTGTTGAATGGTCTATGATGTATAGTTCACTTAATTTTTGGGAACTGATAATTATTTGATCTAAGTTTTCATTATAGTGTAACGAATTAATATGAAGCCAGTCTTTATTACCATTTGAAGTCCCTAGAAAATTAATATCAATGCATTGTGGGTTATCGACTATTGAACCAAAATTATCCTTGGTGTTATCAAATTCCTGGATCAAATGATCCCAGGCTTTCCATTGCCAGACAATCTCACCCCCTGTTGTCCCATTTGGTTTTATTTCAATAATCTGCTCATCGAATAGCTCTCCTTCGGAAATTTTTTCCGGAATTCTACCAGCCATTATTGCTTCTAAACTGGTCTTCCTATGGGCCGCTAGCAGCAGGATGTTGCCATTGGGTAATTCGACCATTCCGTGATGTTGGCTAAATTGAGGCGAAGAATAGTTGTATTGCCAGTCAAGATTACCATCCCAATCAAACTTTTCTATAATTCCTCCTATTCCACCATACGGCAGGTCTTGATTCTCAACTTTGCCTGCACGCAAAAGGGATCCATCTTCAAGTAATGTAAAGGCTCCCCCTCTTTGATAGTCGCTAATCCAATGGTTAATAACTCTTCCACAAAGATCAATGAGATAAGTGTCTTTATAAATGGTAAAGAGGGTATAGCCATCATCTGATTTATTTTTGTGCTTAAGCACACCTAATGTATTTGAGCTTGGAATTTGAAATGATTCCTCCATATTGAGTGGTGGATTCGAATTGTTTGGTTCGAACCCAGAAATCTGATCATTGGAACAGGATAGAAATAGGGTCGTCAGTCCAATTATGCTATAGGCGAATAGTCTTCTCATGCATTTATATCATTTGAATGTGTTAATAAAAATGAAGAGCTATGACATAAATCATTATTAAAATTGAATATAGACAGTTTCATTTTTAGTGAAACTGTCTATATAAACCTATGAAATAGAAATTTTCTATTGTGTGAATAGTTCGGGCCAGTCTTCTCCTCCCTCCCTAGTTATAACTACATCGCCCGAATCACCATAGTCATTGGACCAAGACATGGTAAGTTCCGGACCACTGACATCTGTGATTACCCAGATATACGTCAATGCGTATTGATCTTGTCCTCCCGAGATAATTAGGTTGCAAGCGTCAGTGAATGTTGCGCCGCCACTGGTTGCAGGTGAATCGTTCCAGCAGGTGGTTCCGTATTGACCAAAACCTAAATCCGACGATAAATAGATTCCACCTCCTTGATCTGTCCATGTAACCGTTCCGGTTACCGCTCCTGTTGGACATGTACCTGTTATCGCTTGTAGATTAGTGGAAACGAAGGAATGCGTGCCTCCTAAACTCGATGTGCAGGACACGGGATAATTAATGACGGTTGTAAAAAGCACCGTTGTTTGAATATTTGTTCCAGTACCCCCTGTTACACCGTCTGGACTAACAATTTCCAATACTGTTCCATCTTCCATGGTGAACCGTGTGGTAATCGTTAACACATCCCCTACTTCGAAATCGGCACCGCTGTTAATTTCGGAAAAGGCCGAAATTATATCGTCGGCCGTAATTGTAAAATCCTGTGGTAATGTGACATTACTTACTAATACTGCGGTATAAACAGGTCCGGCAAAAGTAGTGTAAATACCCACAATATCAGTGGAAGCAGGTTTACCTTGCGCCACAGAGGCATTGAACTCAAGGCTAATTGGTTCTCCGGAATTTACCTTTACCAAGTCTATAAACGCCGGTGCAGATGTGGATTTTACCATGTTCGGCACGGCACCTTCGTCTAATGGAATTACTGATGTTCCGCCATCATCCTCACAGGAAGTTGCTAAAGCTAATGTTGCTACTACTATGAGTAGTATAATTCTAATTTTTTTCATAATATTTTTTTTAGTTGTCCCAGAATATTTTAATAGATGTTGGATCTTTTTGAGCTGGTGCATTTTGATTAAGGTTTAACTCTGGTTGCGGCCAGAAAAATGAATGCTGGAAACCATTGTTCAGCACTGTTAAATTATCCAAAAGAGGCCAACCGTCGCCGTTGTCAAGCTGGTATTCCGGAGATCCACCGTTGGGGTCAGCCAAAACAGGATATCCAGTTCTTCTGTAGTCGTTAAATTGATCCATATGGTCACCAAAGGTTGCCACCCATTTTTGGGTCATGATTATTTCTAATTTCTTTGCATCACTGGCAGTATCAAATTCAGCATCAATATTATCCATGAAATTGGTTACCTCATCTGAACCACTTAATGTTGGTACAACTTGTGTGGTCCCCGTTCCTGCTACAACTTGATCCACTTTTGCAAAGCTTGCGGTCATGGCCTCTCTAAGTTTGGTACCAGGATCTCCGCTCATTAAGCCCACTTGCATAAGTTCGGCCTGAACATATAGGAATTCATCATAGGTAAGGATTCTCCTCGGGGCTACTCCTGTACCACTAGCTATAGTTCTTGCAAATCCTTGCCCATCATCATATCGACCTCCACATGGAAAGATTCCGGGGAAAGTAGCATCGCTCTGTACCGCATGGTCCCTATCGGGTCCAATACTGCCAAAACGTATGGTAAAGAATCCTGTGGATGCATCCCAATAATCAGCGTTGGGATCACCTGTTGCTGTATCTCCCTGATCCCTAGGAAACTGCTGTGGAACCAATTGATTGGCCCAATAAAATGGAATTCTAGGATCTTCGTTAGCTGTATGAATGTTGGGATTCATACCCATTAAAATTTCATAGAACCATGGGCTAATATATTTTGTAACCTGTGCACCGCCATAGGCATCCCTAAAAAGTTGATTACGCTCGTCGGAAGGCGCCTGGGCTATGGTATGGATAAATTCAAAATCATCCGTGATTGATGACATGAAATTGTTTTCAGCCACCAAGGAACTAAAATCCGCCTGATTGAATAAGGAGGACAAACGAATTTGGTTATATAACTTTAACTTGTACGAATTGGCAAATTTCACCCATTTGCTAGTGGATCCACCATAAAATAAGTCATCGGATCCTGGTAAAGTCAATCCCTGCCCACCGGCAACCTTTGCTTTTCCTGAATCAAGCAAATCCAAAACGGCTTGATAAATTGCTTCCTGATTATCAAAAACAGGACTTACGGTTCCTTCTTCCAATAGGGTAGCTTCCGAGAAGGGAACATCTCCCCAAAGATCGACGGCTACCGACATTAAATAGGCTTTTAGGATCTCACCAATACCGACATAAACCATGTCTCCACTTTCAGTGGCTTGGGCGATTAGCGTTTCAATATCGGTAAGGGAGAGGTATATATTGTCCCAATCATTATTCAGATTTACATTATCTGCCTTTGTACCATATTGATCTTGTTCTTCCCTAGCGGTAATTTGGTGGGTATATACCGAAAGCATATCACCGCTCCATAATCGAAAATCAACCGTAGTCGCAACTGCGATATCGATATTGGTCAATAATTGGCCTAAAGGAGCAGTTGTAGGACTATCCGTATCGGTGTCAACGTCCAAGTATTTTTCGCAACCTATAAAAAAGAATGCGAGAATTGACCAGGCTAAGGAGTATGTTAGTAATCTTTTATGTTCTATATTTTTCATCAGTTTATTTTTATTTGTTTTTTATTCAGTCAGATGTAGTTCGCTAATTAACAACTTGGTTAATATCAAGAATTACCATGGTTCATATCATGCCTTTTTAGATTAAAAAGTTAAATTAAGTTTGAACCCATATCGTCTTGAAGTAGGAGCCGCCGAAATCTCGATTCCCTGAAGCCTCGTAGACCCAAAACTGGTCACTTCAGGGTCAAAATTCGTATATTTTGGAACGTTAGGTGCAAAGTACCAGAGGTTATTGCCCATTATACTAAAACTGACTTTGCCAAAGGGAGTTTTGTCCAACCATTTAGAAGGCATGTCATAAGTCAGACTCATTTCCCTTAGGCGATAAACCGTTCCATCATATATTTCGCCTTCATCTACCGTGTTGATTCCAAAAGTATTGCCTCCCGCAGGAGAGAAATACAATTCGTTCATGTCGATCTGCGTAGTATTTGGAATTTGATTTCCATTTACGTCTAAAATTGGATTGCCTGCATTGTCACCATAAAATCCGGGAATGATGAAAGTACGTTCCCTATTTTCCGTATCCTTGGTAACTCCTCTACCCAATAAGGCCACTATGCTTGATGATTGAACATCACCTCCTTCTTTCCAATCGAACTGAGCCCTTAACGATAGATTTTTATAGGTAAATGTGTTGATCAAGCCAATTCTAAAGTCCGGATTGGGATCACCAACAACGCCATTTTCCAAATCTTGTACAATTCCGCCTCCTGCTTGATTGATCAAAAAGTTTCCATCGGCATCACGTGCGAAACGCTGTCCAAAAAATACCCCGAAAGGTTCGCCTACAATGGCGTGGGCAACTTCATTGGCATTAAATTGTATTCGTTCCAAACCTTCTACTAGTTCAGTAACCTCATTTGTATTTTTAGTGAACGTGGTGAACCAGGACCATTTGAAATAATCAGTTTGTACAGGAACTAAGGTAAGTCCGACTTCAACGCCAGTATTTTGAATTTCCCCAATGTTGGTGTTAAAGGTTGAAAACCCACTTGATGAAGGCACACTGACGGGTGAAATTAGATCAGTGGTGATTTTTTTATACCAGCTAAAGTCGAGCACGATACGTCGTCTAAAAAACTCTAAATCCAAACCAGCTTCGATTTCATCCGTAAATTCAGGTGTTAAGTCCGTATCGCCCAAAGCAGACCTGTTCGCAATGACAGGAGCTCCTGAAAATGCGTTGCCTACTGCGAATGTCCTGTTCAAAAATTCCGGATTGGCATCCCTACCGACTGAAGCATAGCCAACCCTTAGCTTTCCAAAGGTCAGCACATTACTATCAAGATTAAAGGCATCTGTAAATATAAAGGAAGATGAAACCGATGGGTAAAAATAGGAGTTGTTTCCTTTTGGTAGGGATGAGCTCCAGTCATTTCTTCCCGTTGCGGTTAGAAATAGGAAATCTTTATATGAAAGACCTATCTCTGCAAATACCCCGACATTTCTCTTTCTTGTAAAGCCGATCCCGTTAGTCGGAGTGGGATTTACCAGAGTAACATTCAGATTGTTTTCTACTGTAAAGATACCAGGGGAAATAAAGGTGTTGGCTATAATGGCATGACGATCGGAAGTATTCTGAAGAACATTGTTTCCTAGAATCGCATTGAAACCGATATCTTCGGTAATGTCGTAATCAAAGTTCACCAAAAAAGTAGATTCTATATCCTCATTTATAAAATTATCGGTTGTCACAGCTCCCAATCCGTTATTTGCCCGCGATCCAATATCCCTTATCTCTTTTCTGTCTAAATTGTATTTGTTTATCCCAACACGTAGTGATGCAGTTATATGTTCATTAAAATCGTACGATGCATTGACGTTTGCAACAGTTCTATTTGTGTTGGTAATAATCTGATCATGCTCCCAAGACCACAGAGGATGGTCCCAGCCATTGTTTGGTGTTACCGAAGCCCCGGTAACCGGATGTTCATAAGGTAATGTTGTGTCCCAAACCCTTCCAAGCCAGAGCGTTCTAGCAAAGGAGGATGCCGATCCTGCAAACTGATTTTCGCCAAAAAATCCACCAACTTGCTTTGTATCCGAATAACTTAGAGATCCCCCAACAGTAATACCATTTTGAAGTTTAAAAGTGCCTCCTGCAGAAACGGAAGTCCTGTCAAAAGTATTAAAGGGTATGTAGCCTTCTTGATTTAAATCTGAGACTGTAACGCTAAAGCTCCCATCTTCGCCACCATACGAGAGGTTGATAGAATTATCAAAAACCGTTCCTGTCTTAAACAAGTTTTCTACATTATTTGGTTGTGCCTCGTAGGGAACAGTAGGTCCAAACCGGTCAGGAAATGCGTTCAATAAATTAGGCCATGTGGGGATGGTCGCCAGTGAATCGAACCTTGGCCCCCAGGATCCATTGGCATTAACATAACCAAAATTAACTCCATTTCCATAGGTGTTTTGATATTCTGGCAAATTGGCAATCTTTTCAAAATATGTACCGGAATTAAAAGTAACATTCAATTTTTTAGCGGTATTTGCACTGGATCCTGATTTGGTGGTAATGACAATAACGCCGTCGGCAGCCCTTGAACCATACAAAGCTGCGGCTGCAGTACTTTTTAAAACGTTCACCGAAGCAATATCATTGGGGTCAAGGGATGATAGTCCAGATTCATAACCCCCACCGGCTTGTGATTGACCACTTGCAAAACCTAGATCTGCTGTTGTAGTCTGGGAATTATCATAAGCGATACCGTCAACAATAATTAGGGGTTGTGAAGATCCGCCAAAGGTAGTTGCTCCCCTAATGTTTATTTGATTTGATGCGCCTGCCACACCGGTGGAGAAATTTACGTTCACTCCAGGAACCTTTCCAGATAAAGAACGGACTAGGTCTGGTTCAGAATTATCGATGATATCCTCAGATTCGACCTTGCTCACGGCGTACCCCAGATTTTTAGGATTTCTTTTAATGCCAAATGCCGTTACAACTACTTCCTCTAATGCCTGCGCATCCTCGAGCATCTGAAGATTCATTATATTTGAAACACCAACAATTCTTTCTTCAGTTTTTTGACCTAAATATGAAAAGATCAATACTTGCCCTTCATTAGCTTGTATGGCATAATTCCCGTCAAAATCTGTTTGTATGCCTATTGTTGAACCTTTAATCAAAATATTTACTCCAGGCAAAGGAATCCCATTTTGATCGGTAATATTTCCGGAAACTGTTTTTTCTTGTGAATACGCCCAGGATATCCCAAGGAGGTAAAGCATAAACACCCAAATACATTTTTTTTTCATACTTGTGAATTTTAATGAGTTAGTTTTGACGTGACTATATAGTAAACAGTGTTTGAATGGAATTTTGACCTTTTAATACAGTCATTTTAGTGTATTAAGGCGTATTTATCTAGAGCTGTTGTACATTCAATTAGTCATTCAAATCAAAGTAACATCCTCTTAACATAATTTTGGGAAAGACTTATAAACGTTTACTTTTCCGATGAATGTTTACTCATGATTTACCTTTTTTAACAGAATATATCGAATATGTTATTTTACTGACTGCCCTAGCAATGGCCTAACAAATGGATATTCAGTAGTATTCATATAATAACAGTAATCAGGTAGTGGTACTTTTGTTTGTTTTTGGGTAAAAGGGCCTAGATTCAGAAGTTTGCTTTATTGGGCATGGGCTTAAATGTAAAGCGCAGCCCTGAATTTGTTTGATGACTAATTCAAACGTCACTCTATTGATTAAAAAGAAGTTTCTAATTCAAGTATGATTTCAGAGCTGCTTTACATTATTGTTGTAGAAATCAAAATAAGGTGCTCTGAGGCGATTCTTGGGAAAGACTTATAAACTTTTACGTATCCGATGAATATTTACTGGAGATTTACAGGATTATAGCTAAGCTTGAATGACAAGTCTTTGATATTCGCTAGGGGTTAGGTTGGTGTCTTTCTTAAATGCCTTATTAAATGTTACCTTGTTATTATAGCCAACTTCATAGGCAACATCTATGATATTTAAGTTTTTTTGATAGTCAAGATCAAAAATATTTTTTGCCTCATTGATACGGTATTTATTTATAAGTTCATGAAAATTCAAATCAAAATGTTCATTTATTACCTGAGAAGCATTATGCCTAGTGGTATTCAATCGCTCAGCCAGTATTTCGAGGTTTATGTCGTTCTCTTTATATATCTTCTCATTTTCCAATAGGGCAATCAAATTGTCCTTTAATTCCATGGAAAGACTTGGCGTGAGTCCAGATTTTTCATATTTGAAGAACAATTTGTCACCGAAAGTCAAAACCCCACTAAAAACATTTGGTTGAACATTGGCCGAATACCCTATATACATAACCATTAAGGCCATGCAAATTACCTGTGAATGATATACAACACCAGAAGTAATATTATAACTTATTAAAATACCTTAAACCGCATAGCAGAAAATATAACTGAAGTGAATCACATATATATTTCTCTTCCAACGTTTATTTGTTTTATTGAGGTTCTTATTTTTTTTGCAAGTGATATATAGTTTTCGAATAAAATAGCCA
>Ga0209633_10005440_pt1 | contig 11163 bp, 9 predicted proteins | sample Cruoilmetagenom1_FD_187290 | JGI IMG/M metagenome (GOLD analysis project Ga0209633, IMG submission 187290) | Oil polluted marine microbial communities from Coal Oil Point, Santa Barbara, California, USA - Sample 1 (SPAdes) (version 2) | ecosystem: Environmental > Aquatic > Marine > Oil seeps ... | reverse complement strand
GTGGAGGCTTGTAACACCACCGCATCAATCAAAGCATTGACATGATTAACGCAAAGAATAATACCTTTTGTATCAACGTAATTATTATCACTTTCATTGTTGGGGACGACTTCATCGCCCGTTACTTCAAAACGACTGTAAAATGTATTTACTACTATGGAACAAAACTTTTTCCAAGCAACGATAAAACCACGTCGAAATCGTGAGTCTGATTTTTGTGTCTCAGAGTTTTGTACATCATCAGCAGGCATAACAAAAGAATAGCGATTGATCTGCCTAAAAACAAATTATACTTTTCTAAGGAAAAGATGAGTATTCCAGCTCAGCTACGTTAGAATAGCAACATGAAATCAAAACCAATCGACAAATCATTTTCAAGTTTTAAACTTTCTACTGTGTTACTCGATGCCATTAAAAAAGCGGGCTACGTCAAAGCTAGCGATGTGCAACTAGAAACCATTCCAGCCGTTTTAGAAGGCAAGGACGTACTCGCGCGCGCGGAAACAGGTTCAGGTAAAACAGCAGCATTTGTATTACCTTTACTGCAAAATTTAATTAGTGGCAAAAACAGACAAGTAAATAACAATGTCGGTATCGTGGTACTCGTGCCTACACGCGAATTAACCATTCAAATACGCGAAGAATTTGAACGCTTTTCAGACGAATTTCGTAAATTACCCAGTAGCAAAACAGAAGAAAGCCTTCACAAAAACCTTTACAAAGGCAGTAAAAACGCTAATAGCTCTCCTAATAACAACAACATCGAACCGATTAAATGCTTAAGCGTTTACGGCGGTGTCAAAATCAACCCACAGATGATTGCCCTGCGCGGTGGTGCTGATGTTTTAATTTCGACCCCTGGTCGTTTGCTTGATCTTCACAAACAAAACGCAATTCGTTTACACCAAGTTAAAACGCTGGTGGTCGATGAAGTTGATCGTTTAATGAAAGGTGATTTTAAAGAAGAAATTGACGAAATTTTTAAGTTAATGCCCAAAAAACGTCAAAACCTAATGTTTACCGCCACTTTCCCCGAAAGTATTCGTAAACTGGTTCGCCACATCATGCATGAACCTGAAATCATCAATGTGGATGAAACACAAAGCAGAGATTTCGGACGTAAAGCCGATGACATCATGATCGACCAACGTGTTATCACCGTCAACCGCGACAAGAAAAATGATTTACTTGCACACTTGCTGAAAGAAAACGATTGGAAACAAGTGTTGGTATTTTGTAGTGCCAAGCGAAGCTGTGACAATCTCGTTATAAAACTAGAAAAACGGGGTGTAGAAGCCATTGCCATGCACGGCAATCAACAGCAAAATGCACGTGCCGCCGCATTAAGAGATTTTAAAGAAGGAAAAATACGTGTTTTGATTGCAACCGATGTCGCTGGCAGAGGTATAGATATTGAAAACCTGCCCTGCGTCATCAATTATGAATTACCGCGTTCTCCCAATGATTATACGCATCGCATTGGTCGCACCGGTCGTGCAGGCGAAGTAGGCATTGCAATTTCGTTAATTGCGCATCACGAATACCAGCATTTTAGTGTAATTGAAAAACGTAATGGATTACGACTTGAACGCGAACAAGTAGAAGGATTTGAAGCTGATACCATCGCACCGCCAGAACCAGTAAGGTCAAAACCTAAAAAGAAAAAGAAGAAAAAAGGAATATCTAAAAAGAAGGCGAAAGCATTAGCAGAAAAAAACAAATACGGTAAACCAGATCCATCTGCTGATACTCAATCAAAAAATAATAAAAATGCGAAACAAGATGCACCTGTGAACGCCCATATTTGGGGAACGGGCAAGTAAGTCATGTTAGAAATCGGCAAACAAAATACTATGCGTGTTATCAAACGTTTACCGTTTGGAGCAATACTCGTGCACGACGATGATGAATCTGCCGAAGAAGTACTCCTTCCAAAGCGTTACGAACCCGAAAACTGCCAAATAAATGATAGTTTAGATGTGTTCGTTTATCTTGATTCTGAAGATCGCATCATTGCCACCACCGAAACCCCATTTGCTCACGTCGATGGTTTTGGCTATTTAAAAGTGGTCGATGTTAATAATACTGGCGCATTTTTCGACTGGGGCTTATCCAAAGATTTACTCGTGCCCTACGGCGAACAAATTCACCCCGTTAAAGTCGGTAGCTACCACGTGGTCTACCTCTATCTAGATGATCGCAGTAGTCGCATTACGGGTAGCCTTAAAATTGATAAATGGCTCAAAGAAGAAACCTTTTATTTAAAAAAAGACCAACAAGTCGATTTGATGATTTATGCCAAAACAGAACTTGGATTTAAAGCAATCGTCAACAATGATTACAGCGGTTTATTGTACGAAAATGAGATTTTTCAAACGCTTAATATCGGCGATAAACTTAAAGGCTTTATTAAAAACATTCGCCCCGATAATAAAATAGACCTAAGCTTACAAAAACCATCAGAACAAACCCGTGAAGCGCTGACAGACACTATTTTAGAAGATTTAAAACAGCAAGGCGGTACTTCAACCCTAACGGATAAAAGTAAGCCGGAAGATATTTATGCGTATTACGGCGTAAGTAAAAAAAGTTACAAAAAAGCACTCGGTGCGTTATATAAAAAACGCCTAATAGTGATTGATAAAGATAAAATTAGCCTAAGTAATTAAACAATGTATTTATAAAAATGTCTGAAATTAAATTCTCAAAAGAACAAAAAGAAAGACTGGTTAGTAAAATAAAACTCTATTTCAACGATGAATTAGATCAAATAATCGGGCAATTTGATGCAGAATTCTTACTCGATTTTTTCACTGAAGAAGTAGGTACTTATTATTACAATCAAGGTTTAACGGACGCTCAAGCGATACTGGATAGCCGTCTTCATGATATTACAGATGCTATTTATGATCTTGAAAAGGCTACAAAATAAATTACTGATCCCATTTCCCAATAACTAACTCAGTCACGATGCCATCCACAGAATTAAAATAATGAGGTGGAATTTTAATTAAAGCACCGTTTTGTTGATTACCAACTTCACGACCCACACCATTAAACTGTTTTCCCGTACAAATATCTTTAAAACCCTTGGCATTATAAAACAAGGGACAATTACTTGAATCGCCCTGATTAATATAAACAAAGTAATCAAATAATCGTGAACGTGAGCCAGAGTGAAGTGATTTATGCGGTAATTTCGAAATGTATTTAGTATGACCATATGTTCGTTTTTCCCGCTTTAAAATACCCACTTCACGTCCTTTCCACCGGCTTTTTCTAATTTCGTCTACTTGCATACCGAGTAAATTTATTTGAACTGTTTTTATTATTTTGTGTTCTTCAGAAGGTTCATTATCAATCGATGGGAACAACGATTTTAGAAAAACAAGTATTAATATAATTAAGGCAATAAATGTCAATAATTTGATGATTAAACTTAAAAATGTTCGTTTCTTATGCATAGATGGTCACACAACAACTAAATATCTGTTATAAGGGGATATAAGTAATTATTAGAACAAAAAATCGAACACAATTGTACTAAAGTATTGCAAAAACATTAAACGGGATTATAATCCCATTATTAATAATATTTAATCGAAAGGAGAAAACCATGAAGAAAATTACTTTATTAAGCTTAGCAGTATCTGCACTTTTAGTCGCCGGTTGTGGTGGCGGTGATAGTACGCCTAGTGATACTGGAACTGATACTGGAACTGATACTGGAACTGATACTGGAACTGATACTGGAACTGATACTGGAACTGATACTGGAACTGGAACTGATACTGGAACTGGAACTGATACTGGAACTGGTTCTGGACCTATTCCTGGTGCACAACTTACCTGTTCAGATTCATTTACGGCAGCAGGTAATACCTTTACGTATGAATCAGGTAATGATGGTAAAATCGAATATGATTGTCACTTTCCAACTGGTGCAAATCCTACAGGATTCACTTACAGTCTTGCTGCAGGAACCCCATCTCCCCTAGTAATAGAAAATATACAAAAGAAGTCTTATGCAAATGGTTCGTGTACCGATGGTAATAGTGGCTCCGGTGAGACAACCTATAACTACCAAACTGGTGTTGTTATTGAATCCTATACTACTAATGGAGGATCATTTAACTGTAGATCTACATTTAATTCTCCTTTAGCTGTTGAATTTACAGATGATGAGTCGATAGCAGATATGTTAGATGAATGGGGAGACGATACTGATTTAAGTAATAAAGCATTTACGGGACTTCTTGAGACCAATTGTCCTCAACCAACCGATAGTGATTTCGATGATTATGATGGTAACATTGACAGTAGTTTATCTTCGTGTACTGGTTCCTTTTTAGAAAACTTTGTTATTACAGACGGTGATGGAAATATTCACAAACTTTCTACAAAGGTTTCATACTAAAATTTAGCTCCTAACACACAATGACATCCTGTCATTGTGTGTATTTTTATCTTTATACTTCCTTCAATTATCCCTTTCTTTTTTTCTTAAAAATTTATACAAATAGACTGCCTATAGATTTTATTCAGTATATAAATTTGCCATCTTATTAAAACGGGATTATTATCCCATTATATGAGTAGTAACTTACAAACCATTCTCTCGAATGCAGTCATCCAAATATTGAGGCCCATCATTCGCGTTTTAATGCGTAATGAGGTATCTCATGCTGAATTTTCCGCGCTTGCGAAACAAGCCTATGTAGATGTTGCCTATAAACACTTTTCTATCCCAAATAAGAAAATGACCTATTCCAGAGTCGCTGTTTTAACGGGACTAAATAGAAAAGAAGTGGTGCGTTTAACCAAAGAAAATGATCAAGATTCAAAACTGGGGACTCCTAATCGCTCTACGCGTGTTGTTAACGGTTGGTTAAACGATCCTGATTTTTTAGATAAAAATAAAAACTCACTAATTTTAAATATCAAAGGCGATAATAGTTTTTCTACCCTCGTTTCTCGCTACAGCGGTGACATCACTATCGGCGCAATCATTGATGAATTAGAACGTATTGGTATCGCTAAAAGAATTAACACTGAACAGATTCAGCTAACACAACAAGGCTATATCCCAGAAAGCGGAGAATTAGAAAAAATAGATATTCTTTCTATTTGCACTGGCGATTTATTAAGTAGTGCCGTTTACAACCTTGAACACGGCACGAACGACGGTCGTTTTCAACGCCAATTGGTTTACAAAAATGTACCGCTTGAAATTGCCGATGAATTTCAAGCACTCAGCACCAAAAAATCAGAAGCGTTATTGATTGATTTAAATAAATGGCTTGGCGACAAAACCAAACACTCTACACAAAAAACCATCCAAACGGATGCGCAAGCTAAAAAACGCATCGGTTTGGGTATTTATTATTTTGAACACATGACGGAAGAACTAACCACAAGGAACACAAAATGAGTTTATTAAACCCCATTAAATCAAGTTTAAGAAAAAGAACACTCACACCGATTGCATTAGCAGTCAGTGTATCTTTGCTTTCTGCCTGTGGCGGTGGCGCCAGTGGTGATTCTTCTGATGGTGAAGGTGGCATTATTGGTACCGCTAAAATCCCAACGATTACAGCGTTAACCACGCTACAAGCAAAATCAAAAAGTGGGCATCGTTTAACGACCAGCATTGCATCTACAGGTAAATTCTCACTGAGTAATGCTAAAAATGAAGCCTATTTGATTCGGACTAAACCTGCGGGTAGCGCTAGAAACGGTATTAATGATTATTTTTACGGTATCGCGCACAGCGATGGACAATCGACTATTACACGCAATGTCCATCCCTTTACGGATTTAATCATCAGAAACTGGTTCTCAACAAAATCCTTAGATATTAATATTGAGTTTGATAAAGGCGGTGCAATTAACCAGATGCCAACGGTGGCAGAAATAAATGCCATCGAATCTGAAATTGAAGGCATTGTTTCTAAACTATTGAACGATTACGGCATTAGCGGTGGTATCGATTTATTGGCGACACCATTTAATATCAATGGGTCAGGTTTTGATAATTTTTTGAATAATAATGAAGTGATCATTAATAACAACCAGATTACCTTAATATTTAATCAAAATGATGGTGATACACAGGGTATTGGGGTAAATAAACTACCTCTTACTACTGATTTTACTGCAGCTAGTGATAATCCACCCACTACACCGACTAAATTACGCGCACTACCTGCGAGTAGTACAGAAATCGTTATTGTATGGGAAGCATCGACCGATGATAAAGGTGTCGCAGGTTATAATATCTACCGAAATGGCACGCGCATTGCGACCAGCCCTTACCCTGTGTATACCGATACGGGTTTATCCAGCAACACCAACTATACGTATGAAGTTGAAGCCATTGATGGACGCGCACAATTATCCAATAAAACATCGCCCACATCACCATTAACGCTTGATACGGCGGATACCACTGCACCACCGACTGCCAGCGGGTTAACTGCCACCGCAACTGGGGATGATATTCAACTTAACTGGACGCAATCACAAATTAATGATGTTTCCAACTTCCTTGTGATGCGTGGCGCACCGGGTAATGCCAATACACAAATCGCACAAATCACATCGACAGCGTATACCGATTTTAATCTACCCAATTCCAGTACACCATATTGTTACCGTGTTATTTCTGTGGATGCAGCAGGTAATGTTTCACCTTCTAGTAATGAATCCTGTGCAACGGTTAATGGCGGTGGTGGCGGTTCTAACAATGCAAGTATTTCATTTTCTACTGCTAGTTATCAAGTCAGTGAAAGTGCTACAAGTGTTTCCATAACTGTCAATCGTAGCGGCGATATAGGACAAGCCGTTTCTGTTAATTATGCGGCTACAGGCGGTTCAGCCACAGCGGGGGCTGATTTTACAGCAACATCGGGAACCCTTAATTGGTCAGCCAATGATTCATCAGCCAAAACATTTACCATACAAATTGCATCAGATGCCATTGTTGAAGGTGATGAAACAGTACAACTCACGTTATCTAGCCCTTCAGGTGCGAGCCTTAATACTTCAAGCTCGACCTTAACGATTAAAGACTCATCAAGTGCAAGCTGTGTTGACTTTAATGCCCGTACAATTACCGAAGATACAACATTAAGCGCATCGTGCTATAACGTTAAAAATGATGTTTTTGTTGAAGGTGCAGCCACGCTAACGATTAATCCCGGTGTGATACTTAAATTTGCTGCAGGGAAAGTCTTAAGAATACGATCAGACGGGGCTTTGAGTGCTGTAGGGACATCAAGCTCTCCTATTATTTTCACTGGAGCTCAACAGACTCCAGGTTATTGGGATGGCATCGTCTTTTACAATTCAAACAATATCAAAAATGAATTAAAACATGCTGTTGTAGAGTATGGTGGAGGAACATCCAGTTTAGGTGCTAATGTTTCACTTAATATAACAACACGTTTGAAATTAAGTAACACAACTTTGCGCCAGAGTTCGAAATATGGCATTAATATAGAAGATAATGCGATACTTGATCTATTCTCATCTAATACTATTACTAATAACGAAAACGCACCTTTGAGAATACCGTCAAATCTATTAGGTAATTTAGATTCCCAGTCATCATATTCCGGAAATAAACAAGAGTTTGACTATATCGATGTCAAAAGCTTCGGGGATGTCACCACTGATCAAACCTGGCAAGCACTGAATGTTCCATACAAGATGGGCAATGTTGATATTGAATCTGTCTTGACCGTCAAGCCTGGTGTGACGCTGATTTTCACCGAAGGCGCAAATATGAGAGTGGAAAGTACCGGTACTCTGATTGCTAATGGTACTCAAGCTGAAAAAATAACCTTTACCGCAGAACAAGCTACTCCGGGCTATTGGAAGGGTATTCAATTCATCTTTAATGGTTCTGCTAATCAGTTAGACCATGTGATTGTTGATTATGCCGGTGGTACTGGTGGTAATGGCTTGGGTGCAGTCTCCGTATATAGCACACCAGGTCGCTTGAAAATACATAACAGTACTATTAGCAATAGCTTCCGATATGGCTTGGATGCGGGAGACAATAAAGACTCTGTGCTCGACATGTCTAATGTCAACTTTAAAGGTAATACAGAAGGAGCAGTGATAATCCATCCAAATGTCAGTGAGAAACTTGATAAAAATAGTGACTATTCTGGAAACGTCCAGGATCGTATTGTTTGGTACGACAATGAAGATATTGTAGATTCACAAACAATTAAAAGTCTGGGTGTTCCCTATCATGTTGGTGATCTTGATATTGAAGCATTTGTCACTATCGAGCCTGGTACCGAGCTTTCTTTCGGGTCAGAGGGCAGTCTCGATATCCACAATGGAGGTGCATTAACCGCTGTTGGTACATCTAGCACTCCTATCATTTTTACCGGACAACAAGCAATTTCAGGTTACTGGGATGGTATTCAGTTTTTCACAAGCAGTCTGGCGAATAAGCTTGACAACACCATTGTGGAATATGGCGGAAGGATCGGAGCAGGAAATACCGAAGGACTGGTTGGAGTATTCTTTACAGACTCCAGAGCAGATGTTACCAATAGTATTCTAAGACACAGTGCAACTAACGGTATCTGGCTTTATGACGACACCAGTGGAACGCACACTGGCAATACCTTTGAGGATATTTTAGGGGATAATATTTATATCGATAATCCATAGTTAATTTATTAACAATAAGATATTTTTAATCAAGAAAGAGAGAAGAGGCATAAATTCTTGCCTCTTTTCGCTTAATTTGAAAAGAGCCTAATGAAAGAATCATGAAATCCACACTCACTTATTTATTAATAACCATCGTAGCAGTTACTGCCTTGAAACTACGTCATACTGATGTAGAACCGGATGATTATATGTAATTATTTTTCAGGCAACGTGAATACACCTCAATAATTTTCCTTTATGAAAAATGGATGAATCAAATATGAAAATCAAACATAGTTTTAGAATACTTTTTTTATCACTCGCCTTACCGTTTATGGCTTTTTCAACAGTCAATGCTGACGTTCTAGCCTTTGTAGAAGCGCAACAAATTGGGCTAGTAACCAACCATGCTGTAAGCCCAAATGGGAAATTTATTGTTTCAACAACAATCAGTCCAGATGGCTTGTTTGTACATTCTAGAGATCCTGTTACCGGGGAAATATTAAATGAGGTGCAATCTTTAATAGCGAGCGATTTTATTAGCGGTTTTGACCCCAGTTTTTTCCCTGAAAGCATTGCCATTAGTCCAGATAGCAAACAAGTTTATATTGCTGCAAGCTTTGGAAAACCAGGAGATCAAGATCTGAACTTTGAACCTTCAGTACTTAGATTTAATGTGAACTCATCTAATCAACTTACTTACCTCAATAGAGTGATTGTTTCGGGCAATGGAGATGGTTTAACGCTAAGTAATAATGGAAAATTCATGTTTGTTGGAGATGGTGTTAATGGGAACCAATTATCGGCTATTTTAAGAGCGCCCAATGGGAATATTACAACCGTGCAAACAAAGGTAATAACCCCTTCTAATGGATCAGGTGGTGCGGGAGAATTGATAGTTAGTCCTGATGGTAAAAACTTGTACGGTTCAAGTACAGGCTTTGATGGTCATTTACATGTTTACAGCATTAATCAAAGTAGTGGAAAGCTTAGTCTCATTCAAAGTTTTATACCTGAAGGAACTTCTTATGAGGAGCCAGATGACATAGTCGGACTAGGTTCTGGCGGTTCTGGTTCGGCAATATCTAGCGATGGAAGATATGTCTACACAGTAGGCGGTAGAGGTGATGATCAAGGTAGTATTTCCATTTTTAGTCGTGAAAATAACGGACTCTTAACTTTCATTAAAAATGTTTCTGGAACGATAGGAAGTAGAAGACTGCTTTTTTCTGCAAATTCAAAATTAGTGATAAGCCGTGATCAAAGGTTTATTTATACCTTTGACTCTATTGAAGATAATATTAGTGCTTGGAGACGTAATAAAAGTACGGGTGATTTATCTTACGTGGGTACTATTGAACGTAGCTCTACTATAAGATTTGATGGTGCAGGCGAAGAGATAGTGCTTTCCAATGACGGTCAAAACTTGTATTTAAACAATGGCAATGGAATCCTAGTCTTCGATTTACGTTCCGATTTATCATTAGTAAAAACAGATGCTATTGATCCCGTAAGCCCTTCGGGTACGATTGATTATACGTTAGCAATCACCAATGAGAACGGTAGCGATGCACAAAACATCGTGATAACGGATACTCTACCCGCAGGAACTTCTTTTATAAGTGGCTCTGTTAATTCCAATACAGGTTCATGTTCTGCCAGCGGTCAAACGGTAACGTGTACCATGGGTCAAGTGTTAGCGGGTGATGGCAATAATGCAGTTATAAAAGTACGAGCACCTTCATCAGCAACTAGAATAACTAATAATGCTAGTGTTACTGCAGATCAGCTTGATACGAAGACAGACAATAACAGCGATTCAGAAACAACAACAATTGGTGCAGGTGGAAGCGGGACTTCTACCACAACAACATCTTCTACAGAAAGTGGGGGTGGAGGGAGTTTACCGCTAAGCATCATCTTATTATCGCTAATTCCTGTGATATTACGTTACCGTAGAAAATATCAGTAAAACAATGCAGAGATAAGGGGCACATTATTCTGCCCCTTATCTTAAGTTATAAGAACCTAAGGAAAGCACTATGAAATCCACCCTTATATACTTATTTATTGCCATCGCAGCATTTACTGCTCTAAAACTACGTCATGCCGACGTAGAACCCAACGATTTAAAAGAAATCATTATTGAATCATGTAAAGAGAATGATAGTGAGTCTTGTGTTTCTGCGGTAAACCAGCAATTCGACGGTTGTTTAAAGCGTTATCAAAACGACTGGGATAAATTTATGAAAAGTAGTGGTAGCGAACTCGATCACATCGTTAATGTACTTGGGGTAAAAATTTCTGCGTGTATCGTTGATGAAGATGGAGAACCTTTTTTTACTTTTGATGATGAGGAAGATGAAAGCTAGCTCTTTAAGAAAACTCTGATTAAGTAATAAGGCAATAAAATAGATATCAGATGTATGTGACACAAAATCATATTTCTTCAATAGGATATATTATCATATGGCAAAAATTAAACTTTTT
>Ga0209633_10005439_pt1 | contig 11164 bp, 8 predicted proteins | sample Cruoilmetagenom1_FD_187290 | JGI IMG/M metagenome (GOLD analysis project Ga0209633, IMG submission 187290) | Oil polluted marine microbial communities from Coal Oil Point, Santa Barbara, California, USA - Sample 1 (SPAdes) (version 2) | ecosystem: Environmental > Aquatic > Marine > Oil seeps ... | reverse complement strand
TTCCTGAAGAAATTGGGATGAAAACTGTAGAACAATTAGCGGCTGATAATGACGGACCATTACCTTACGGTTACATAGATGATAGAGATATCCTTTGGTCTAAAGTTGTATGGGAATATGTGGATTTAAATGAGAAAATAAATTTACCATTCTATTATCCAATAGATACCAACAACATTAGCTCTAGTAGAAGATCTCTTTATGATACTTTATTAAGAGGAATTAAAAGTGGTGAAATTGTAGATGTTTATGACGATTCTTATTTTGAAAATAAATTAACTTTCCAAGATATAGAAGGTCGTTTGTCTAGAGTTGACACCAGTGATGCAGGTTACGATTTGTTAAACGAAGGTGAAATGATTACTGATGAATATGTAGATAGAACAGATTTAACCTCTGGAGATATTGCCGGACTTAAAATTAAGGGCGTGTGGTATTTTGATAAGAGACAAGGTGAATTAAAATACCGTTTATTAGGTATTGCACCTGTTGCACCAGATGTTAACTTTCTAAATCAAGGAAACGCTGAGGAAGAAGTAATTCCATTATTTTGGATTTGGTATCCTGGAGCAAGAGAAATAACACATCAAATGAAAGTTTTTAATAATAAAAACTCTGCATTCCCAATTTCTTATGATCATTTGTTAAATGCACGTCGCTTTGTGGCAAGTATTTATAGAGAAGAAAACATATATGGTAATAGAGATGTTGCTGAATATATAAAAGGAAACGCATTATTCCAAGTTCTAGAATCTGATAGACTTAAAGAAAATATCAGAAACAAAGAATTAGATATGTGGAATTACTAAAATCTCACTGTAGTATATCTGAAAAACTTCTGCTCTTCATTGAGTAGGAGTTTTTTTTTGTTTTATCCTGATGATTATCAGGAATTCATGTTATTATATTTGGCTCTATGACATTTATAGTAATTGGAAAATCGCATTAAATAATTCAAGATGTTTTAAAGTATATAGTTATTCCGACAAAGTGAGATACGAACGCCGAGGAATTTCAATAATTACCTGATGATTCTAAAAGAGATTTCTCGTCAATAATTTTTTGCCAAAATAAAAAAAATTATCTCTGTCGAAATGACATCATCTATTAAAATAAAATGACATTTATAACTACCCACTCAAAACAATATAGCACCTTATATTTATTTGCATAGATTCATTCTCAATAGCAATAAAGGTTTATTACCTTTGCCTTATGCAAGTAGATTATATCATAGTGGGTTTAGGTTTGGCTGGTATGGCTTTTGCCGAAGCATTAGAAGGTAGTCAAAAATCTTTTGTGGTATTTGAAGATAATTCTCAAAATTCATCTCTTGTTGCTGGCGGTGTATATAATCCGGTAATTTTAAAACGATTTACTCCCGTCTGGGATGCTTTAGATCAGTTGAAAATAGCCCTCCCTTTTTATAAATTATTAGAGAAAAAATTAGATACACAGTTCGATTTTCCCTTAGATATTTACAGAATTTTTACTTCAATAGAAGAGCAGAATAATTGGTTTGCTGCTTGCGATAAACCTTTTTTTGTGAATTATATGCGACCTAAGATCATCATAAATACCAATATGCATGTTAATGCACCTTTTGGGTTTGGTAAAATTACCAATACAGGAAAAATTGATACTAAAATCTTATTAGAGGCCTATAAGAATTACCTTAAGAATAAAAACATATTTTTCAATGAAAAGTTTGAGTATGAATTACTTAATGTACAGAAAGAATCAATTACTTACAAAAATTTAACTGCAAAACGGCTCGTTTTTTGTGAAGGGTATGGTGTTGTTAAGAATCCTTATTTTAAAAATATTCCTTTAAAAGAAGCCAAAGGAGAATTATTGACTATTCATGCTCCAGGTTTGCATATAGATTTTATCATCAAATCTTCAATTTTTATAATGCCCTTAGGAAATGATTATTATAAAATTGGAGCTACTTTTAATTGGTCAGACAAAACATTAATCCCTACCGAAAAGGCTAAAGAAGAATTGGTAACAAAACTCGATAAAATAATTACAGTACCCTATAAAATTGTTGAGCATTTGGCTGGAATTCGCCCTACCGTAAAAGATAGAAGGCCAATAGTCGGTAGGCATGCTCAACATTCGCAAATATCAATTTTCAACGGATTGGGAACCCGAGGTGTAATGTTGGCTCCAAAAATGGCAAAACAATTATTAAATTATTTAGAAAAAGGCACCGCTTTAGATAGTGCTATAAATATTAAGAGATTTGAGAAGTCAATGGGTGATTAATCTGATTTATTTGACAATTTTATACCCTCTTCATTTTTATAATTTGGATCATAATGAATAAATATATTGCCGTAAATCAATCTGGCAATTCGTAACGTTATTGGTGTAAAAACAACTAACATAACAAAGATACCAATAAAGATGGTTAATAAGTTTAAACCAAGAAAGTACATGATAATAAATGTTATTATTGACATGGCTACTGTTAATGCATAAGAAACATACATAGCACCATAATAAAAAGCAGGTTCAATTTCATATTTAAAGCCGCATTTTGGGCAATAAGTATTCATTTTCAATACCTTTTTTAAATGTAAGGGATTATTATCTTCAAAAAAATGTCCTTCATTACATTTTGGACATTTATTATTAATGATACTATAAAGTTTTGTTCCTTTTTTTAGCATTTTTATTGTAAAAAATAATGATAGATTTGCAAATGTAAAATTAAAATAAAACTTAAGTGTAATATATGATACACTTTTAACTACAATAAGATGTTAAACGCTCATAATGTAACTGTTTCTTTTGCAGGAGAAGATTTGTTCTCCGGTATCACTTTCAAATTAGATGCCGGTAATAGAGTAGGGTTGGTTGGTAAAAATGGAGCAGGTAAGTCTACCTTATTGAAAATAATTGCCAAGGAACAAGAATATGACAAAGGTACCCTAGCACTTGAAAAAAATATAAAAATTGGTTTTCTAAAGCAAGATATAGATTTTGTTTTTGGTAGAACCGTACTTGAAGAGGCCTATCAGGCTTTTACAGAGATTAAGAAAGTAGAACAACAATTAGAGCAAGTTAATGTTGCTTTGATTGAAAGAACCGATTATGAAAGTGAATCTTACCATCAATTAATGGTAGATTTAAGTGATTTAACACATCGTTTTGAACTTATTGGTGGGTATAATTACCAAGGTGATACTGAGAAAATTTTACAAGGCCTGGGTTTTAGAAGAGAAGATTTTAATCAACTTACCGATACTTTTTCTGGCGGATGGCGTATGCGGATAGAATTGGCAAAATTATTATTACAGAATAATGATATTCTGTTATTAGATGAACCTACCAACCATTTAGATATTGAGTCTATTATTTGGTTGGAAGACTTTTTAAAGAATTATTCGGGTGCCATAATGTTGGTTTCTCATGATAAAATGTTTTTAGATAATGTTACCAATCGAACTATAGAAATATCTCTTGGTAAAATTTACGATTATAAATATAATTATTCTAAATATTTAGTGCAGCGTAAAGAGCTGAAAGAAAAGCAATTACAAGCTCAAAAGAATCAAGAAAAAGAAATAAAGCATACCGAACAACTTATTGAAAAATTTAGAGCCAAAGCCAATAAAGCTTCCATGGCACAATCACTTATAAAAAAACTGAATAAAGTAGAGCGTATTGAGGTCGATGCGGATGATAATTCGGTGATGAAAGTTCGTTTTTCGGTATCTGTTAATCCTGGTAAAGTAGTAGTTGAAACTGAAAATTTAACTAAGAATTATGGTGATAAGCAAGTGCTGAATAATGTGAATCTATTGATTGAAAGAAACAGTAAAATTGCTTTTGTGGGTCAAAATGGTCAAGGTAAAACTACATTGGCTAAAATAATTGTAAATGAAATTCCGTTTGACGGCCATTTAAAACTAGGTCATAATGTTCAGATTGGATATTTTGCACAAAATCAAGCGGAATATTTGGAGGGAGAGAAAACAGTTTTACAAACAATGGAAGATGCTTCTACAGATGGCAATAGAGTAAAAGTGAGAGATATGTTAGGGGCATTCTTATTTAGTGGAGACGATGTAGAAAAGAAAGTTAAAGTACTATCTGGAGGTGAACGTAATAGATTGGCACTATGTAAAATGTTATTATCTCCATTCAATGTATTAGTAATGGATGAACCTACCAATCATCTTGATATTGCTTCAAAAAATGTATTGAAACAGGCATTGCAAAATTTTAAAGGAACTTTAATTATTGTCTCTCATGATCGTGATTTTTTACAAGGTTTAACCAATACAGTTTATGAATTTAAAGATGGTTATATTAAAGAGTATTTAGGTGATATTGATTATTATTTGCAAGAACATAATTTGGAGAACCTAAGAGAAGTTGAAAAGAGAACCAAAGAAGTAAAGCTTGTTGAAGGGACTAAAAGTAGTAATAAAGATTATAAAGAAAAAGATAAGCAACTTAGGCAAATACAAAATAAGCTATCAAGAATTGAAAATGAAATAGCAGATTTAGAAAAAGAAATTGTCAAGATAGATAAGCAACTTTCTGATGCTGTTCAATATGATCAATTAACAAGTCAGCCTCTATTTTTTGAAAATTATCAAGCAAAAAAGGATAAAATTGATCGTCTGATGTTGGAGTGGGAAAACATTCATGAAGCCTTGGAAAAATAATGCCTTATTTATCAGGTATTATACTACTGTAAATTCAAATCCCTTATTAATTTTTAATGTAACAAATGTCGCATTCCAATATGACATTTATCATTAAATCAGATGTTTATTGTTCATAATTTTGACAGGAAATTTAAAATACATTTTAAACCTAGATATTATGGATACACTTCAAGAAGTTAAAACAAGAGTATATAAGTTTGGTAATAAATCTGCCGACGGCAATAGCACTATGAAAAACCTTTTAGGAGGAAAAGGTGCTAATTTGGCGGAAATGAGTAAAATAGGTATACCAGTTCCACCGGGATTTACCATTACTACAGAAGTTTGTACAGAATATAATTTATTAGGTCAAGATGCTGTGGTAGGGATGATAAAAGAGGAGGTTGAGGAATCTATAGAAAATGTTGAAGGTATCATGCAAGCCAAGTTTGGTGATAAAGAAAACCCTTTGTTAATTTCTGTACGTTCCGGTGCTAGAGTTTCTATGCCAGGAATGATGGATACGGTATTAAATTTAGGATTGAATGATGATGTGGTTATTGGTTTAGCTAATAAAACCAAAAATGAGCGCTTTGCATGGGATTCTTATCGTCGATTTATACAAATGTATGGTGGTGTTGTTTTAGGTATGAAGCCTGAATCTAAAGAGGATATAGATCCTTTTGAAGAAATAATGGAAGCTCTAAAACATAAAAGAAATATAGATTTAGACACAGAATTTACTATTCAAGATTTAAAAGATTTGGTATATGATTTTAAAGATGCCGTCAAAAAACGTACCGGACATGATTTTCCAACAAATCCATGGGATCAACTATGGGGTGCTATAGTTGCAGTTTTTAATAGTTGGAATGGTGATAGAGCGGTGTATTATAGAAATATGCACGGATATCCTGCAGATTGGGGAACCGCTGTAAATGTTCAAGCTATGGTGTATGGTAATATGGGCGAAAATTCAGGTACCGGTGTGTGTTTTACTAGAGATGCAGGTACCGGAGAAAATGTGTTTAACGGCGAATATTTAATTAATGCACAAGGAGAAGATGTAGTGGCTGGCGTTAGAACTCCACAACAAATTACAAAATTAGGATCAGAACGTTGGGCAAAATTGGCAAAAGTGAATGAAGAAGATAGAGCTGAAAATTATCCTTCGTTAGAAGAATTAATGCCAATTATTTATCAAGAATTGAATGGTTATCAGGAAAAACTTGAAAAACACTATCATGATATGCAAGATATGGAGTTTACCATGCAAGATGGTAAACTTTGGATTTTGCAAACACGTAATGGAAAACGTACTGGTGCGGCGATGGTTAAAATAGCTATCGAATTATTAAAAGAGGGTTCCATTAACGAAGAACAGGCTTTATTGCGAATAGAACCTAATAAATTAGATGAATTATTACATCCGGTTTTTGACCCTAAAGCCTTAAAAAGTGTACATGTAATTGCACAAGGTTTACCGGCTTCTCCAGGAGCAGCCACAGGTCAAATTGTTTTCTTTGCAGATGAAGCCAATAAATATAAAAACACCATTTTAACACGTATTGAAACTTCACCGGAAGATTTAGAGGGTATGAATGTAGCTAAGGGCATTTTAACGGCTCGTGGGGGTATGACTTCACATGCGGCTGTTGTAGCACGTGGTATGGGTAAATGCTGTGTTTCAGGAGCAGGTGCTCTAAAAATTAATTATAAATTACGTATACTTACAGTTGATGGTAAGGAATACCATGAAGGCGATTGGATTTCTTTAAATGGTTCTACGGGTAATATCATTGAAGGTAAAGTACCAACTATTGAACCTGAATTAAGTGGTGAGTTTGCGGAAATTATGGAGTTATCTGATAAATTTGCCACAATGAAAGTGCGAACAAATGCAGATTCACCTAAAGATGCTTTAGTAGCCCGTAATTTTGGTGCACAAGGTATTGGTTTAACAAGAACTGAACATATGTTCTTTGAAGTTGATCGTATTAAAGCCATGAGAGAAATGATTTTAGCCGATACGGTAAAAGGAAGAAAACAAGCTTTAGATAGTTTATTACCTATGCAGCGTAAAGATTTTGAAGGTATTTTTGAAGCTATGCAAGGTCTTCCTGTAACTATAAGGCTATTGGATCCACCTTTACATGAGTTTGTACCTCATCAACTAGCTACACAAAAAGATCTTGCAGATGAGATGCATATATCTTTACAAGCAGTTAAAAATAAAGTTGCAGAATTAGAAGAGTTTAATCCAATGTTGGGTCATAGAGGTTGTAGATTAGGTAATACCTATCCGGAAATTACCGAAATGCAAGCTAGAGCTATTATTGAGGCTGCATTGAATTTAAAAGAAAAAGGAATTGAAGCAAAACCTGAAATTATGGTGCCTTTAATTGGAACGGTACTAGAGTTTGTTGAGCAAGAAAATATCATTAGAACAACGGCAAATAAAGTTTTTGAAGAAAGAAATGATAAGATTGATTATCTGGTAGGTACTATGATTGAAATTCCGCGTGCTGCTTTAATGGCAGATGCAATTGCAAAACATGCCGAATTCTTTTCATTTGGTACAAATGACTTGACACAAATGACATTTGGATATTCTCGTGATGATGCTGGTAAATTTTTACCAGTGTATTTAGAAAAAGGAATTTTAAAAGTTGATCCTTTTGAAGTTTTAGATCAAGAAGGTGTTGGTCAACTGGTAAAAATTGGAACAGAAAGAGGTAGACATACCAAACCTGATTTAAAAGTAGGGATTTGCGGTGAACATGGTGGTGAACCCAGCTCTGTTGAATTCTGTTATAAAAGAGATATGAATTATGTTAGTTGTTCACCTTATAGAGTACCTATTGCACGTATAGCTTCAGCTCAAGCTGTAATTAAAGGAAATTTGTAAGTTGGTATAACTCATTTAAAGTTTTTCATTTTTATTTAGGGAGAAAAACCCAAGACCTGATTAAATTCTTGTTTTGGGTTTTTCGGTTTCATGAATAATGAATAAGGAGTTTAAAATTTATGGAAGTTAGCCTTTTAAGTGCAAACGGGTTGGGGATAGCATTATATTACACAATACAAGTTAAATAGATGTCTAAGGCCTCAATGATAAAATTATTACGATCAATTGAATGCAGAAACAATAAGTTTTATTGCTATTATAATCTTAAGTTGAACTCAGGTTATAAAGCTGGTTTTTTATTCGCCTCTACAAAAGAAGTGTCATAGCCTGCAAATTTTTTTAAGTAGTATTCAATAGTTGTTCCGTACGCATCTTGAAAACTATCAGTGCCATTCCTTCTTAAATATAGTTTCACATTACCGGCACCTGCCAAATGGGCGGCGGCTAAAATACCAGATTCGGTAATTCTTACACCATTTATTCTTCTACCAACGCTTCGTTTTATATCTCTAACTAATATCCATTTATTAAGTGAACACAAGGCTAGAAAAGCATCTTCTTGCATTTCTGCATCTTTCAAAAACGCCGTTGTATTATACATTTTAAATCTTTTTAAAGTAGATTTACCAAATTGGTATTTACCTAAATACCCAAAGCTATTAATTCTGTTATATTTCCCTTGAGATTCTTTAAAAGCCAAGGCTTCTTTAAAACCGATAAAAGATTTACCTGTATAAGGATAATTAAAAATTGTTAAGGGTTTAATTTCTTGAGGAACGGTAGCTAGATAATTAGCCTGAGGCACATTGTATTTCGCTATAGTAGTTGTTTTGACTTTGTAAATATCGGTAAAACCAGAAATCACAAAAATAACTACTAATAATACTATTAGTTGTATAGTTTTCTTTTTCATTGTTGATGCATTAAAGGGGTTAAAAACGCATTTTCAATTCAGCGAGCAAATATACGAATAAATTTATAAATCAAAAAATATATTAAACAATTGATTATTAAAATGTTAAAAATAGAATAGGTGAAATTTACTTTTGCCTTGTGACGTAATTTCAAAAGTTGGAGCAGGAATTTTTATAAAATTGATTGTTGAGAAGATCGTTTTTAAGAATTTAGATTGTGTTTTAATTTTAGATAAGTCAACATCAAAACTCAAATAGTATTGTCTAAATCTCTCAGTGGAATTTGTTATATTGTTATTGACAAAATAATCATTGTTACTTGATATCATACCCTCTGCACCATATCCAAAAGCTAAGTTTATCCATTTGGGAATCTTACTTTTTTTATTGAATGACCATAAATTAGCAGATAACCAATAGGTTTGTCCATTATAGTCCTTTAAAGTTTGTTCCAAAAAATTCTCCCCTAATAATTCAGGTCTTTGGTTAGCATATTTGGTGGTATGAAAAGAATATTTTAATAGAATACGTTGTTCGTTCCATAGTAATTCTTGTCCAACTAACAAACCTGTGCCGGTTGCATTAGCAATAAGATCGGCTGTAGAAAATCCCCATGCATCAGAATAACCGTCAAAAATTTCAACTGCACTAAGAAATCCAAATCCTAATGTTGCTCCATATAACAATTGATTTTTTTTAGATTCTCCTGCCCAATCTAAAGCATTCATTCCCATTTTACCTACATAATAAGCACTTAAAACATGCCCAAATTTATCCATTTGCAGCCAATCTTTGCTATCGTTAATAGTATGAAAAGAAGAATGGTCAAAATTGGCGTACCATAATTGATTTATACCAACTAATGTTAATGCAGCAGCAGAAGCCTCAATGATATAAACAGCATTTCTACGTTGTTTATGAAGTGTGTCAGATTTTTTCCAGAAAGTAGAGGGTTGTTGTGCATTAATAAAAACACTACTAAGGAATAGATAAAAACAAAAAAATAAGGGTTTTAATTTAGGAGGTATCATCATAGAATTACCTGTTTATACCTTGTTTGCTAATCCATTGTTGATATTTCACTGCATTTCTATTGTGTTGGGCTAATGTTCGGGCAAATTCATGAGAACCTATATTGGAAACGCTGGCACACATATAATAATATTCATGATTTTTAGCATTGAGTACAGCATCTATAGAAGAAATATCTGGCATAGCAATAGGAGCGGGAGGTAAACCAACATTTTTATAAGTATTGTAAGGAGAATCTATAGTTAGGTCGTCATTTAATACACGTTTTACTTCATAGTTTTGCCCGTGTTTTTGTTTTAAGGCAAAAATAATGGTAGGATCTGCTTGTAAAGCCCAATGGTCTCTGTACCTATTTAAATACAGTCCGGCTACTGTAGTGCGTTCACTTACTTTAGAGGTTTCTTTTTGTACAATAGAGGCTAATGTAATTACTTCATTTTTTGATAAGTTTAATTGTTTAGCCTTTGAGGTTCTACTATCATTCCAAAATCTTTGATATTCTTTTAACATTCTATCTCTAAAACTTGCAGCTGAAGTATTCCAATAAATTTCATAAGAATTGGGTACAAAAATTCCAAGAACATTAGCTTTGTTCAAGTTATTTTTTAAGAGAAAATCTTTATCCGTTAAAGCCGATAGAATTTGAATAGAATCCGCTTCTATTTGCGAAGCAATTCTACCTGAAAGTTTTTCTAAGCTATCTTGGTTATTAAAGGTTAAGTTTAACGGTGTTTGTTTACCACTTCTTAATAAATTTATCAAATCATTATTACTCATACCTTTTTTTATGAGATATCTGCCTGCTTTAATAACATTGGGATAGTTTTTTTGTTTCGCCACCCATTCAAAACTTTTAGAATTATTAATTAAAGGATCAATTTCCTTTAGAATTTGGTTAAAATCGGAATTTGAAGAGATGTAAACAGAGGTGTCTTCTAAAACATTGGGTGCATATATTTTATTATAATATTTATAGCCGAAAACAGCAACTCCGATGATAATAATGGCTAAAATTAAAAGTATTATTTTTTTAAAATTCATGGTTTTAATAATTGAAATAGAATTTCGTCTTTAAAAGTTCCTTTATAAAATATCCATTCTTTTTTTACACCTATTTTGACAAAATTATGTTTTTTGAAAAGTTTGATACTGTTTTTATTGTCCGTGCTAATATTGACAAATAATTGATGCAGGTTTAATTGATCAAAACAGTAATCAATTAATACACTTAATGCCTCAGAGGCGTACCCTTTATGTTGTTCGTTGTCTAAAATTAAAATTCCTAACCCTGCACGCTTGTGTTGTGGATTGTAATCAAAGATATCTATTATGCCTAAGTGTTTATGCGAATTATTTTCTGCTATAATTAAACGTAATTGTTTAGCCTCATAAATATCCAGATGAGCGTTGGCTAAATATTGCTGTAAAACATGTTTGGAATAAGGAGTTTGCGTACTGCTAACCTCCCAAAAGTTTACATCGTTTTCTACAGTAAATAAAAAATCTAGATCCTCAGGTTCTAAGGCTCTTAAATAAATGTTATTTCCTGTTAAAACTTGCATTGATAATATCCTGTTATCTATTATAATCCTAAATTCTCCATTTTAGAAAGAAATTTCTAAAGTATATTTCTGAACTAAATA
>Ga0209633_10005438_pt1 | contig 11165 bp, 7 predicted proteins | sample Cruoilmetagenom1_FD_187290 | JGI IMG/M metagenome (GOLD analysis project Ga0209633, IMG submission 187290) | Oil polluted marine microbial communities from Coal Oil Point, Santa Barbara, California, USA - Sample 1 (SPAdes) (version 2) | ecosystem: Environmental > Aquatic > Marine > Oil seeps ... | reverse complement strand
TTCAGCGCCGATGGTACTGCATGGGCAACTGTGTGGGAGAGTAGGTCGCCGCCGTTTTTTATATAAAAACCCCGTTAATCCACGATTTGGATTAACGGGGTTTTGCTTTTTCAGATATTGAATTTTTGTTAATCTAAGAGTAACATTGAAGATAAATATAACCTCAATCTGTTATCCAAAACAATACCCCTTTTCTCTTCTTCCAAAACAGTGGCAATATGGATCCTTCATCAAAGCTTTCTAAAAACCATCCAACGGTCAAAGCGCAAGTCCATGAGATTGACAGCCTGGCACAGAAACTTTTAGAGTTAGAACAACAACTCAACTCCAATATTCCAACCACCCTCTGGATAAGTGATCTTCACGGTGAGGGCGACCGCTTCAAGTCCATTCTGAGAGGGAGGTTTGGTATGCTTTACCAGACCTGCAGAGAGGCTCTTCCTGCGACTTTCAGTTCCGAAAAAATCCAGTACCTTACGAAAATTATTAGAAAAAAACAATATATCCATGATGGATTAATCCGTATGGATATGCAGGATGTTATTCTCTGCCTTGTTGAAATCCTCAAGTATAAAATGACCAATATCAGTAATTCTGCAAATGAGATATTTCTGCCGGAATTTCGCGATACCATAAATCGCCTGATGTCTGGTCTCCCCGTCCCGGATCCTATCTTTGAAGAGCCGGTAATTTCAAATCGGTTAATTTCGCATTTATCCCATACTATTCGCCAAGTACTTCTCGATCGTATTCAAGTCCTTGGTGACGTATTTGACCGAGGGCCCCAGCCAGACAAAATCATCCGTATTCTCTCATCAAATGCTTACAGACATATGGTTGATTATGTTTTTGGTAACCATGACATACTATGGATGGGTGCCGCTTCAGGAAACCCGTCACTTATTGCAGAAGCATTGCGAATAACTTCAAGATACGATCATTTCGACTTTCTCAATCGACTTCGCTTTGATTTTTCCCTATTAGCTGAATTTGCTGAACATACCTACCCGGTAGAACTGGCGACGGGTAACTTCAAGGCCAAAACTGATAAAGGCCGGTCCATGGAAAAAGCTCTTGCCATTATTCAGTTCAAACTCGAGGAACAGATCATCAAAGAATATCCTCTGTATGATATGGAATCTAGGTTATGGCTTGATCGTCTTGCCAAGATGCTCGAAACTGGAAATATTGAGGGATTAAACGACACCCATTTCCCAACCATCGATCTCAACAACCCTGGGGAACTCAGCAAAGAAGAGCAGCAGATTATTGATGACCTGGTTAAACAGTTTACCACCAATGTGCGGCTAAAAAGGCTTCTCCATTTTTTCTTCACTGTTGGTAAAACCTATCATATCCAAAACAATTTCCTCAATATTCATGCCCTTGTTCCTTCTACCTCGGAAGGCCAATTCGAAGAATTTCTGGGGAGGAAAGGAAAAATTCTCCTGACGTTCATTCAGGAAACAATTGAGCGTGTCGGCGAAAACTATCTGGCAAATAAAAAACAGGCTCGCCAGGACCAGGCCCTTTTCTTCTACCTCTGGTGCGGTCCCAAATCACCTTTTTTTGGCAAACATGCAATGAAAACCTTTGAAAGATATTTTCTAACTGACAAAGAAACGCACGCAGAGAGGAGCCTTTTCTGGAAAGATAATATGCAGACGTCCGCATTTAAAAAGCTGATGCAGGATGAATTTGGTGTCCAGAGGGTTATCTTCGGCCATACTCCGGTTAACTACAAGAAGGGAATTGCTATGGCCAGCGATGATGGAATTGCTATCAATGTAGATGGAGGCTTTGCTGCAGCATATTACAATAGAGGCCATTCCCTGGTCCATACGCCTCACCAGCTTTACGGCATTATTCTACCCACACCGAGCGAAATAAAAGAAGCCGAAAAAAAACTTGAATCAGCCCCTCTTGATATTGAACTTATTGATGAATTCCGCCAGCCTATGAAGATTAAAGACACAATTATCGGCAAAAAACTTGAGAAGGAACGAGATCAAATTTTGGTTCGTTTACGCGAGTGTGCAGAGCTTGATGGTTTTCACTCTTACCACACGTGACCAACATCTTTCCGAAAATATGCTTTTCAACTCTGATGAACAAGAATAACTCAGTGCACAACCTCCCTCCCCTTGAGAGAGTAAAAACAAAAAAACTTTATAACCCACTAACACCCATAAAATGAATTTCACAACGAAACATGAAAGTAATGTACCCGGGATCCAGACAGCACATGACTTTCATATAAATTTAATTACTGAAGAGTTCTTATGGATATAAATTATGGTATGCAGATAGTTCGTGCTACAGAAATTGCCGCACTTACCGCAGCCCGACTGCAGGGACTAGGGGATCATAATGACATACTCAACAAGACAAGAAAGGCTATTACCAAAACCCTGAACAGGTTGGATATTGAAGGGATTGTAGTTAATGATCGATTCAGCGATCGACCGGACACCTTCCAGTTACCCGGGGTAATTGGCCAGGGTGGGGTAAAAACCGACCTCATGGCGGTTGCTCTGGAAGCTCACCACAGTGCTGCTGACGGAAAAAACAACGCGACGTCCTATGCCGTAATAGCCAAAGAAGGTTCTATACAGTCAATCCCAAATCTCAGCATGTATAAGATTGTGGTCGGGCCCCTAGTAGGACAGGTTATCGATATTAATCAACCACCAACAGTAAATGTCAAACGTGTAGCCAGGACACTGAAGAAATATACTGAAAATGTCACTGTTTGTATCCTGAACCAGACACGCCATCAGAAATTAATCAATGAAGTCCGACAATGCGGTGCCAGAATCAAACTCATAGAGGAAGGAGAAATATCCGGTTGTCTTGCAGCGATTACCGGGGATAAAGCTGATATCTATATCGGGTATGGTTATGCTCCGGAAGGGGCACTTGTAGCAGCAGCAATAAGCTGCCTCGGTGGTTATTTTGAAGGAAAAATCATCTATGAAAATGATAGAGACAAGAAGGAAGCTACTGAGCATGGGATAACAGATTTTGATATGATCTATCGACTCCAGGATCTGGTGAAAGGAAAGGAGGTGGCTATCGCCGCAACTGGCATTACCGATGGCGAATTTCTGGAGGGGGTGCGTTTCACACCTAACGGAGCGATTACAACCTCTTTTATCGCCCGGGGTGAAACTCGTACATATAGAAAGCTGGAAACCCGACACTTTTTTGATTATAAACCGGTTTTCTAAAATCCTCGCAATCCAATGCGAGAAAAAGGAGAAAGGACATCCCTGTTTAGTGCCTTACTCCATACAAGCTGTAATAAAAAACAAGATAGAAAGTTTTCCGACTTGTCGGGTTAGAGTAAGGATCGGAGTCAAAAAATTGAAATTCATGTATTATAATACCTTATCATCAACAGGCTCCTCCTGTTCTTCAGACATTAGTGATTCAGGATGAGTACAAATACTTCGAATTCTAATGCTGTCCCCACTGGTTCTTCCCGAGAGAACGATCCCGGTATTTCAAAATCTGCTGCTGATCAAAAAAAGAACAGGCACAGTTCCGAGTTTGTCAATATCGAGAGAAGAATACAGAGTCACACTGTCTTCCAGGTGGACGACTCCTCCTTCATTTCATCAATGCCCCGAGCTACCCACTGGTCGATAGCATGGTCTGATCTAATGATGACCATGTTTGTTCTCTTCCTTTCCATGTTTGTATATCAAGCAGCACATCAAGAGTTCCTGCAGAAAAAAGAGCCGGAAATAATTGGTGGCGACACCACTGAAGCATTAAAATCGATGGATTCAAGCGGGGCCACATTTCCTTTTTCCCCCATCAGTCCCGAACTCCCTCTGGCAACTACCAAAAGCATAAAAAAAATTGAGCCCGTACAGTCAGACACGCCCTCCTCTCCCTCTCCTGTAACTGTTGATTTGAATAAAGAGACGATATCCGTGGAAGAAGTGCAAAAAGATCAAAAAATTGTAAGTCCAGAAAATATTTCTCATATTGCCCCTCATGACAGGGATGCCCTTTCCACTCCAGTAACAGAGACTCCTCCCCAACTTCCTGAGAACATACCTGAACCTCTGCCACTCAGTCCTTCCACACTCAAGCCCGCCCTGCAAAACAGGTTTCAGGAAATATTCACAATGGGGAAAGACGTGCTTGAAAACAATAGCCTTGGTGAATTTGCCGCTATCGATATTATACCTGACAAGACAATGCGTATAATCCTCACAAGTGATTTACTCTTTGCACTCGGGAAAAGCGAACTGTCTGATAACGCGGAAAAATCCCTTGGGAAAATCGCGGCAGTAATCCAACAGACTCCTTATATGATTAATATTGTAGGCCATACCGACAATATACCGATGAGATCAGGTCGATTTAAAAGCAACTGGGATCTCTCGGTAGCTCGTGCAAGTACAGTTGCGAGATTTTTAATTAATAAAATGGGAATGAATGCAAATCAGTTTGTAGTCAGTGGATACTCCTCCTACAGGCCAATTTCACCTAATACCAATGCTGAAAATCGCTCCAGAAACCGTAGAGTTGAAATAATTATCAGCAAAAGACTACCCCAGCCAATCGCTCCTAACGCCAACAACCTCAAAGAACAGATAAATGAAAAATAAATACCTGATCGGTCTCCTGCTGAGCTGCTCCCTCTTTATCCTTGGTTTTTTAATCCACGGCAATATCGCTCTCTATTTTAATCTCTCTGGACTTCTTATAGTTTGTGGAGGAACTCTTACAGCGTCACTTATCAGCTTCAAATATGAGCAACTTGTCATTGTTACCAAGGTATTGATCTCAGCATATAAAAGGCCTATCAAAAAAGAGACCGAAATAATTAATATTCTGATCGATCTATCCATCCGCTCCCGGGCCGAGGGGATCCTCTCCCTTCAGAGCCAGGAAAATGAAGCAACCATTCTTTTTCTCCGTAGAGCACTGGGGTGTCTTGTTGACGGATATCATATTGAACAGATACGAGATATTCTCAATACAGAAATGTATTTTTTCAAACTGCGCAGAGAAAATTCAGAACGAATTCTGCGTGCCATAGCTGATTATTTTCCAGCTTTTGGTATTATCGGATCTGTGGTTGGTCTGATAACTATGATTGGAGGGATAGGTGATACCTCGATCATTTTAAAGGCGATTCCCATAGCCCTGACATCAACATTGTATGGGCTGATATTTGCCAACTTTTTTTTCCTGCCTTTTGCTTCTGTCATTAAAGAAAGAACCAACCGGGAACTCCTCATGCAAAAAATAATCCTCGAAGGTATCATTGCTATCAATTCTGAAATGAATTCTGTCATTTTAAAGACAAAACTGGAATCATTTCTGACACCCTCAGAACGAAAAGAGACTCTCGTCCCTTACGCCAAAATCAGGGAACGTTTCAACATTGAAAAACAAGAGGCACAGGAGGATTTAGAAGACAAGCCCGACTAAATCGGGCAAACGCATTCCCTAGGAGCCTGTCCGAGGTCGAATTGCTCCAGGAAAGAAGAGGGATTCGGAGAGGTATTGCCACAACAGCGAAGCGATGTCATCGTTGTGAGCGCATTTCTTGAATATTAATACCCTGTAAAATTCTTTCTTGCTTTTTCCTTATCAGGAGGATCACATGCTTCACCGATTATTTCTCTTCCAATTTATCATCCTCATTCTCTTTTTGAACAGCTGCACACCCGGCACCCAAAGGCAACTGGTTAAAGAAGGACAAAACCCACTATCCAGTGAGGAACTGTTTGTCTTGATTGCGGACAACAGCCTCCACCTCGAAGCGTTTGATTTTGACGGGACGTTCTATTTTCAAAAAGATGGTAACCTTTCCGGTCGGGACCGTTTGAATAATCTTGATACCGGGAAATGGGATATCTCCACTGAAGGTCAACTCTGCCTGAAACTTCGAATATGGTATTATGGCGACACAAAATGTTACTCCGTATTCAGTGATCAAAAACCCGACTCATTCATTTTTTTTACTGAAAATGGTGCCAGATACTATTCTGCAGAATACCTGACAGGAGATCCACAAAATCTTGCAAAACAGATACATAAACCGAACAAAAAGAAATTCATCAGGGATCAGCTTGCCCAGGAAGTTCAAAATGGAGATTCTCCGGGATCCAAGAACATCTCACTAACTCCTGCTCCCCCTCCTTCATTTTCTGAGAATGATAAGAACCTCGCTATGACCAGGCTGGCCCGTAACTGCCCTGACTGCAACCTGGCTGGAGCTGATTTGAAGAGGGCCAGGTTAGTCGAAGCCAATCTTATGGGAGCCGATCTGTCTGAAGCAGATTTCAGTGGTGCCAACCTGCGCAGAGCCAATCTGACCGGTGCCAATTTATCGGGAGCTAAGCTTATTACAACCAATCTCTCGGGTGCAATCCTGGTTAACAGCAACCTGTCAAACGCCGATTTTACAGGCAGCAATCTGATTAAAGCAAACCTTACCGGCGCAAATCTTGACGGCGCAACATTTACCGGAGCTCACCTTGAATCAATAGAAGGATATAAATAGACATAATGAATGCAGAATTTACCCACCTTCATGTTCATACCCAATACAGCCTGCTCGATGGAGCCATACGTATCGCTGATCTTTTGGACAAATGTAAAGAATACAACATGGACAGCGTTGCCATTACTGACCACGGTGCAATGTTTGGCGCTCTAGAATTTTATACGAAAGCGAAAAAAGCAGGTATAAAACCGATTATCGGATGTGAACTCTATGTTGCTCCCACCGACATGCGGGAGAAAAAAAAGATCAAAGGCAATATTGCCTTTCACATCGTCCTGCTTGCCATGGACCATACAGGCTACCAGAACCTTATGAAAATGGCCAGCATCGCTCAGTTCGAAGGTTTTTATTATAGACCCAGAATTGACATGGAACTCCTGGCGGAAAATAACGAAGGCATCATTGCCCTCACCGCATGTCTGCACGGTCAAGTCCCCTACCTGATCAGTAAAAATGACATGAAGGGGGCTCGTAAGAAGGCGCAGGAATTGTTAGATATATTTGGAGACAGACTCTATTTTGAGATTCAGGAAAATGGTATCCCTGATCAGACTCCCGTCAACGAGGGGCTCATTAAACTCGGCAAAGAGATGGGTATAAAATTGGTTGCCACCAATGACTGTCACTATCTCAACCGGGAAGAAGCACATGCCCACGAACTCCTGCTCTGCATACAGACCGGAAAGACTATAAACGACCCTAAACGGTTCCGCTTTTCAACAGACGAGTTCTACTTCAAGTCTGCTGAAACAATGAAAAAGAGTTTCACCTATTGTCCTGAGTCGATAACAAATACCAGAGAAATTACTGACCGATGCAACCTTGAAATTGAATTTGGCAATTACTACTTCCCCAATTTCGAGATCCCGGAGGGGGAAAGTCTCGATTCCCTCTTTATCTCTGCCTGCTGGGATGGTTTAAATGCACGACTTAATGACATGCGAACGGTCGGCACGTTCAGCGCAGAAATTGAAAAAACCTATGCCAAGCGGCTGCAGACAGAAATTGATGTTATACAAACCATGGGATTCCCCGCCTACTTTCTTATAGTAGCGGATTTCATCAACTGGGCCAAGGATCATGATATCCCGGTAGGCCCCGGCCGGGGTTCAGGTGCCGGTAGTCTGGCTGCATTCTGTATGCGCATAACCAACATCGATCCCCTTCCCTATGGCCTGATTTTTGAGCGTTTCCTCAATATTGAACGTAAGTCAATGCCTGATTTTGATATCGATTTCTGCCAGGAAAGACGTGGTGAAGTGATTGATTATGTGAGGAATAAATATGGCGGAGCCGCCCACGTTGCCCAGATTGTCACCTATGGCTCAATGAAAGCAAGGGGGGTTATCCGCGATGTTGGCAGGGCACTGGATATCCCGTTCGGAGATGTAGACAAAGTGGCCAAGCTGGTTCCAGACCAGCTGAACATGACGCTCAAAAAGGCATTGAACGAAGAACCCCAGCTGCAAATGATGCTGGAAAGTGATCCGCAGATTGCAGAACTCATCTCTGTATCGAAAACTCTGGAAGGTCTTGCCCGCCACACGTCAACCCATGCTGCAGGGGTTGTTGTTTCTCCTGAACCCATGACCCATTACCTGCCGACCTGCCGGGGAAGCAAAGAAGAGACGCTTACCCAGTATGACATGAAACATACAGAGATGACCGGATTGATTAAATTCGATTTTCTCGGCTTGAAAACCCTCACTGTCATTGATAAGGCACTCAAGCATATCAAAAAGGATGTGGGCACGGATCTGAACATTGATACCATTCCTATGGATGATATTAAAACCTACGACCTGCTCTGCAGGGGTGATGGACTGGGTGTCTTCCAACTGGAGAGTTCGGGCATGCGAAAGCTGTTGATAAAAATGGCTCCTGAGCAGTTCAGCGACCTCATCGCCCTGGTAGCACTGTACCGTCCCGGTCCCCTGGATTCCGGAATGGTTGATGACTTTATTGAGACTAAACATGGCAGAGCCCCTGCCAACTACCCTCTGACAGATATTAAACCCGTCCTGAAAGAAACCTACGGGGTTATTGTCTACCAGGAACAGGTCATGAAGATCGCCAATATCCTCGCGAGTTATTCCCTTGGTGATGCAGATATACTCCGCAGAGCCATGGGTAAGAAGATTCCAGAGGTAATGGACGAAGAGAAGGTCAAATTTATGGCTGGCGCTCTTAAAAACAATCATCCGGAAGATAAGGCCGAATTTATTTTTGACCTGATGGCTAAATTTGCCGGATATGGCTTTAATAAATCTCACTCAGCTGCCTATGCCCTGATTGCCTATCAGACAGCGTATCTCAAAGCCCATTATGCCCCGCAGTTCATGACTGCTCTGCTCTCCTGCGATATGGCAAATACAGATAAGATAGTACTCTATATCAATGAATGCAGGGAGAATGGCATCGAAGTTCTGCCACCCGATATTAATGAGAGTGTAGCCAACTTCAGTGTTATCAATGACAGGATACGATTTGGGCTGGCCGGGGTCAAAAATGTGGGAGGATCTGCTCTCGATTCGATAATTGAAGAGCGGCAAACGAACGGAAATTTTATATCTCTCAGTGACTTCTGTAACAGAGTTGACTCCAGGCGGGTAAATTCCAGGGTCATCGAAAGTCTCATAAAATCCGGTTCTTTTGACTCACTCGGCTATAAAAGGTCACAGTATTTTGAAATTCTTGAGAAAGCTATGGAGCAGGCCAAGGCAGTGCAGCGGGATCTGCAGAGCGGGCAGATGTCTCTCTTCTCAATTGCTCCTGAAATCAAAAGCAAAACGGACGTCACATCCATTGCAATGCCCGACATAGACGAGTGGGATGACCGAAAAAAACTTACCTTTGAAAAAGAAACTGTCGGTTTCTATATTACCGGCCACCCCCTGGATGATGCTGCCAGGGAAATCAATTCGGTGATAGATGCTACAATTGACGATCTGAAAACCTGGGGCGACGACCAGCCGGTACGAATCGGCGGACTGATTCGCAACTGCAAAAAACACAGAAGCAAACGAGGAGATCCAATGGCGTTTTTGAGCCTGGAAGATATCTTCAACACCGTTGAAGTTGTTGTATTTCCAGAAACATATGCTCGCTGCGAAGAAATCCTTGCATCAACAGATCCTGTAATTATTCAGGGGGTAGTACAACAGGACGAACGCGGCGCCAAAATCATTGCCGACAGTATTGATTTGCTGCCGGAGGCAAGGGAAAAATATACGGAATCCGTTAAAATCAGGCTGAAATCAACAAAACTGAGCAGACACCAACTGGAGAAGGTAAAAAAGACCCTTTTCCAGTTCCACGGTTCCTGCCCTGTCCTTCTTACCCTCCATTTCCCTGGTAAGGGGGAGGTGGATATAGAAGTTATAAAAGATCTCACAATCCAACCATGCAAGCAGTTAACGGATAACGTGGAAAAAATATTGGACTATAAGGCGATATCTTTCATAAAAAAGCCAATTACCCCTGCTCCGAGAAAAAAACGCTGGAACAAAGACAATTCTCAATCAAGGTGAGATGCTCCGGGGACGACTCAAACGAACTCAACCGAAACAGAGACCACATTCCGGACAGTTCATTTGCTCATCAGAGGGGAATTGACATCCGCAGGCGGGGCAGATGTTTGACTCTGCTTCATGAACGTAAACAGCATCGACATTGGTAAGGTCATGGCCCGACAGTGAAGTTGACTCAATAAAATCTTGTGCCAGAACGGCCAGGGCAGTCTCTGTATCACTTTCTCGCACCTGCAGGTACATCTCCGGGCCACAACACCCTTTGGAGCAGGTTTTTTCGTCCCCTGCCAGAATGGAAGGTATCCTCTCTTTACCAAGCAGTGCCTTCAGGTGCTTCATATCATTGAGCGCACCTTTGCGCAGGGTGACCAACTCATCATCCACAGAGAGTACCATTGAACGGCCGGCGACAACCTGCTCCTTCCCCATCACCTGATCAAGTTTTTCCCCACCGGTTATCAGGTCAACATCACAGGCCGCACATCGTTTACTGGCAGCTCTGTATTCATCACCGCAGACGGGGCAGTAATTCATCCCAGGATCAACACCATCAACACCATGCAATAGAGCTATGTTGTCCGCTGTCTCCCTCTTCTTCGTTTTTTTACCGAATAATTTACCAAACATACTGTTGTTATAGGATAAACCTGCTTAAATCATGATCTTCCACAATATCGGATAGCTGTTCATTAACATACTCCGCCGTAACGACAAATTTACCTGCATCCATTTCGGAGGCATCAAAAGATAAAATATCCAATACCCTCTCCATCACCGTATAAAGTCTACGGGCTCCAATCTCTTCGGTCTTTTCATTTACCTCAACGGCGATCCTGGCAATCGCGTCTACTGCATCATCTTCAAAGACGAGTTCGATATTTTCCGTCGCCATTAAGGCAATATACTGCTTAATCAATGCATTTTCAGGTTCAGTAAGGATACGGATAAACTCATCTTTACCAAGAGAGTGGAGTTCAACACGGATAGGAAAACGACCCTGCAACTCAGGAATAAGATCTGAAGGTTTACTGATATGAAAGGCTCCGCTCGCTATAAAAAGAATATGATCCGTTTTTACCATACCATGTTTGGTTGAAACT
>Ga0209633_10005437_pt1 | contig 11168 bp, 12 predicted proteins | sample Cruoilmetagenom1_FD_187290 | JGI IMG/M metagenome (GOLD analysis project Ga0209633, IMG submission 187290) | Oil polluted marine microbial communities from Coal Oil Point, Santa Barbara, California, USA - Sample 1 (SPAdes) (version 2) | ecosystem: Environmental > Aquatic > Marine > Oil seeps ... | reverse complement strand
TGGCGATACAATAGTGGTGACTACTCATTATGACAGTGTTCCGGCTGGCCCAGCAGCGGCGGATGATGGCGCTGGTACAGCAGCTATTTTAGAAATTGCGCGCATTCTCAAAACTGCGCCGCAAATGAAAAACGATGTGGTTTTTCTCATTACTGATGGTGAAGAAGGCGGCCTTCGCGGCGCGTCTGCATATGCCAACCAGCATCAGGATTATGAAACTGTCAAACTGGTCATAAATATGGAAGCACGCGGGGTTTCTGGGCCAAGCACCATGTTTGAAACAGGTAGCGGTAATCTTTGGCTAGTCAAAACATTTGCATCAAATAACCCGCACCCTATTGCAACGTCCCTAGCCTATGAAGTTTATCAGCGCATTCCCAATGATACCGACTACTCCATATATAAGGCCAAAGGCACGGCGGGCCTCAATTTTGCTTTTACAGGCGACGTTCATCTTTATCACTCTCTTTATGATGATGTGGACCATCTCGACAAAACCAGCCTACAACATCATGGTGACAATGCGCTCTTTGCCATTCTCGCCTTTGGTAATGAAGACCTTGGTATGGCTGTGGGTGAAACAAATGCCAGTTATATAGATGTATTCGGGAAGTTTTTATTAGTATGGTCTTCTGGTTTAAACCTCCCCTTCTCTATTGTTTGTTTCATTTTTCTGGCATTTGTATGCTTCAAAGTCCACCCACGTCCGTCCGAAATATTTGAAAGCCTCGCGGCGATAACGACTATTATCATTTTGACGATTGTGATGGGCTTTGTGTTGTCATTCCCGCTTGGCCGTTGGCCTGATCTGTTTTACCTTGATCATCCCTACCCTTGGGTTGGCCGCACGGCGTTGCTTTTTGGGGCTCTCTTCGTCAGTTGGGGTGTCACTCGTATATTTGCCGCGCGCGTAAATTACCTAAGCCTTGTGTGGGCAAGCGCATTTATCATGTCACTATTTGCCCTCGCTTTAGCAATAGCCGTCCCAGGTGTTGCTTATGTCTTTCTCATTCCTGCTCTTGGCGCGGCTATTGGCTTTGGGCTCGACACAGTGCGCAAACATGACCGTCCGGTTATCGCCGCACATATCGCTATCGTGCTTGGCGCCTATATGGCGTTTTACCATTTCTTCGCGCTTGAAATAATAGCGCACTACAAGGCTTCACATTTACGGATTGCGCCACTTGTTCTCCTTGGCTTAGTTCTTGCGCCTCTTTTTTTAACGGCCAAAGGTGAACCCAAGGCTCCAAAATTCCTTGGGTATAGTTTCGCGGTTGTCACAGTCGTCGCAAGCATATCTTCAATTTTTCTTCCAGGGTTTAACCAAAACCATCCTCGAGCAAACAACCTTGTTTACATGGATGGTTTTGTAGAAGGTCAAGCAGTTTGGATATCTGAAGTTGATGACAGGCAAGACAAAAACTTTATCAAAGTTGCTGGATTTGAAGCGACCCAGCGGGCCACTAACCATTACAAAGTCCTTTGGGGTTGGGGGCTTGCTAAACCTGCGCCCGCCAATAAATTTTCTGCACCTGAATACACATATATTGACGGCAGCGTAAAGGACGGCGTTTGGACAATCGATTTGGACGTTAAATCAACTAATAATGGTTATGGCCTATTGATTGGTTTTGGTAATGAAAATCTACCCCAAACCGTACATATCAATGGTAGGCTTGCCGCAGATTACTCGATAACTAAGCGCAAATTGCTTGGACACCCCATGACCATCAGGGGCGCTGGACTGGAGACATACCGCGTGACGATTACGGCAAGCCCAGATCAGGACTTTACCATGGTGCTTGTCGACGCGATTAGCCTTTCGCCTGAGCAATTGGATGGTATGGCTGCCATGCGTTCCGATATCGCTGCGCCGCTTCATAGCGGCGATAGAGCGCTAATTGCCACACCCATCGTTATTTCGTGCGAGGGTCATTGTAATAGCGCAGAAAATCAGTAAACTATCCTCAAATTACATCAGGGCTTACGCCCCATTACTTGAACCTTACTGGAGACATAAAATTATGCGCAATACAGTCACACTTACACTTGCCACAGTCCTCGCTCTTGGCCTTACGTCCTGCGGCAAGAAAGAAGAGACACCCACTATCTCTGCTCCTGCCGCAATGGATTGGTCACAGAGCCAAGCTCTGATCACGGATACAACAACAGGTAATGTTCTTTTAGACGCATGGAGCGGCCCTTATGGCGGCGTACCACCATGGGATAAAGTTGATGTGTCAACAATGGCCACCTCACTTACAACAGCAATGGATATGGGTAGAGCCGAAGTTAAAAAAATCGCAGAAAACCCTGCGCCTGCCACATTCGACAACACAATTGTGGCCCTTGAAAAATCTGGCGTAGCGCTAAACCGTGCTGGCGCCGTTTTCGGTGTGCATGCAAGTAACCTGAATGATGACGCAGTATCGGCAATTTTAAAAGAAATGTCGCCGAAATTTGCAGCCTATGGCGATGAAATTACGCAAAACGCTAAATTATTTGCCCGTGTCAAAACTGTCTATGAAAATATGGATGGGCTGGATAGTGTGCAAAAACGATTGGTAGAAGATTATTACCAAGACTTTGTTCGTGGCGGCGCTAATCTTAATGAAGAAGACAAGGCTAAAATGAGTAAAATAAATGCCCGCCTCGCGACTTTGACTACGCAATTTGGGCAAAATGTTCTGCATGATGAGCAAAGCTATGTCACCTATATCACAGACGAGAGCGATCTTGCGGGCCTGCCTGACTGGCTCATTGCTGCCATGGCCAATGCTGCTAAATCTCGCGATAAAGAAGGCCAGTGGGCGATTACCAATACTCGTTCGTCAATGGATCCGTTTTTGACGTATTCTGATAACCGTGCCCTGCGCGAGAAAGTGTGGAACACATATTATAACCGTGGCGACAATGGCGACGAATATGATAACAACGCCATCATCACAGAAATTTTGCAGCTACGCGATCAAAGCGCCAAGCTATTGGGTTATAAAACCCACGCCCATTGGAAACTTGAAAACCAAATGGCTAAAAACCCTGACAATGCTATCGCCCTGATGGAAAAAGTATGGCCATTTGCAATTAAACGCGCCAAGGAAGAAGTCGCAGACATGCAAGCTATTGCTGACGCAGAAGGCGCAAAAATTAAGATCAAGGCTTGGGACTACCGTTATTACGCGGAGAAAGTTCGCAAAGACAAATATGACTTAGATTTCAATGAAGTGAAGCCATATCTACAAATGGAAAAACTGCGTGAAGGCATGTTCTGGGCCGCTGGCGAGCTGTATGGCTTTAGTTTCAAACAAATCGACAATGTCCCTGTGTATCACGAAGATGTTCGCGTGTGGGAAGTCACAGGCAGTAATGGCGACCTTGTTGGCCTTTGGTATTTCGACCCCTATGCCCGGCCCGGCAAACGTTCTGGAGCGTGGATGAATGCTTATCGTAGCCAGCAAAAGCTGGACGGTAAACCTACCCGTATCATCGTATCGAACAACTCCAACTTTATTAAGGGTGAGCCAGGTGAAGCCGTTTTGATTTCTTGGTCAGACGCGGAAACAATGTTCCATGAATTTGGTCATGCTATCCATGGGCTGAACTCTGATGTAGTCTACCCGACTCTATCAGGTACCGCCCTGCCCCGTGATTATGTTGAGTTCCCATCACAGCTTAACGAGCATTGGCTGACAACGCCCGAAGTTCTAAACAACTACGCTGTTCATTACGAAACAGGTGAGCCAATTCCAAAAGAGCTTCTCGCGAAAATTGAAAATGCGGCTTCTTTTAATCAGGGCTTCAAAACCACGGAATATCTCGCCAGTGCACTCATTGATATGAAACTCCACATGGCAGGCGGTGACCCGATAGACCCTGATAAGTTCGAGCGAGAAACCCTTGCAGAGCTTGGTATGCCCGAAGAAATCGTCATGCGTCATCGCACGCCGCATTTCAACCATATCTTCTCTGGCGGCTATCACGCTGGGTATTACAGCTATCTTTGGGCCGAGACTTTGACAGCAGATGCCGCTGAAGCCTTCGCCGAAACCGGTAGTTTTTACGACAAAGAAACCGCGAAATCCTTGCACGACAACATTATGTCCGTAGGAAACAGTATTGACCCTGCAGACGGTTTCAGAGCTTTTCGCGGTCGTGACGTCGAGGTTGAAGCCCTTATGCGCAATCGCGGGTTTGCCCCCAAGAAAGAACATTAAACTTCAGGCGCGTTTATGACCAAGTCTAAGCTAGGTATGAGCGCGCTCATATCCCATAGGTTTCGCGGGTTTGCAGCCCGCGAAAATACCTTGGAGGGCCTAAAAAACGCTCTAGATTTTGGTGTTCTTAATTTAGAATTTGATGTGCGCATGGCGGCGTGCGGCACGCCCATGATTTATCACGACGAACATGCTGCCGATAAAAACGGCAAGCTGCAAATGTTGTGTGAGCACAAAGCATCATCTTATTCAGCCCTTGGCGGTACATTTGCTCATATGCCCAGCCTTGATGAGTTGTTGCATTTTGCGAGCGCTCATAAAAACCTGAAGGCCAAATTACTTATTGATATAAAAGATTTGGGGTTCGAGCGTGAAATTCATGCGCTTGTTTGTCTATACCGCCTTGAGACAAGAACCGTGTTTGTATCGTGGCTCCCCGAAGTTCTTTACCGTTTACATGAGTTCGCGCCCCATATTCCTAAATGCCTAAGTCATTGGTGTATGGCCGTAACGCCACAAATTATGACTGACCACATCGTCTACCCTAGCAAGGACGGGGTAATTTCAAGGCGCAGTAAAACCTATGTAACGGGAGAACGTTCAGGCTGGGCCGTAGAAGATCCTATAACTGGCGATATGCTGGCGCTGTTAATAGAGAGCGGCGGCGGTGTCTGCGTGCCGCAAGTCATGCTGACCCGCGCGCTTAGTGATTATTACCACGGCCACAGCCTCTTCGTATCCACATTTTCTTATACTGATTGGCCAAGCATAAATGCGCATCAAAGTGCATTAGGCGTCGATCTATTTTTCATTGATAACAAACGAGTTTTTGAAGATTTAATATAAATCTGGATCCGCGTCTGGGTCAGAATCATTTGCAGGCGTACCCGCTTCCCCGTCGCGCCCTGGGATGGCATAACCACCTTTAAGCCAGCGGCCCAAATCTACATCTGCACAGCGTTTAGAGCAAAAGGGCGCATATTCTTTTTGGGCGTCTTCTTTACAAATTTTACACTTAGCCGCCATTAGCTCTCCTTATAAACATCAATATTTGCGCCCGATTCAATCTTAAACCGCCCGCCAATCTTATCAGTAAGCGCGCTACGCCATTCAATACTGTCCGCCATAAGCCAATCATACGCATCCTTTGGCAAGGCCAGTATGAACCGAGCGCCGCCATCAATGCGCGCTTCTTTAGCCAAGCGGCGTAGCCCTGCTAGGGCCTGCGTTTCCACGCTTGGGCTGCCATCCTTATGGCCTAGTATTTGCGCGATCGTTGCACCCGTACGCGCACGGCTAAGCTCTATGGTGTCAAACCGGGAGAACGGCGCGATTTTTACATTATTTGGATCGCCAGCAAAGCAATCCTTCAGAGTTTGCCAAACATCTGCCCTATCTTTCTTTTTACGAAAATTTGGGAAATCTATCAAAATGAGACCGCCAATACCGCGTTGCCGCACTTGCCGCGCGATTTCACGCGACGCCTCTATGCTGACTTTAGTTTTCGTGCCGCCGCCCGTATCAATATCTATCATCGTGGCCGCACGCGTGTGTTCTATATACAAATACCCGCCCGTTTTTAGCGCGACTTCTTCTTCCGCCGCATACGCAATGCCGCTAACTTCGGCCTGCTCAAACGTTATACCAGGATAGCGCGCCGCTATCATATCTTCCAAACTAACAGACATTTCTTTAGTCGGTGTTTTCGCCTCACTTACGCCCTCATACATAATGAGCGGGCCCTTGCCCATCTCAGCTTCGCGCAGAACCTTTACGCGGATCATTTGCCCTTCCGCAAGGCGCGGCGCAGTCGCCGCCATTGCAAAACGTAATAACCCGTCTGGTTTTTGGCCAAGATCAACAAAGGCCGCCATCATATCTTTATCAACGCGCGCCACGCGGCCAGAAAAAATATCCCCTGGGCGCGCACGGTTATTATCACTCCACCGGCGCAGATAATATTCTACGGTTTTCTTTTTATAGATAATCGCAGCGCGCGTTTCGCCAATTGCGTCTTCAATCTGGCAAATATAATCAGCCATATTTATACCCCGCACCCACTAGCATATTACGCGTTTCATAAACGGGCAGCCCGACGACATTCGTATATGAGCCATTGATGTTTGAAATAAAGGCCCCTGCACGTCCTTGGATACCATAACCGCCAGCTTTACCTTGCCATTCATTTGACGCGATATATGCGCTTAATTCCGTAGCAGACAAGCGTTTCATTTTTAAGCGCGTTTCGACCACGCGGCTCGTCATGTCACCATCAGGAGCAACCAGACATACGCCCGTATAAACGCGGTGGGCCCGTCCTGACATCAATGATAGGAATGTATTTGCTTCACGGGCATTTTCTGGTTTGGGCAGTATCCGCCGCCCTACCGCCACGATAGTATCAGCAGCCAAAATATATGCGCCTTTATGGGCCCCGCTTATGGCCTGTGCTTTTTCAATAGCCATGCGCTGCGCATAGGGCCGTGGCAGTTCACCAACAACCGAGCTCTCATCAATGTCAGCAGGAATAATTTTATCTGGCGTAATACCAATCCCCGCCAGCAGTTCCGAGCGCCTTGGTGAGGCACTTGCTAGAATGAGGATGGGGGTATCAGAGCCGCTCACGCGCATCGCGCTTTATTTAAAGCGATAAGTAATACGCCCTTTGGTCAGGTCGTAAGGTGTCATTTCTACGGTTACAATATCACCTGCGAGCACGCGGATACGGTTTTTACGCATACGGCCCGCAGTGTGGGCAATGATTTCATGGTCGTTACCAACCAATTTCACGCGAAATGTTGCATTGGGTAAAAGTTCCATTATTTCACCCTCAAATTCTAATAGTTCTTCTTTAGCCAAACCAAGTCCTTTAATATTTCGGCCAGATGGCCATTTAAATTATGCAGACGGGTTAAACCACGCCTTGCCTAAGATATATAGGTATTTTTTCACAAATTGCACATTTAGCCGAATTTTTTCTTGATACGCATAGCGATAGAGTCCCGCACGGCCCTGTAATTATTCATCATTGCGCGCACATCCATTGCCCCCATTGTCGGGTCTGGCGTAGGCCAATAGATGATTTCCGTGTCGCTATCGTCAAAAATTGCCTTCGCCGCATGTTCGACATCTTGGGTAAAGGCGATAACAACATCATAACTTGTATCACTAAGCTCTTCTAGGGAGCGCGACTTATGTCCGCTCATATCAAGACCCTTTTCACGCATCACAGCAACCATTAAGTCATTAAGCGGGCCAGCCTCAAGACCGCAAGATTGTATATACATATCAGCGCCATAGTGCTGTTTTGTTAAACCTTCTGCCATGGGTGAACGAATGGAATTTAGCGAGCATATAAACAATACAGATTTATATTTATTGCTCATTATGGCCGCCTGTGCAGCGCGCAAATCAGCGTAAATATACGGCGCGACGTGTTAAAATCTACCTCAACATTATTGCGCAGGCTGTCTTCAAGTAGGCGTGATCCTTCATTGTGCAGTCCTCGCCGCCCCATATCTATGGCTTCAATTTGCGCAGATGTCGCGGTGCGGATCGCATCATGATAAGCTTCGCAAATCATGAAATAGTCTTTGATGATACGGCGAAATGGCTTTAACGATATCGAAAATTCGCCGCGCGGCATACCATTACTCCGCATAACAGCCATAATTAGCCGGTCATCAAGCAAGTTTATTGTCACGACATAGGGGCCTGATTCGGAGCTTAGTGGAAAAAACCTGTTCTCTTCAAGTAGATCAAAAATTGCGACGCGGCGTTCGTGCTCCATCTCTGGGCTCGTAGATGGTAAGCTTTCCGGGTCAATATGTAATTCGGAAATATAGTGGTCATTATCAGACATCGGGGTGCAAAGGTTCACGCTTAGTTGGTCGCGGCAGTGCTGTATCGATCAGGCGTGCTTCGATATACTCCGCGTCAGCGCACAACTCGCCGCCGCCTGCAAATAATAATTTTATAGTGCCGCTTGAGCCGCCCTTTTCGGCTTCATACTCGATAGCGAGCAAAACCATAAAAGCGTCAGGGTCTTGGCGCAATATACCGCGCGAGCGTAGCGCCAAAATATTATTAAAGTAGAGCGTTGACAGCACTCGTTTTGCCCCATCGTTTTCGCGCATAAAACGGCTCGTAATGAGCGATAGCGTTGCTGCACGTTTATTAAACTTAATGTCAGACACGCGCGCGATTGCGTCTTGCAAGGCGGCAGAAATAACCGTAAGCCCCTGCTCGCTCTCCGCCAATAATTTCAACCGCTCTTGCATATTTACTCGGGTACTCTTTTTATGCGCGCGCCGCAATTGCCTAATTTCACTTCTATTTGCTCAAAACCACGGTCCAAATGATAAACACGCCCAACTTCGGTTGTACCTTCTGCCGCTAGCCCGGCCGCAATAAGACTTGCAGAGGCCCGTAAATCTGTCGCCATAACTTGCGCGCCCTTAAGTTTTGGCACGCCCCGAATAATAGCTTCGCGCCCTTTAACCGTAATATTTGCGCCCATACGCGCAAGTTCAGGGCAATGCATAAACCGGTTTTCAAAAATATTTTCACGAATGATAGATACGCCGTCCGCCAAGCAAACCATGGCCATAAATTGTGCCTGCAAATCAGTCGGGAAGCCTGGATACGCCTGCGTTTCTACATCAACGGGCCTAATAGGTGTGCCATGTCGTTCAACCAACACTGAGTCTTCATCCATGGTCACTTTCGCCCCCGCCTGCGCGATCAATGGCCAGAGCGAGCCTAAATGGTCAGAGCGCACATTAACAAGCCGCACAGCACCGCCAACGGTGGCCGCTGCCAGAGCATAGGTACCTGCTTCAATTCGGTCTGGGACAACGGCATAACTAGTCCCACCTAATTTCTTGACACCTTCAATACGAATTTCGGAGCGCCCTGCCCCGCTAATTTTTGCCCCCATTGCATTCAGACATTTCGCAAGATCAACAATCTCAGGTTCACGCGCGGCATTGTAAAGTGTGGTGTCGCCTTTGGCTAAAACGGCAGCAAGCATGGAATGCTCCGTCGCCCCAACGCTAATAAATGGAAATGTAATTTCTGCGCCCTTCAGGCCACCCTTAGCAGAAGCAATCACATAACCTTCACTAAGCTCTATTTCCGCACCGAGTGCCTTTAGGGCGTTTAGATGCAAGTCGACGGGCCTAGCACCGATCGCACAGCCTCCAGGTAAGGACACTGTCGCTTTATGCTCACGCGCCAAAATAGGCCCAAGCACATTAAAACTCGCGCGCATTTTTCGCACAAGGTCATATGGCGCAGTCGTCGACGTAAGTTTCTTAGCGTGCATGGTCAGGCGCCCAGGCCCATCCTTTACTTCAACGCCAAAATTTTCCAGTAATTTGCCTAAGAACCGCGTATCGCGCAAATTTGGCATATTGGTTAGCTCAAGCGGCTCATCCGTTAAGAGGCATGCGGCCATTAATTTGAGCGCAGAATTTTTCGCCCCGCTAATAGAAATTTGACCCGATAAAGGCGTTCCGCCTTCAATTACGATTTTATCCATGTGCTATAATTCTCCAATGATCGTTGATATGGAATCAATGATTGGGGAAAGTTTAGGCAATATTGTGGCGCGGGGCGATTAGTTTTTCGATTTTTGCTTCATCTGTTTTTGCGCCGATTTCCTACGGCGCAAATTATCTCGCAAAGCTTTCGCAATGCGCGCCTCGCGTTCGTCCTTCACCCGCTGCTTTTCTGATTTTTGTTCACTCATATAAACTTGATACTCTTTCAAGCATTCATATGTCAATTCTAGCTTGTCGCCTGCTAGGCGCTTCTTGCCCGCCTCCATAAAGTCCTTCGACCATTTGTACCCCAAGGGCAGGCTACGCGCTAGTAAATACCCTGCGAGATACCTTCACGGCGGCACTGCTCTGCGATGCTATCCTCGCCGCGCAAACCATCCAACACGATGCGGATCTTCTCTTCAGCACTATATTGCCGACGGGTTTTACGTTTGATGTCTTTAATGATGCGTACCTATGAACGCCCTGTTTGTTTTTGTCTCATCATTAACTCCTAAGATGATGATGAGCAAACTCTCTCTTAGCACAGACCTAAATCTGTGCCATAGCGCTGACGTCAGACATACTGCTTCATAACACGGCTCACCGCACCACTGGATTGTATTTCATTTTCATGTATTTATTGCCGGCGGTAAGTTCTGCTAGCATTTGAGCTAGGCGTTTTTGCTTGGTGGCGTCGCGTTTAGCGCGGTTGATCCAGCTTAGGTAGTCATTACGTTGATAGGGCGGGCGTTGATTATAGGCATCCATGAGAGTTGCTTCATTTAGAGCCGCTTCAACAAATTCTGGCATAGGCTGTATGGCGCGTTTTAAGCTCATAAGTATTTATATCCCTAATAGCGCTAAGTAACTTCACTCTCTATTTCGTCATAATCCTCATCGTGCTCATTATCATCTCGCTGCCCCGGTATTAGTTTTCTAAGCAGGCCAAACAGCCATTTCACGGCATTCGCTATATCAGATGGTATCATATAAGCGGCAGGGACAACAAGTAGGGTTAGGATTGTTGACGAGGACAAGCCACCAATGATGAGATACCCGAGAGAATTACGCCATTCTGCGCCGTCGGACACGGACAGCGCAACCGGGATCATGCCAAATATTGCAGCAAAGGCTGTCATCAACACCGGACGCAACCGCTCTGGGCAGGCTCTGAGTATGGCCTCTTTGGGCGTAGCGCCCTCTTCGCGCACTTGGTTTACTCTATCAATGAGCAAGATGCCGTTTTTCATGACGATACCCATGAGGGCGAGTAGGCCAATTTGCGTAAACAGAGACATTTCTTGGCCCGTATAATACAAAATAGCAAAAGCGCCCGAGAATGATAATGGTGCAGTGAGCATGATAATAATTGGCTGTACGAATGAATTAAACTGGCTGGCAAGAACAA
>Ga0209633_10005435_pt1 | contig 11173 bp, 6 predicted proteins | sample Cruoilmetagenom1_FD_187290 | JGI IMG/M metagenome (GOLD analysis project Ga0209633, IMG submission 187290) | Oil polluted marine microbial communities from Coal Oil Point, Santa Barbara, California, USA - Sample 1 (SPAdes) (version 2) | ecosystem: Environmental > Aquatic > Marine > Oil seeps ... | reverse complement strand
TACTAATGAATCAGCCAATAAAACACTTTGTTAAGGAAATAACTAAGTGCGATATTGACACTACAATAAGTAAAGCTGCTCAATTAATGAATCGAAAAAATAAGGATGTACTATTTATTGCTCAAAACACTAATATTATTGGATTTATTACTGATAAGGATTTTCGTGAAAGAGTGATTGCTAAAAATATTAATCTTTCCAATTCAATAACTCAAATAATGACAGCTCCTATCACGTCAGTCCAGGATTCTGTGTTAATCTACGAAGCAGTACTACTTTTTAATAAATCCAACATATCGCATTTAGCTGTAAAAAACTCAGATTCAGAAATTATTGGCGTAATAAATATTTCAGATCTACATGAGCTACATAGAAACACCATTAGTTTTCTTGTAAAAGCAGTTGAAAAATCAGAAGATATTCATGAAATTAAAAAAAATACAAATAAACTCCCAATATTAATTAAAGCTCTTATCGATAGTGGGGCACGAACACAAAATATTACGCGAATAATAACATCATTAACCGATTCAATAACTAAAAGAATAATTGATTTAATAATCGAGAATATTGGAAATCCACCATGCAAATTTGATTTTATTGTTGTTGGAAGTGAGGGTAGAATGGAACAAACATTAGCAACAGATCAAGATAATGCTATTATTTTTGAAAACGTTGATAATGAAAACTATTCGGTATTTAAAAACTATTTTCTTGAATTAGGTAAAAGAACTTCTGATGCTTTAGACGAACTTGGATATAAATATTGTAAAGGAGAAGTTATGGCAAATAATCCTAAATGGGTTATGTCTATTGGTGAATGGCAAAGTCAATTTAATCAATGGATTCAAAATAGTGATCCAAAGAGCGTTCTCGAAGCAGGAATATTCTTCGATTTGAGATGTGTATATGGATGTCAGGATTTGACAAAAAGTCTCCAACAATATATTTTTTCTAATCTTAAAAATAAAGCAGTCTTTTATCATCATATGGTAAATCCAATATTAAAATATAAATCTACTGTTAATTTATTTGGGAATATTATTAGTGATTCAACAGAAATAGAGAATACCTTAAATATAAAAAAGGTAATTTTACCAATTATTAGTTTCATTCGTTTATATTCATTAAGAAATAAGATAAATGAAACAAATTCTATTATTCGATTAGAAAAACTGAAACAACTAAATCAAATAAGTGAAAATATTTATAACGAAATAATAGTTGGCTATAATTATTTAATGTTACTACGATTTAAATTTCAGACTAATCTGATTTTATTAAATAAAACTCCTAATAATTTAATTAACATTGATGAGCTAACAGATATTGAAAAAACTACAATAAAAAAGATCATATCTGCAATATCAAATCTTCAAACACAAATAAGTTTTGATTTTAAAGGAACTATATAAGTCTACAATTTATACCTTAACATACAACAATCCTTTTACCTTGATGTAAATAATAATTATCAAATTCTATTTACAACATCACAATTAGCTTATTTACCAACATTTTACTATCTCAACTTATTCTAGGTTATAAAACCGAATACAAATCAAGTACATCGGTTCTTTATGTATTTATATCAAGAATTAAGAATAATTGTATCAACGGAACTAACTTTACCAAGTAATTACATATGTACACACGTTATCACCTTTGCTCCTGCAGCCATGTGCAACTCCTTCTTTGAAATTAACTTTTATCCCAACAGGTTTAAATTTGTTTGCCACAGATTTAATAATCCCTTTATCAAAAGCACATGGATATGGATTGTTACATTCCATAGTAATTTCATTTTCATCTGTTTTTTGATATTTATAATGGCCAATTCCTTCTAGCATATTTCCTGTTTCAGGATTATATAAAAGAATCCCGTTTAACCTATGATTCATATGATATGCAATGTCAATTGAAGCAAATGCACCTTCCATTGAATTAACATTTGCTGGCCATTCTGCTTTTTCTGGAATCATCATTCCTATATTAATTAATGTTTTTTCACCTATTTTATTAGATATTTCTTTAAAAGCGTTTAGCCATGACTGGTGAGAATACCATTTATCTGGTTCAGGATTATCTATTCCATTTTGCGAAAGAATCGTTATTGCAGTTGTTTCAAATCCAACCATACCTGCAAGTACAGAAAGAATTGTTTGTCCATTTACTTCAACGGAATTGTTAAATGCTTCAAATTCTGACATAAAGAGCTGATTTTTAATTAGTATTATAACAAATATAGGGTCTTATATTATTAATGTCAATCTAATTTCAATATCAATATAGAATTTATTGATATTAAAATCCTTAGATCACGAACAATTCAATAAGCTTTCTGTTAATGATATAAACAAATATCAAATAGAAAATCAAACCAAATTAATATAAATATGAAAAAAATCAATTTATTATTAGCAGTATTATTTATTTCTTTTACGGCTATGGCACAGCAAGTATCAATAAACTCAGAAAACTCAGAATTAAAATGGACGGGTAAAAAAGTAACCGGTGAACATTGGGGATACATAAAACTTAAAAACGCTTCATTATCAATTATAGATAATAAGATTATGAGTGGAGTATTTATTATTGACATGACTAGTATTGAAGATAAAGATTTAGAAGATGCAGAATGGAATGGTAAACTAATTGGACATTTAAAATCTGATGATTTTTTTAGTGTTGATAAATATCCAACTGCTATGTTAAAAATTAAAGAAAGTACAAACTTCAAATCTGGTATTGCTAAAGTAAAAGGGGAACTTACAGTTAAAAGTATAACAAAACCAATTGTATTTGAAGTTACGAAAAGTGAAAAAGGATATATAGCAAGTATAACAGTAGATAGAACTTTATATGATGTTCGTTATGGCTCGGGTAAATTCTTCGATGGACTTGGTGATAAAATGATTTATGATGAATTTATATTAGACGTAAAAATTATTCTTAAATAATATTAGTTAAAGAAAAATGCTGTCCAAATAAGGCTTTTTTACAGTCAAATAAGAGATTCCCTTTTTCAAGGGAATGACTGTTTATTTTTTAAACAGCATTTTTTTACTAATATGTATTAATTCAGTCCGAGGTTAATTTCTTTTCCAATTGCAAATATAAAATTACCTGTCGCAATATCCACTAAGATATCTCCATCGCAATGCGGATGAAATTCATAAAACACATGTCCGAAAACTATATCGCTATTATTTGACGAACTTGCAACTTCAACATCTTGCATAAACGCATAACCACTCGTTGGATTTTTTAGGCAATCACTTGAAAATTCTACATCAACCATAGCCATTTGCAAAGCTCCTACCGATGACTCTGTATCAAAATCTTCCACCGCAATAGCTTGTTGTCCACCATAAATTTTATAAATATCATCGCTTAAATCGTTAAATGTTCCTTGATGATAAACATCAATTATCCAAGCATCTTGGGTAATAGCTAGTTCCACTCCATCCAGAGTATTATTTGTTCTTTCGTTACTCAGCTTATCCAAACTTTGATCAATTTCATCTTGCGTTAAATCAATTCCTGGTAATAAATTATCACCAAGATTAATATCTACAGAAACATATACTGCAGTTATTTTATCATTTAAATCATCGTAAATTACTGGAAATGCAATTACATTCTTTAATTTAAATTTACCTGCAACAATATCCATATCGGTAAAAAATACCGAAACTAATGCTGTATTTTCATCGGTAGGCAAAATTGCAATTATCATCTCGCCATAATTGTCGTTTTTAAATTTAAACGGATAATCTGTCTCTGTATTAATATAAAGCAGCTCTGCTCCTTTTCTTTTCACAATTTTTGTTGCCGGAACTTTATAACCTTTCAAGTGCATCATAACAAGTGAAGCTGCATAACCGATTGGAACAACAGTTTTTATCGTTTGAGTAATAGGAGCTACAGGTGGATCTTGAAACCAATCATCAAATGGATTATCTAATTCTTTTTTTCTACAAGAAATACTTGTAATCATAATTAGAACAAGTGCAAATCGTAAAATTTTCATGTTTAGTAAGATTGTTTGTAAGTGTGTATACATAAATCGTTCCTAATTAGTTACAATTAAAACAAATTTGAATATAAAATTCTTAAACCAATAAAAATAAGATTGTAACTATTAATATTACTGGGTATTATACGTTCAGCATTTACTTTCTATAATTATTAATAAGATAAATACATTAGAAAAAGAACGAACCATAAATTACGAAACTTACAATATGCCATGCAGTTCCATATTTTGCTGAAGAAACAGACATTAAGACGAAAGCAACAATACAATAAGAAACTGAATGTAATATTTCTTCTCCTTTTTTAAATCTTGTGCTTGAAGTCATTATTTTCTATGTAGACATAAATCTACTAAATTACCAAAAAAGTCAAAACAACTTCTAAGCTTTACGTGCATAAATATATGTTATTATAAATGTATACCGGCACCAGGTCCTAACGGAATTCCTAGAAATAACCAACAAACTAATAGAATAATCCAGCCAATAAAGAAAACTATAGAATAAGGCAACATTGTTGCCACCAAAGTTCCAATTCCCGATTTCTCATCGTATTTATTAAAATAAACAATAATTAATGCAAAGAAACTCATCATTGGTGATATAATATTTGTCACGCTATCTCCAATTCTGTATACTACTTGTGTTAATTCAGGAGTATACCCTAAAAACATAAACATTGGTATAAATATTGGTGCTAATAACGCCCATTTAGCTGATGCACTTCCCATAACAAGATTAATTGATCCAGCAAAAATAGCGAACATAATCATTAACGGGATTAATCCTAAATTTAAACTTTGTATAAAACTTGCTCCATTAATCGCAAGAATTATTCCTAAATTACTCCAGTTGAAATACTCTACAAATTGAGCAGCAAAGAATACTAATACGATATAAGAAGCAAGAGTTTTCATAGAATCCGCCATGCCTTTCATAACATCCGAATCATTTTTGTACTTACCAACGATGAAACCATAAACTAATCCCATTAAGCCTGCTACCAAAAATAATATAGCAACAACTCCTTTTAAAACAGGGGATTTAAGAAAAGTACCATCAGTACCACGCAATATTCCATTTGAAGGAATTAACCCAATTAGTAAAACAATAATCAATACTAAGAATAATAATGAAACTCTTTTTATTCCTTTCTTTTCTATTTTAGTAAGTTGTGTAATTTCTTCTTTTTCAATAGTATCATTTTTGTAAGCTCCTAACCGTGGAATAACTATCTTTTCTGTTACCCATGTTCCCAATATTGCAATTAGAATTGTAGATGCTACCATAAAATAGTAATTCGCAGTTGGATTTACCAAATACTCTGGGTCGACTAAACGAGCAGCTTCTTGAGATAATCCAGCTAATAAAGGATCAATAGTGCCTAAAACTAAATTTGCTGAATATCCTCCTGAAACTCCTGCAAAAGCAGCAGCCATTCCTGCAATTGGATTCCTACCAACAGCTATAAAAATAGTACCTGCTAAAGGAACAAGTAAAACATAACCAACACTTGAAGCAAGGTTCGATAATATTCCAGCTAAGACGATAATAAATGTTAAATACTTTTCGGGAGAATAAATAACAAGGCTGCGAATTAAAACAGCAATTAAACCTGAATTCTCAGCCAAACCAATTCCTAACATTGCTACAATAACAATTCCAAGTGGTGCAAAATTGGTAAAATTCTTTACCATTAGAGTAAGAATCATATAAACACCATCTCTCGATAATAGGTTCACTGCTTTAAAAACTTCTCCTGTTCCAGGATGAACTGCAGAAGACCCCATTGCAGCAAACAACGTAGAAAACAACAGTACTAATAATGCGAAAATACCAAACAAAGTTGCTGGATGTGGTAAAGCGTTACCAACTTTTTCAACTCCATTTAAAAATATAGCTATCGGGCTTTTTTTCATAATGATTTACATTTAAATATGTTACTATCTGTAAAACATTAGATGGAAAGAATTGTTTGTTAAAATCTAATTAATAGTGACCATTTTTGGTATTGAAAATTTAAACTCACTTCCCCCACCTAAGGTGCTTTCTGCCCAGATCTTTCCGCCATGTATTTCAACGAACTCTTTACACAATATTAATCCTAAGCCACTACCCTTTTCTCTATCGGTTCCAGGTTTAGAATTTATTTTATCAATTTTGAATAAATTCTTAATTTCTTCTTCTTTCATGCCAACTCCAGTATCTTTCACACAAAATTCTACTGCGTTTTCTGTTTTTAAAGAGCTAATTATAATCATTCCATTGCGTTCGGTAAATTTAATTGCATTATTAATTAAATTTCGAAGTACCGTTTTTAATAGATTTTTATCGGCAATAATGTGATAATTTCGTGAAACTTCATTTATAAGTTCAATATCTTTAAAATTACTTTGGTTTTCCGAATCTTCTATACACACCTTCACCAAATCAAAAAGATTAACTTTATTAGGTTCAAATCGAATTTTATTTGTTTGCGATTGCGACCATTTTAACAAATTCTCTAACAAATTATATCCATTAACCGATGTATTATAAATTGTAGTTAAATGCTGATAAATTTCGTCTTGACCATATTCCCTAAAGTCCGATTTTAAAACATCAGAATATCCTATTAAGGTATTAAATGGATTTTTCAGATCATGCGCTATAATCGAAAAAAACTTATCTTTTGTTTTATTGGCTTCTTCGAGCATTTTTGTATACTCTTTTATTTCCTTTGTACGCTTCTCAACTTTAATTTCAAGTTCTTGATTAAGAATTTCTAATTTTTTAGAACTACTCAGAGCTAAATGATATAATTTGGAATGATCAACAGCTAAAACAAAGAAAATGATAATATTTATTCCAAATACAGTTACGGGTGTAAGCAACATAAATGGTTTTACTTTTAAAACAGCAAAATAATATCCATCGTACAATCCTGCAATAATATTTATCGAAAAAATAAGCAATAAAAAGAATGACTTCGCATTTCGTTCTCGCAAATAAAATAAGAGTACAAGAATGAATAGCATAAAATTGCCGACAAATAAAGAAATCAGTGGATACGAATTATACGTTTTTATTACTTCAGTTGTTGTATTTGGCTTAAGTACCATTATAATTGCAGGTAAGTATATTACAATTAACGCTAATTTTATTAAGCCTTTTCGCCTAAAAAGACCGGTATAATCGAGTAAGAAACATAAACCAACAAAAATAAATAATGGAAACCCTACACGAGCGATTTTTTCTACTAAGTATATATTTGCGTAATCGTTTGTAAAAATATTATTACTATAACTTACTACAAAAAATAGGTTCATAAATGCAAAATACAGAAACTGTTGTTTTTGATATTCTCTCCTGCTTATATAGGTTATTAAATAGAATAAGAAAAATACAAATCCACTTAACGATAGTGCTGCAAGTAATTTTGTTCCTAGTAAGTTTCTATAAAAAACATAATTGGATGCATCAAACGAGTTTGTTATAAAAACTTGACCTAATGGATATGTTTCTCCCTCCCTAGGATATGCTTGTATTGCTATTTCATTTAGTGCATTGTATTTTAATTTATTTGATGATAAAAGAATCTTTTCGGAATAATGCAATCGATTTGTGTATTTCCTTTTAAAATCGCCACGAATATTAATCAGCTCACCATTTAAATATAATTTACAAGCATAATCTATGGGTAAAACAACCAAATATAATTCCTCATTCGAACATGAACTATCGATGCTAAAAACGGATCGAAAGGTTAGCATCCTATCATCAATCGGACGTGTGAAAGGAGTTTTGTAATTATTATACTCCGTAAAACCCAATTCATACATATCACCTTCAATGTATTTATTTTCATTAAATTCGCTTTCGAGAATATAAAATTTTAGATAATTTCTAGTATAAGTATCAAGAGAAAAAGCCTTAATATTTGCAGCAGATAGCAAACATATTAATATAACAACAAATAATATAATTTTACTAAAATATCTTTGGTTCATTACAGTTATTTTGCCTTTTATAGATTTAAAGTTAGTAATATTAGCTCAATAACAATACTTATTTTAGATTTTATTTGTAAAAAAAGGTATAACGCTTTGTTATACCTTTATCTATTGTTTCTTAAATTATCCGTTCAGATTTTTTATAAATTATATTTCTTTCCTTTAAATAATCAATTATATAGGTAAAACATTCTTCTTTTTTTCCTATTAATTCAGGTGGAAAAATTCCTTCATTGTTAAATACATTATTTAAGACCATATCGGTAGCTGCTGTTGCAGTAAATCCAGTTGTGCGAGCCATAGAAGATATTTTTTCAATTGGATCATACACATCATAAAGATCATAAACAATCTCCTTTTTAATCCCGTTTTGTTTACCTTGTAGAATAATTCTCATTATAGTGAATTCGCGATCTTCGGGATTTAATTTCCATGCATCGAATAAAATTTCTGATGTAACATCAAATGGTATTATTTCATGTCCTTTAACTTTAATAGGATTATTATTTAGAAACCCTGCTGATTTAAGTGCTTGAATCATTTTAATATGACCTGGGAAACGCAAAGTTTTCTCTTTCATATTAGGTATATTCTTTAATGTAAAAATTAACGATCGTAAACCATCTGAATTAAATGCTTCCAGAGAACCCACATTATCAAATTCTAATAATTCCAAATCACTCATTGCAGGTTTTGTTACCATTTCGTAATTTTCAACAAACCGAGCAGGACGAGTGTATTCTTCTATAACATCGCATGGAGAAAATGGCGCTTTATATTCGAAAGGAAAAGTTCGAACTTTTGGCAGTCCACCAACCATATATTCAAAATTCTCGATTTCCATTATTTCATTATAATATCCAACCACAATATTTGGCATTCCGGGAGCTACACCACAATCCATAATAGCAGTAACTCCATGTTCTTTAGCTAAATCATCAAGATATAAAACATCTTCAGGTAAAAAGGAAATATCAACTACATCTTTCTTATTCTTAATAACAGTTTTCAATGTTTGTAGACCTAAAAAACCTGGCACTGCAGACACTACAATATCAAAATCTTTAATTACATCAGCTAAAGCTTTTTCATTAGTAACATCAAGTATTTCGGTTTCAATTTTATATTTATCAGACAAGAATTTTAATGACTCACTATCTAAATCAACGGATTTTACATAATGTTTTTTGGAAAGATCAATGGCCATAGCTTTACCAACCATTCCTGCGCCAAGTATGATTACTTTTTTCATTTGTATATTTTTTTGATTTATTACTATAATATATTTATTCTAAGGTCAGAATAAAATTATAGTCCGTTGAAGCGATTCTGGAAATTTATTATATGTGCTTTTTGAATAATCATAAGAACCAAATATAATCATATATTTACAAATATCTAAATTCATTTAAATTTGAAGTTATTGCAATTAATAGCAGTAAGTAATATCTTTATACCCGTTAAATAACATTTAAAATCTTATAAAATGAAACATCTTTTTACTTTAATATTTTGTTTTACATTAGTTTACACCTACGGTCAAAAAATCAATAATTTTAAAGCTGAACAAAAAAATGGTGAACTAATTTTTAGTTATGATCTTAATGGATCTACAGATAATATATTTAATATCGATGCATATTACTCTTTAGATTCTAAAACATGGAATAAAATAGAAAAAGCATATGGAGATGTTGGAGATAGTATTCAATCTGGAACCAATAAATCCTTTGTTGTTTGGATCGATCATTTAAATAATATCGAGAAGCAAGTCTCCTTTAAAATAACTGCAGAATATTATACGGTTGATCAAAAGAAAATGGGAAATGTTAAAGATAATGATGGTTACATGTATAACTGGATACGTTTTGGTAAAAATAAATGGATAACTCAAAACCTTCGTGCAACAAAAGATGATGCCGAATGTGGTGGATTATTTACCAATTCAGAAGCTCGCAATGCATGCCCTGATGGTTGGTCACTTCCATCAGATGAAGATTGGATGGAACTTGAAATTGCTTTTGGTGTAGATAAAGAAAAAGCAAAAGCACATGGCTTAAAAGAAATTGATCTGAAAAAACTTCACAATTCTGGATTTGCAATCGAGGAATGTAATTACAATGCATCACTTTATCCAAATCAAAAAGCTTTAGCATTCTGGACCAGTTCAGAGAATAAAATGTTATATACCGGATATTCAGACAAATATTTTGCTCGAATAATTAGATTAGATGAAGGTAAGATAAGTAAAGAACTTAGAAAAAAAACTGAAGAACTTAGTGTTAGATGTATTCAAAATGCTACATACTTAGCAAATGTTGAATCAGTAATTCAAGTTAATCTTAATTTAAGTCCTACTGTTGGTGAAGTAAATCATCCTTTTACGGGAGAAAAATTACAATGGATTTATACAGCTAATAATATTTGGCTTAAAAAAGATATTAATGGTATATACTTTTATAAAGAGTTAGAAAAAAAATGCCCAGCAGGATGGAAAATCCCTGAGCAAAAAGATTGGAAAGATTTGTTTGCTGAAGTAACACCATCAGTAAAACTTGAAAACAAAGATCAAATTATTAGTGATCGTTTTAGCAATAAGGGATTATGGAGTTTAAATTTTTCGAGTAACGACTATTGGATGGATATTCCATATTATACCTATAATACATATTGGATTAGTGATGCCGACAAAGAAATTAGCAAAAAACGCATTGCATTTCCAAGCAATAAAAAGGGCGAAGCAAAATGGATAGATAGGCAAACAAACGAGAAAGCCAAAGTTAGATGTGTTTTAGATAATAAAGATTACATAAAGACAAAAGACAATATTAAAACTGGTAAATTTAACGACGCTAGAGATCAACAAGAATATGGCTTTGTAGAAATCGACAATTCTATATGGATGTCACAAAACCTGAATTTTGATGCTGGTGAGAATTCTATGTGCAGAAACAATATCAGAACAGATTGTGATTTGTTTGGTAAAATGTACAATATTCAAGTTATCGGGAATGGCTGTCCTGATGGTTGGAGAATTCCTTCACAAGAAGAATGGAAGCATATTTTAATTAAAAAAGCAGCTAATAATCTAAAAATACTATATCCTTTCGGAGGAACTGGATTTAATTTATTACTAGGTGGTAA
>Ga0209633_10005434_pt1 | contig 11174 bp, 9 predicted proteins | sample Cruoilmetagenom1_FD_187290 | JGI IMG/M metagenome (GOLD analysis project Ga0209633, IMG submission 187290) | Oil polluted marine microbial communities from Coal Oil Point, Santa Barbara, California, USA - Sample 1 (SPAdes) (version 2) | ecosystem: Environmental > Aquatic > Marine > Oil seeps ... | reverse complement strand
AATGATCAAAGAGAATATTGAAGCTGTTGAGACAGCTTCAGGTGTCCAGGTTAAAGGAGTTATAGGAGAAATCCATGATTTTTTAGATCCAGGAGAAAAAAACTTAAAAATTGTAGAAAGAATTTTTTTGCATGATAAGTAATGATGTGATTATTTGCAATATTAGCTTTTTTTTATCTTGCATAATATACGTATTTTTTGTTGTTTATATTGCAAACATTGCCAGCATTACAGTCATTCTTACGCAGGTACATACAAACATTTGTATTGATACCACAAGTAATCATTTAATTAATGTTAGTTATTGGAAGTATAAATCTATCTTTTTTTATCAATTTTTGTTTTGATCTTAACCCAATCTGAATTTACCAAAATATGTATATTTGATTATTTGGTTATTGCAAGTCCATCTGCGTTGTTCAATTTAGATAATATAATAAGATATTGCAGAATGATAGAATAAAAGGATATATAGTTATTTATGACAGAGGTTATATCTATAATTTCTCCCGTATTTATTCTGATTTTTATCGGGTTTTTGTTTCAGATGACAAGTGTTGTTGATAGAAATTTTGTTCTAACATCAAACAAATTGATTTATTACTTTTGTCTTCCAGTCCTTTTATTTTACAAGATTTATTCCACATCAGTTTTTGATGATCTGGATCTTAGAACGTTATCTATAATGTTTGTTTCGATATTAATCATCAATATGTTAAGTTTAATTGTTTCTTATCTATTTAAATTGCCAGCTAAAACCAGGAATACTTTTAGTTTTGTTACTTTCAGAGGTAATTTTACATATGTGGGACTTCCGGTTTGTTACGCCGCTTTTGGGGATAAAGGTCTTATTACTGCAAGTTTATTTATGGCTTTTACTGTTCCATTTATTAATATGTTATCAGTAGTAATGTTAAATTTGGGGAAAGGAGGTAAATTTGACATAATAGTTTTTTTTAAAAACTCACTTATTAATCCCATTGTTTTAGCATGTATAACCGGGTTGATATTTGCTTTACTACATATAAAACCTTATGATTTTGTTTTAAATTCTATGGATATGATCAGTAATATGACGCTGCCCCTGGCACTTTTATGTATTGGGACGATCATAGATATAAATCAATTAGCAATAAATCATTTTTTAGTTTTATTGACATCAATTTTTAAACTTTTACTATTGCCTCTTATAGCATATGCGCTAGTTGTTTTGTTTGGCATAGAAAAGGAATTTAATGCTAAAGTTTTAATAATTCTACTAGCTTCTCCATGTGCCACTATTAATTACGTATTAGCAGCTTCATTAAAAGGAGATATTGATCTTGCTGTTAGCTCGATTGTTGTTACAACAATCCTCTCAGGTGTTGCCTTTATATTCTGGTTTTATTTATTAGGGTTGAACTAAAATTCTTTCAATTATATTTTATCTTTTCTGTTCCATAAAGTAGCCAATACGGATCCAGAAATGTTGTGCCATGCACTAAATATTGCGCCAGGAAGTGCTGCCATAACTCCAAAATGTGCTATTGCCAGTGCTAATGTTAAACTTTATCTATATATATGATTATTATGATTCATTAGATGAAGTAGCAATCTCAATAACCTTATTAGCTAGTACTAAATTGGAATCAATAACAGGTAAATCCTGATTAATATGTGGCAAAACAAGAGGGATTTCAGTACATCCAGCTATAACGACTTCTGCATTTAGTTTCTTAAACATTTCCATTATGTTTAAAAATATATTACTATTTTCTCTTATTACGCCTGATTTGATAGAATATATCAATTTTGTTATTTTTTCTTGAAAATCACCATGCGGGATAATTAAATTATAGTCTGTTTTGAGAAAAAAATCGTCAAATACTTTTCCTGTCAACGTTCCATTAGTTGCGATTAACCCTATATTTTTTTGTTTTTTGTAATATGTATTTATATGTTCGTATACAGACTCAACAATGCTGACAAAGGGGATCTCTATATCATTTCTGATCTCATTTATAAAATAATGTGCTGTGTTGCATGGCATGCACAATATATCTGCTCCTGCGTTTATTAGTTTATGAGCTGATTCTAAAATATAAGGCAATGGATTTTCTCCTTTCCCTAACAGATAAGATGTTCTGTCAGGTATCTGGGGATAATTGTCAATCAAAATATGCAAATGATTTTGATCCTCTTTAGCGGGGGTATTGCAAATTATCTTATTGAAAAAATCTAAAGTTGCATAAGACCCCATCCCCCCAATTACACCCACAGTTTTCATACTTAGTCCCCATTATTTTTATATAATTTGTACAAAGTTTTAGCCATAATCACTGTCTGTGCTAAATAATTTGTAGTTTTAAGATGCCCTTCTTATGCAATTAAAACAGAAATATTTAAAATTAATGATCAATCATAGAAGGGTTAAAAATCAAAAGCCTAGTTTTTTCCCTATATTTTTTCTTGCTTCAACCAACTGTTTCGACTTAAGTCCCATTTCAATGGAAATATCAACTTCTTTATACGCAGCATAAATATCGCATAATTTTATCAGTTTACCATCTATAGGGGAAAACTTGTCCTCATTATACTTATTAGAGAAATCTTCTATAGACAGGTCTTTAACTCTTTCATTATTACCAATAATTTTATTTTCAAATTCTTCTTTTACAAAGTACCTAATTTCATCGTGCCAAAGATCAGGGAGAAGGGGTAAAAGTTTTTCTTCCAGCTGCAGATTTTCATAATCTTTAATAATTTTATCCAAACCTTCAACAGAGCGCTTTATTGGTGAAATAATATCTCTGGTGAGCACTTCGGGAAGATCATGAAATAACCCCGCAAAAAAGTTGTTATAAATTCTTTTGTCGCAAGGACTTAATTGGATCGTTTTGATATATGACATTACTGCAACAATATACATGTGTCCAAGCACTGATGTCTTGGGTATTCTAGGTATCTGAGCCCATCTTTGCTGGAACCTTAGTTGACTGCACAAATCCACAAAGCCATATGATTTTTTATGGAGAGATATTTTTTCTACTCCGATCAAATCTGAGAAATCTTCCATCTTGTTATCAATTTCTTCTTTTGTTTTTTCAATTCCATAAAGAAATGCACTGGAAGGATACACAATCTTAAATTCCCAACTTGTTGCAAGATAATGTGCAGCACTTAATAAACGCTTTTCTTGTTTCGCATATTCCGAACTAAACCAATATTGTTTAAATTTATCAAAAAAAACTTCAGAAACATCCATCAAATCTTCTTTTAGCTTATTCATAACCCAAGCATTGAGTTCTGTCCCCTTTTCTTTCATCATTTTGTGGAAAACAGGAGGTTTTATATCAGTTAAAACTACTCTATGCAAAAATTCAAAGATTGAGCCTTCTATGAGTTTTACCCAATCAATTTTTAGATTTCCATATGTTTCTTCAAATTTTCCCAGTAAAAATGCAATAATCATTTTGTGAGATTGTTTATCAATTTCAGTAAGTTCTACAGGTTTTACATGATCATTCCATCTTAAAATACTGGCGGCTTCATACAATTTGTTTACTATCCCTTCAGGCTTAATAATTGAAATTTTAGAATTTAAGGTGACTAAATTATCCAAATTGTCTCTCTTTTTATATATTTATTCCTAAACTTATTATAAGATAGTAAACGAAGCATAATTTGTCAAATTAAGATATATTTAAAACTGTCAAAGTAGACAGATTCCTTTATTCTCAAATCTAGATTTACTTTTACCATAATTTTAGTACAATAAGAATAAGAATTAAAAATGATTGTTGAATTAAATTTTTTATGGGGGTTGGGATGAATGTCAGTGATATTAAAGCGATAATAACGGGAGGCTCATCTGGATTAGGTGGAGCTTGTGTGCGTCATATTGCTGAGCTTGGAGGGAAAGCTGCAATATTTGATATTGAAAAGAATAGGGGAGAAGCGTTAGCAAAGGAAATTGGAGCAAATGTTACATTTGTGGAAACAGATGTCACAAGTGAAGATAGAGTTAAAGCATCTATAGCAACAGCAACTGACTTTTTTGGGGAGATAAATGTGGTTATTAACTGTGCCGGTATTGGTGATGCATCTAAAGTGTACTCTAAAAGTAGAGGTCCTTTTAACTTGTCTTTATTCAGTAAAATTATTCAGGTGAATCTGATTGGTACTTTCAATGTAATCAGGTTGGCGGTTGAATCAATGATTGACAATGAACCTGATGAAGAAGGGGAGAGAGGTGTTATAATCAACACAGCTTCTGTGGCAGCTTTTGAAGGTCAGATTGGACAGGCTGCATATAGTGCTTCCAAAGGTGGAATAGTCAGCATGATGCTACCAATAGCCAGAGAGTGCGCAAGCTATGGCATAAGGGTAATGACTATAGCCCCAGGAATATTTGACACACCCATGTTGTCGCTTTTGCCTGATGACGTACGTAAATCTTTAGAAGCTATGACACCATTTCCTAAAAGATTAGGCAAACCCTCTGAATACGCAGAAACAGCTTTACATATTATTGGCAATAAAATGTTAAATGGCGATGTAATAAGAATTGACGGAGCAATGAGGATGCAGTAAGCATAAAGAACATCGTTATAATACAACTCAACTGTTTTTGTAGTTGTCGCTACAACTTATTACCAAAAATAGCTACACTTACAATAGACGTATTAGAAAATCCACCAAGGTTGTGAGTAAGTCCAATATGTGGATTGTTAATTTGTCTTTTATCTGCATTCCCCTGTAGTTGTTTGAAGATTTCATATATCATACGGAGTCCTGAAGCGCCAATAGGGTGTCCAAAGCATTTCAATCCACCATCTGTTTGACAGGGCATTTTTCCATCTAGTTCAAAAAAACCAGATTCAATATCTTCTCTCGATTTCCCTCTCTCAGATATCATTAAATCTTCGTATGTAACCATTTCTGTTATAGAAAAGCAATCATGCACCTGAATTAAATCAATATCCTTTCTGGGATTTTTTATCCCAGCTTCTCTATATGCACGTTCTGCAGCTATAACAGTTGTGGGGATATATGTCCCATCCCAACCTTGGTATCCCGCTTCTTCTCCCGGAGAAACAGATATTTGTAATGCCTTTACATAGATTGGATCCTTTCTGTAGTCTTTTGCTTTATCAGCAGGGACTATTATAGCGCATGCAGCTCCATCACTTACGCCACAACAATCAAATAATCCTAAGGGCCTAGCAATAACAGGTGCTTTTAGCACATCTTCTACAGTTATTTTTTTCTTCAGATGTGATTTGGGGCTTAAAATACCATTTTGATGAGATTTTACTGAAATATGAGCAAGAATATTTCTTCCTGCTTCTTCAGTAAGGTTATATTTATTAAAATAACTGTTTGCTAACATTGCAAAACTACCTGGCGCAGTCAAGTTGGAAGAGGTTAACCTGTTTTCTGTGCCAAGAGCTGTCCCAAAATCTGGTAGACCGGCATATCCAATATCCTTCAATTTTTCTGATCCAATAGCTAAGGCTACATCACAAGCTCCTGATGCAACAGCATAGCAAGCTGCTCTAAAGGACTCTGTCCCTGAGGCACAAAAGTTTTCCACCCTTGAGACCGGAATAAAAGGAAGCTTTAATGCATTTGCCAGCGGCAATGAACTTTTACCTACATTGACCTCATCAAAACACGATGAAAACCAGGCAGCATCTATATCTTTTTTTTCTATATTTGCATTATCCAATGCTTCTAAAAAAGCTTCTAATATTAGATCTGATTCACTTTTATTCCACAGCTCCCCGAATTTTGTGCATCCCGTACCTATAATAGCAACTTTATCTTTAATCCCTTCGGCCATTTTATTCCTCCTCTTTTTTATTTTCGGGGATAGCCTTCCAAAAATAACCGAAGTATCCACGTTGAATGTCCGAGTATTTTTTCCTGAAACTTAAGGATACAGGTGTTCCAACTGTTAATGAGTCAATAATACAGTCGGTGAGGTCTAATGGAATTCTTCCTCCTTTTTCAAAGTCAACAGTTCCGTAAATTTGAGGAGGATCATAACTAAAGGCGAGGTTATCACCTGTAAATGAAAATAATTTTCCTTTTTTGTCAGAAAAGAGATAATCTTCCATTTGATCAATGGCGCCACAATCTGGATTTATACATACTCTCTGCTTTGGGTATTGAGGTGTTTCGCATACTTTACATTTTGAGCCCATAAGAGACAATACTTCTTCTTCTTTTCTCCATAACACATTCATTGAAGTAGGAAAAACACTTTCTCCTCTGATTCCGATGTCTATGGGCAATAGATTTCTGAAAACTAAATATTTACTATAAATATTTAATTCGTTTTTAAATTTTAAATATTTACTAACCCCTTTATAACCACGTTTAATGTTTTCAATTTTATCAGTTACCTGAAAATATAGAGCATCGCATCCACTTCCATAACTTATCATAAGTATTTTGTCTCCAGGCTTGGCTGTTTCCAATGCTTCTGCTAACATCATGAGAGGCATGGCTGCGCCTGTATCACCTATGTTGCTCAGGTAATTATCCTGAATCTGTTCTTCTGTTGCTCCTAATGTTTTTGCTAATTTTCTTAATGACCTTGTGTTTGGGTAGGCAACTGCTATTTTTTTAAAATTCTTTATTTCAATATTATATTTTTTTAATAACCCCTCAATTGCTGATAAAAATAATTTTTCGTACCCTTCTTCACGTATCCATCGTTCTTCCCACGAATGAGAAAAACGTTCTCCTGACACGCGTCTGTAATCAACAAAATCATGTGAAATAGAATAAGACCCTTTGAATTCTGCAATTACATCTTCACTCCCTACTAATAAAGATGCTGCGCCGTCTCCGTAGGTATATTCTTCTACACTGCCAGGTTTAGCAATCCTTGATTCACTGGCACAAACTAAAGATGTTTTGTTAGACGTTGAGTCAAGCGCAGTAAGAAGAGCTGTTGTTCCAGATTTTGTTGAACCTCCAAAATCAGCAGTCCTTATACTAGTAGGTAAATTTAAGGCTTTGGATGCAATGACAGCATTTTGCCTCACTGTAAATGGGAAAGAGGTGGAAGCCATATAAAAACAGTTAATATTTTTTTTTGTACCATCTTCAATGCAGCCTGCGGATGAAGAAACAGCCATAGTAACAGCGTCTTCATCTTGGTTTGCTACAGATTTCTCACCTTTTGCTAATGCAACGCCAGCTTTATTAAACCACCCTAATTGTTCGTAGATTGCTTTTCTATCTAACCTATACCATGGTATATAGCAGTGATACGAAACAATTCCCCTCATAACATCCTCCTGTGATACTATCATAATACTAGGCATAATAAGAGATGTCAAATGTCAAAAGTTACTTAAATCCGAAAAAGATGTGGATAAAATCAAGGATTGTGTTAAAAATGCGAAGGATGGCAAAGAGTGTACTGTTGAAGCAATAGGTACACATGGTGATAGGACAACATTTGATTCTATTATGAGTTTTGCTCCATTAAAAAATAAGCATAGCGAAATAACAAATACCTTACTTTATGTGACAGATATAACATAACAGAAAAATAGAGAGAATGAACTACAAAAGTCCACCGAAGACACAATGTGTATGATGGAATATATTGGAAGTGGTGATTATAGTAGAAGAGTATCCACGGATTATGAACTACCTGATGTTAAATTGTTTACTGAGACTATCAATACGGTTATGGGTCATCTAAAACGTTCAGATGAAGAGTTGCAGGATCTCATTAAAGAACTCGCTACACCAGCTATAGAGGTTATGGAAAAAGTAGTCGTTATGTCGCTTGTAGGTAGGCTATCCAGTGACAGAGCCTTGGATGCAATGGAAGCGATCCTGAATAAATCAGATGAGATTAAGGGTAAAGTTGGCATTGTTGATATTACAGGGGTTGCAAGTATTGATACTGCAGTAGCTGATAATATAATTAAAACAATGGAATCTATAAAATTGGTAGGAGCTGTACCGGTATTGACTGGGATATCTGCAAAAACAGCCGGTAATCTTGTCAGAATAGGAGTAAAGTTTGATTTTGCTACTGTGTCTACTTTAGCAGAGGGACTCGATTACGCTATTAAAATATTAAATAACTAGATCATTTTGTGCAAAAGGATATAAGACAACTTAAATACTATAACCTGATTGTTTGCTCACTGCAAAAGAGAAAGTAGGTCCAAATAAACAAAACGCCGGCTTTAAACCGGCGTTTCTATATATCATACAAAGGAGGGGATAAGTCTTCTAACACCATAGATATTTTTGAAGTAATGTCAACCATAAATTAAATTATTACTTTATATTATTCGATTTATTAGGTAAAGGTAATATTTTGATTGCTCATGACCACATATTTGTTATATTGTAATTAGTATCATACCTTCATTTTTATAGCAAACAAAAAGAACAACTCTAAAAGTGAATCTTGGATTCATTTTTATATTCTAAAAAGGTATAATAAACGGGTTGTTGCTACCTATTATAAATTTTCAGGAATCCTAACGTTTGGTTAAGTAATATGCGGGCTATTTCACCAAATGTTGTTAGTGAAATAGGGATCGCGCTATCAAAGGCACCCTTTAACTCTCCCTAGGCACAATAAAAAATACATATAAATGGCAATAAAATATCAGCTTTTTCTCCAGGCCTGCTAGCATGCAAAACTTTTCAATAATCGTCGGAAAAGTGGACAGCAAGAGGCTTGAATGAGCAAATTTCCTGTTGTCACGGCATGGTAAATGTCATATGGCAACCGCTGCAGTAGCCAAGAAGAGTGCCAGTTTCTTCAAGCATGGCCTCTTTATCGAGAGGTTGGATTAAAGCCAGACTCTCGATCCTGTCGAACGTTGCATGCATACCGTACCTGCCCATCTGGCGCCATACTGTGGACATGTCCGGATAATTTCTGAAGAACATCCGGATTTCCGGATGACCTCGAACGCCGGATGTGGTAAGTGGCTTAATGGCTTCAGCGATGGCACTGCCGTCACCCTCAAGCGTTTTGTTTACGATCGTTTGCAACGCCAAGAGTGTGTCCACCATCTCGGCCTTGACACCCTCTTGGGTCTCGCTGGACACCTCGATAACAAAGCGCGCATCTTCAGCTGATACCTTAAGAGGCATAATCCCTGCCGTCACTACGAAACCAAAACACGCAAAACCCAAGACAACCCAAACCGCTTTTCTCACCATTTCTCAACCCTCCGTAATTGTTTGTTCAAAAAAATCACTTAACCTATATCCTAGCCATGAGGTTTAGTATATGTAGTTGTTAGAAAGCAAGGAGTATGCCAAAGATAAAATCTCAATGCTACAAGTATGTATAAGGTATTTAACCGTTTTTTGACTGTGTAAATATGTTACACATTGTGTAATATATACTCAACTCAGCTACCTTAACTAAAATACATATTTAAAGCCTTTGCACGGGAAACATTGTGTCAAGAAGTTGTTTTATGAAGGGATATGAATTTACTTTGAGCGGAGGCTGACGCTGTGAAGTAATGTGAAAATGTGCTGTGTCAAAAGTCAAGCACTGCCTAATATCTTTTTTTCTACTTCATCTACAGTGTACATTGTTTTTATTATATTTCCACCTTTTGCCCAAAAATATTTTCCAAATCTTTTTGTAAATTAGGCAAACTATGATATTTCACAATGTGGCTCTCAAGGTCTTTTATGCAGTTATTTGTAGTTTCAACTTCCGGATTTAACTCAATTTTTACCTTTAATTGTCTCAGTAAAATTTTTAAAGAAAAAGAACTAAGGTCTAAATTATTAGACTTCGCAATAACTTTTTCCTATTGCTTGCTATCTATTGCAGTTAATTTCATTTTCTACCTCTCTAATAATTTCAATTAATTTATTTTAACAGACATATTAGTTAGTGTCTATAAATATTGGAGTCTATATTATCCCTATAGCATTAAGCCAAATCACAGTAATTATAGGAGGGATAAGATACTTTACAATGAGAAACCAATATGTAAAAAAATGATTGTTATTTTTATTTCCATTGGTTATGACCGCTTTAATTTTCTCTTTATTCCAAAACCACCCTACTAAGATGGCACATGCCAACGCTGAAAAAGGAAGAGATACATTAGCGCTAAAATAATCAAAGAGATCAAATAGTTGCATACCAAATATTTTCCAACCATTTAGTATACCAAAACTTAAAGATAAAGGGATCGCTAACAAAAAAACAATAAAACCGTATATAATAGACATCTTAACTCTTCTAATATTATATGTTTCTATGAAATATGTTATCGCAACTTCCATCATTGATATAGAGGAGCTGAGAGCTGCAAGAACAAGTAAAATAAAAAAAAGAACTAGAAAAAAATAACCAAAAGGTAGCATGGAAAATACCTGAGGCAATGTAATAAAAACAAGCCCAGGTCCTTCCGATGGTTTCATAGCAAATGAAAAAACTGCTGGGAAAATAACAAGCCCCGCCATTATTGAGATGAGGAAGTCGAAAAGGGCAACAAGAGCAGAGGCTCTTGGGAGGTTTTCATTTCTACTCAAGTATGATCCATATACTACCATAGTGGATAACCCTACGCTTAAAGAGAAAAAAACCTGTCCAAAAGCAGCAACAATTATTCCACTATTAATTTTTGAAAAATCAGGTTTTAAGTACCAGATTATTCCATCAATTGCCCCTGGAAGAGTTATTGACCTAACTAGTAATATTAAAATTATAAGAAATAATAATGGCATAAGGAATTCATTATATTTTTCAATTCCTAAAGCTATCCCTTTAGCAACTATATAGATGTTTAGCGCTAAAAAAATAAATGTATAAATAAGAGGGCTTAAAGATGATGCTGTGAAACTTTGGAAAACCGTTATTATTTCATCTCCAGGGATACTAATTAATAAGCCTGTTATAGACTTAAAAAGAAAATAAATAGTCCAACCTCCCACTACAGAGTAGAAAGAAAGGATTATAAATGATGTAAATACATTCAAATAACCTATATATCTGAACCGTTTATTAATATTGCCATAGCTCTTAACTGTATTGGCATGGCTATTTTTACCAATAACAAACTCAACAAGCAGTAAAGAAGCTCCTATGGTAAGCATAAGTATTGCGTATATCAAAACGAAAGCCCCACCACCATTTGTTCCGGCAAGATAAGGGAAGCGCCATATATTTC
>Ga0209633_10005433_pt1 | contig 11174 bp, 14 predicted proteins | sample Cruoilmetagenom1_FD_187290 | JGI IMG/M metagenome (GOLD analysis project Ga0209633, IMG submission 187290) | Oil polluted marine microbial communities from Coal Oil Point, Santa Barbara, California, USA - Sample 1 (SPAdes) (version 2) | ecosystem: Environmental > Aquatic > Marine > Oil seeps ... | reverse complement strand
GCTATATCATGCGATTGATATCATTGAAGCAGGTATGCGGTTTAAGGAACTTAGTCTTGAGATAGAAAAATTTATCACAGGGCGTGGTTTTGTTCCACTTCATGGTTTTTGTGGACATGGCATTGGCCGTAAACCACATGAAGAACCAGAAATACCAAATTATCTAGATGGACCAAACCCTAAACAGGGACCCAAAATCAAAAATGGTATGGTTTTTTGTTTAGAACCGATGATTTGTCAAAAACTTCCAACAGCAAAGATATTAGAGGATAAATGGTCTGTGGTGTCAGAAGATGGTCTAAGAGGTAGTCACTACGAACACACTGTAGCGATAATCAATAATAAAGCAGAGATACTCTCTCTAGCGTAGTTATCATGCTAAAGAGAAAAATTCATTATAAATGTATAACTTGCAATGTAATAATTAGTAAGAAGTTTACTTCTTACTAATGAAGAATTAAATGAGATAAGGAAAATAATGGCAAAAGATGATGTAATTGAAATAGATGGTACGGTTATAGAAGCATTACCAAACGCAACATTTCAAGTTGAACTTGAAAATGGACATAAAATACTGTGTCATATCGCTGGAAAAATGCGTATGCATTATATAAAAATAATGTTAGGTGACAAAGTAAAAGTTGAACTGACTCCTTATAGTTTAGATAAAGGCAGAATTACTTTTAGATATAAGTAATCTTTAACCTTTACTAGGCTATAATGCGCGACTCTATTGCTCGAATGACGGGACTATAAGAAGAATGATTGACAAAAGCCCACTGTTTTTTCAATTATTGGTTTATGAATTTCTATAAACCATTTCGTTCGTTGTTTTAAGTGGAAAATAGATGAAAAGTTTTAGTGACTGTTGTTTATTGAACTATTGTGATAGGTCTATGATGATAATTTAATTTTGCCATTTGGTAAAGCATCAGTAAGGTGAATTGAAAAAGAGCAATGCTCTTTAGTAAAGAAAAGATCATATAAATTGTATAGTTTCTCGGCGACTGCCGTAGCTTTAGATGCAATGAATTTGAGTGGAGCTTTGCTCTTCTTAAAGAAAAGGATTAAGATGAAAGTTAGACCATCGGTAAAAAAGATGTGTGATAGTTGTAAAATTATCAAACGTAGAGGTGCAGTAAGAGTAATCTGCAAAAACCCTAAGCATAAACAGAGACAAGGATAAGCATGGCAAGAATTGCTGGTGTGGATTTACCAAAAAAGAAAAGAATAGAGTATGGACTAACATATATCTATGGTATTGGTCTTACAACATCTAGAAAAATTTTAGATGCAGTAGGAATCTCATATGATAAAAGAGTACATGAGTTAAGTGAAGATGAAGCTGCAAATATTCGTAAAGAGATTCAAGCATCATATCAAGTGGAAGGTGATCTTCGTAAAAAAGTTGCGATGGACATCAAAGGTCTTATGGATTTAGGTATCTATAGAGGTCTTAGACATAGACGTGGTCTTCCAGTAAGAGGTCAAAAAACTAAAACAAACGCAAGAACTAGAAAAGGCAGAAAAAAGACTGTCGGCGCTGCGTAAGCTGGAGGAAAATAGAAAATGGCTAAAAGAAAAGTTACTAGAAAAAAAGTTGCTAAGAAAAATATTGCTAAAGGTATCGTGCATATCGCGGCTACATTTAACAATACAATGATTACTGTTACAGATGAAATGGGTAATGCAATAGCATGGAGTTCAGCTGGTGGTTTAGGATTTAAAGGTAGTAAAAAATCTACACCTTACGCAGCTCAACAAGCAGTAGATGATGCAATGGCTAAAGCGATGGAACATGGTATCAAAGAAGTTGGTATTAAAGTTCAAGGACCTGGTTCTGGTCGTGAAACAGCAGTAAAAAGTGTTGGTGCAATCGAAGGTTTAAAAGTGACATTCTTTAAAGATGTTACTCCATTACCTCATAACGGTTGTAGACCTCCAAAACGTAGAAGAGTGTAGGGGTATAGAATGGCAAGATATAGAGGACCTGTAGAAAAGATAGAGAGAAGACTTGGTGTAAGTCTCGCACTTAAAGGTGAGAGAAGACTAGCTGGTAAAAGTGCGCTTGATAAAAGACCTTATCCACCTGGACAACATGGTCAAAGAAGAACAAAGATTTCTGAGTATGGTTTACAACTTAGAGAAAAACAAAAAGCAAAGTTCATGTATGGTGTTTCTGAAAAGCAATTTAGAAGACTATTTTCTGATGCGAATAATATGGAAGGGAATACAGGTGCAAACCTTGTAACACTTCTTGAAAGAAGACTTGATAATGCTGTTTATAGAATGGGATTTGCAACAACAAGAAACTTTGCAAGACAGCTGGTAACACATGGTCATATTTTAGTAGATGGAAAGAAGTTAGATATTCCTTCATATAGAATCAAGCCTGGTCAAAAAGTTGAAATCAGAGAAAAATCTAAAAGCAATGCACAAATCGTTAGAGCTGGTGAATTAACTGCTCAAACTGGTATCGCTGCATGGGTTGATGTTGAGATTGAAAAAGGTTATGGTATCTTTACTAGACTTCCTGAACGTGAAGAAGTTGTAATACCTGTTGAAGAAAGATTGATTGTCGAGTTATACTCAAAATAAAACTTAAGGGACAAAGCATGAAAAAAATTAGTACATCTCTATACATGCCACATGAGATAGAGATAGACAAGATTAGTGAAAATAGCGTTAAAATTAATGTTTACCCTTTTCAAGCTGGTTTTGCAATCACAGTTGCGCACCCACTAAGAAGACTTCTTTATGGAAGTTCCGCTGGTTATGCTGTAACAGCTGTCAAAATTGACGGTGTTACGCATGAGTTTGATAGTATTAGAGGTATGCTTGAAGATGTAGCGCTCTTTATCTTAAATTTGAAAAATATTCGATTTAAAATCAAAAATGATTCAAATAAAGTTGAAGTGAACTACTCATTTAAAGGGCATAAAGAGATAAATGGTTCTGATATGGACAATGATGATGTTGAAGTGGTAACACCTGATAATCATCTTGCTACCATCAATGAAGATGCAGAACTTAATTTTTCTCTTATTATTGAAAAAGGGATAGGTTATATTCCTAGTGAAGAATTTAGAGAAAATGTTCCAGAGGATTTTATTCCTGTAGATGCATTTTTTACACCTGTAAGAAAAGTAGTTTATAATATCGAACAAATGTTAGTGGAAGATGATCCTACATTTGAAAAAATTGTTTTTGAGATAGAAACAGATGGGCAAATTGCACCAGTACAAGCATTTAAAGAATCTATAGAAGCTTTAAATGGTCAAATAGCAGTTTTCTCTAAAGCAATGGATATCGAAATTTCTACTACGGAAGATGATTTTGAAAATTCTGCAGATATGCAGAAGCTTTTACAAGACGTAAGCGTGATGAGTTTGAGTGCTAGAAGTTTTAACTGTCTTGATCGTGCCAGCATAAAATATGTTGCTGAATTATCAATGATGAGTGAATTAGAACTTAAAGGACTTAAAAACCTAGGTAAAAAATCTTTTGAAGAGATTACTAGTAAATTGGAAGCATTAGGTTTCCCTGTTGGATTTAAATTTGAAGATGATTTTTATAAAGCATTAAATACAAATATCCAAGAGTTAAAAACAGAAACAAGTGAGGCATAATAATGAGACATAAGCACGGATATAGAAAGTTAGGTAGAACTTCTAGCCATAGAAAAGCTTTACTTAAAAACTTATCAATTGCTTTGATAAAAAGTGAAAAGATGGAAACTACTTTGCCAAAAGCAAAAGAGATTCAAAGTTTTTTTGAGAAGTTAATAACTAAAGCAAGAGTTGGTGATTTTAACGCGCATAGAGCAATCTTTGCCGTTTTACAAGATAAAGAGACTACAAATAAACTTGTAGAAGAAATAGCACCTAAATATAAAGAGAGAACTGGTGGTTATACAAGAATCATCAAAACAAGAATGAGACGTGGTGACGCGGCTGAAATGGCAATTATCGAACTAGTATAATTGTTCATTATCATGATAAGAATTTATATCTTATCATGATACTTTTATATACACTTCCTTTTCCAAATTCCACTTAATATTTCTATTTTTACCTTTGTTAATAACTTTGTGATATAATCAACCAAGATTATATATAGGGGTATTTATGATTCCATTTACGGATGAAGAACTTAGACCAGTAGTTGAAGCATCACTTGAGAAAGTTAAGCCTATGCTTGCGCTTGATGGGGGTGGTATGGAACTTTTAGGGATTAAAAATGGCAAGGTATTTGTGCAGTTACAAGGTGCTTGTGTTGGATGTGGTTCTAGTGGACAAACACTTAAATATGGTGTTGAACGTCAACTTAGAATGGACATCCATCCAGAAATTGAAGTAGTTAATCTTGCTGTTGGTATGGAACATATGATGGATGAGATTGCCAAGCAAGGCTGATATATGAGTAGATTTATAGAGAGAGCAAAAAATAGTTTTTTTAAACGTGAGTATAAAAAGGCACTTTTAAATTTTTCACTTGCCCTTAAAGATCAACCTTATGATTTGGATGCAAAGATAGGTGTTTTACTTTCTGATATGGCGATGGAAAAAGAGGAAGAGGCTATGGCTCTTTTTGAACTCTATGAAGTGTCTCGTAGTGAGGGACTTGAAGGTGTTGACAGCATCATAGAAACGCTCTTAAGTAGTGATGATATTGAGATAGTTGAAAGTGATGACGATAAAAACAGCGCTACTTATGAAGATGGTATAGAATATAGTGATTTTTTAAACTTAGTTGATGATCGTGAGAGTTTTCAAAGAGCCTTAGAAGATTTGATGTTTTCTACACGTATTGTTATTCATAAAAAAGAAGATTTTATGGAATTTGTGAGTTTATTATTGGATAACAACTATAGTAACCTTGCTTTAAACTATTTAGAGAGTGCATTGTCACTTTACCCTCATGAAACTTTTTTTCAAGAGAGACTTAAACAATTAGAAAGTTAGTAATAATTTGAAGATAGAATTAAATCATAAAGAGTATAAATATTTGAGTGATAACTCAAAAGATTGTGGTGTTGATACGGCCTTTTTCTGTTGTGAGCAAAATGAAAAGTTTCTTTCAGATGCAAAAGAAAAAAAAGCTGCAAAAATTGTGAGCCCAAAAGAATTAGAAGATTTATTAGAAATAAGTGATATTAAAATTATTGGTATCACAGGTACAAATGGTAAAACTACTACAGCTGCAGCTATCTATTCTATCTTATTAGATTTGAATGAAAAAGTTGCATTTCAAGGTACACGAGGATTGTATATCAATGAAGATAGGGTTGCACCTAAAGGTCTCACTACACCTTTATTACTTGATACAATGTATCATCTTTATCTTGCAAAAGTTGCTGGTTGTAAATATTTTATCATGGAAGTGAGTTCCCATGCAATTGTTCAAAATAGAGTAGAAGGTTTGCAATTTTTTCTAAAAGTTTTTACAAATCTAACACAAGATCATTTAGATTATCATGATACATTTGAAAAATATAAAAAGGTTAAAGAATCTTTTTTTCAAGATGATTGTATGAAGCTTATAAATAAAGATGCAGATAAAATCGAATTCAATATTAAAAAAGCATACACATATGCTCTTGATGCTCCTGCGACGTTTAATATCATTGCGTACTCACTTAACAATGGTATGACAGCGGTTATGAGACACTTTGAAAAACAAGTTGATTTTCAATCACCACTATATGGTTTTTTTAATGTTTATAATTTAACTGCTGCTATAGCATCTGTTAAGCTTGTAACAGAACACTCTTTAGAAGATATTTGTGAAGTTGTTGACAATTTTGCTGGGGTTAGTGGGCGTATGGAAGTGGTAAGTGACAGACCACTAATAATCGTTGATTTTGCACATACTCCTGATGGTATGGAAAAAGTGATGGATTCGCTTAAAGAGAAGGATATTGTAGTTGTATTTGGTGCTGGCGGCGATCGTGATAAGAAAAAAAGAGCTATGATGGGACGTGTGGCAAATCGTTATGCTAAAAAGATTTATCTGACATCTGATAATCCTAGAAGTGAAGAACCAATGGATATCATAAATGATATTTATCAAGCTATTGAGCAAAAAGAGAAAGTTAAAGTAGCTTCTTTACGTGAAGATGCTATTTTTTTTGCTATTGACGAGTTGGAAGAGGGGGAAACACTTCTTATTCTTGGAAAAGGTGATGAAGAGTACCAAGAGTTTAAAGATAAGAAAATTGTCTTTGATGATCGTGAGGTTGTTAGAGAAATAATAAAAGAAAAATTTAATAGATAATTAAATACAATAATATTGATTAGACTTCTTGTGAAATTACTAGGAAAGTGTTTTAGAAGAAGTCTAATGCTAAGTAAAGATTTAATTAAATTATTCAAGCACGGTTTATCTGTGCATGAGTTCTCTGCTGAAGAGGACTTAGCGTCAGCGTAGCATAAGGAGCTTTGCTCCTTATGCGCTATTAAAATAGGACAGGGGAATAATTATGGGAATACCACAACCAGCATTTTATATATTTAAATGTGAACAATCGGCACCTCCGGGAATGCCAAAGCCAAGCTGTGTAAATGAAAATACGAAAGACCTTTTTCAACATTTGGGGATGAAACTGATGGAAAAGGGCTTAATAGCTACTGTACAACCGATAAGAACAGGTTGTTTAAATCGTTGTCAACAAGGACCAGTGATGTTAGTAGAACCAGGTCATCATATGTATGTAGGGCTTACTAAAGAGAAGATAGATAGAATCATTGATGAACATATCATTGGTGAACAACCAGTAAGTGAGTACCTCATACCTGAAGAGTTTTGGGATGCACCTTTATCACCAGTACAAGCTATGAAAATGGCAGGAAGATAGTAGTATGACAATCACTATGCTCTATAGCAAACTTCATCGTGCTACCATAACAGATGCAAACCTTAACTATGTTGGTTCTATAACAATCGATAGAAGCTTAATGGATGCGGCAGTGTTACGTGTAGGGCAAAAAGTAGATATCGTCAATGTTAACAATGGCGAGCGTTTTTCTACTTATGTCATAGAAGGTGAACGTGGTAAGGGCGAGATGTGCTTAAATGGTGCAGCTGCTCGAAAAGCGGCTATTGGAGATCGCGTGATTGTTATCGCTTATGCGAGTATGACTTTAGAAGAAGCAGATACTTTTAAACCACATATTGTTCTTTTAAATGATAAAAATGATATTGATGGGACAAAAGATCATGTTTGAAAATATGGACTTCTCAAAGATGGGTGAAATGCTTGAAAAAGTACAAGCTGATGCCAAAAAGATGCAAGAAGAGAGTGCTAATAAAGAATTCTCCACAAAAAGTGGTGGTGGTCTTATCAAAGTAACTGCTAATGGTGCAGGTGAAGTAATAGATATCTCTATAGATGATTCTCTACTTAAAGATAAAGACTCTTTACAGATATTATTGATTTCCGCCACTAATGATGTCTTAAAAATGGTAGAAGAAGATAAAAAACTTGCCGCTTCTAAGATGATGGGTGGCTTTGGTGGTATGCCAGGCTTTGGAAGTTAGAGTAGCATATTGAATAGTAAAACATTACTTAATGATTTTGAAGCGTATTTAGAAGCTAACCTTCCTACTGTAAAAAGTTTTCATCCACATTTTCAAACAGCTCAAAGTCAAATGTTTAAGGCTGGTGGAAAGCGCTTTCGTCCCCTTTTACTTCTACATGTTGTAGATAGTTATGAACCACAACTTGTAGAAAATAGCATGCGTGTTGCTTTGGCTATAGAGATGCTACATACCTATTCACTCATCCATGATGATTTACCAACTTTTGATGATGCTTCTTTGCGTCGTGGAAAAGAGACACTTCATGAAACATATGATGAAGTGACAGCGACTTTAGTGGGGGATGCTTTAAATACGGATTGTTTTTATATGCTAGCTACTTCTGCGCTCAGAGATGATGTGAAAATAGCTTTGATTAAAACATTTTCACTGAATGCTGGTGGTGAGGGGATGGTCTTAGGACAAGCAGTAGACTGCTTTTTTGAGGATAAAAAACTCTCTATCGATGAGCTTACTTTTTTACATATCCATAAAACAGCAAAACTTATCGCAGCCTCTTTGCAAATGGGTGCTATCATTGTTAATCTTTCTAAAGAAAAAGAGAACTTACTTTACGAAATAGGTTTAAAAATAGGGCTTTTGTTTCAAGTGCAAGATGATATTATTGACGCGACACAAACTGCTCAAGAAGCAGGAAAACCTACCTCTAATGATGAAGCGAAAAATTCGTTTACAAACTTGTTGGGTGTAGAGGGTGCGATTAAAGAGAAGCAAAGAATTATTAAAGAAATCTATGAAGACTTTGCAAAACTAGATAACAATTTAAAAGATAGGTTAACTATCATGATAGAGAAATATTTTAACTAAGGAAAGATGAATGCAAGATAAACAACTGCTTTCACAGATGGCAAATACAATTCGATTTTTAGCAGCAGATATGGTGCAAGCAGCAAACTCAGGACATCCAGGTGCTCCAATGGGCTTAGCAGATATAGTCACTGTTTTAACAGAACACTTAAATCACAATCCTAAAAATCCAAACTGGTTAAATAGAGATAGACTTGTGTTCTCAGGGGGACATGCTTCTGCGTTGATTTACTCTTATTTACATTTGACAGGATATGACTTAAGTCTGGATGACTTAAAAAACTTTAGACAGTATAAGAGTAAAACACCTGGACATCCTGAGTATCATGATGTCCCTGGTATCGAAGTGACAACTGGTCCATTAGGGCAAGGTATAGCAAATGCTGTTGGCTTTTCTATGAGTTCAAAATATGCAGCAAATATGTTAAATAGCGAAACTGCAAAAATAATCGACCATAAAGTATATTGTCTTTGCGGTGATGGTGACTTAGAAGAAGGTATTTCATATGAAGCCTGTTCTTTAGCGGGGCACCATTCTCTTGCTAATCTTGTTATGATATACGATTCAAATAAAATCACTATTGAAGGGTCGACGGATATCTCTATCTCTGAAAATATCAAACAACGATTTGAAGCACAGGGCTGGAAAGTGTATCGTATCGATGGGCATAACTATAAAGAGATTGATCAAGTTTTATCTGAGCTAAAAGAAGAACAGACAAAACCTGCATTGATCATAGCTGAAACATTGATTGGTAAAGGTGCAGCTACACTTGAAGGTGAAGCAAAGACACATGGTTCACCACTTGGTGATGAAGAGATAGCAGCATCAAAAAAAGCATTAGGGTTTAATCCGGATGAAAAGTTTGTTGTACCTGCTGAAGTAGAAGCAAGATTTAGACAAGCAGTTGAAAAAGGTGATGTAGCAGAGAGAGCATGGAATAAACTCATTATTGATGTACCTTTAGCCGAGCAAAATGCTACTTTAGAAGCACTGCAAAATCCTGATTTTTCTCGCATTGATTGGCCAACTTTCGATGAAGGCACTAAAGTAGCAACGAGAGATAGTAATGGACAGATATTAAATGCTTTAGCAAAAGCAATTCCTGGATTTATAGGAGGATCTGCAGATTTAGGTCCTTCTAATAAAACAACACTTAAAAATATGGGTGATTTTCCTAATGGTAAAAATATCCACTTTGGTATAAGAGAACATGCCATGGGTGCAATCGCCAATGCGATGAGTCTTTATGGTCTGTTTATCCCATTTTCAGCAACTTTCTTCGTCTTTTCTGACTATATGAAACCAGCTGTGAGATTGGCAGCATTGATGCGGCTTAAACACTATTTTATCTGGACGCATGATAGTATCGGTGTAGGTGAAGATGGTCCTACTCATCAACCAATAGAGCACTTAACACAATTTCGTGCACTTCCTAACTTTTATACATTTAGACCAGCGGATGCGACAGAAAATGTGGCTTGTTGGAAGAAGGCACTGGAATTAGATGCTCCTTGTGGGTTTGTACTTTCACGACAAGGGCTTAAAACACTTAAATCTAAAGTTGATGTTGGTGACGCAAGTCGCGGTGGTTATATGATAAAAAAACGAGAAGGTGCGACTATAACGCTTATGGCTACGGGTAGTGAAGTGATGCCTTGTTTACAAGCGGCATGTCATCTTGAGGTAGCTGGTATCAAAGCAAATGTTGTCTCTGTTCCTTGTTTTGAACTTTTTAATGAACAAGATAAAAACTATCAAACTAGTGTTGTAAATCCTAATACACACGTATTGGCAGTTGAAGCTGCCTCTGGTATAGAGTGGTATCGTTATGCTGATGATGTGCTAGGGATGGATCATTTTGGTGCTAGTGGTGATGCAAATATTCTTTTTAAAGAGTTTGGTTTCACTATCAAAGGGATTAAACAAAAAGTATTTACTATGCTTAATGCATCTTATATAGAGACTGAAATCGATAACTGTAAAATATAATCTTCAACATAGGCAAAGTTTTTTGCCTATGCCTCTTCTAAAACCCTTCAATATTCAAAATATTTGATAACTTCAAAAAAACTTTTTAAATTACTGTAAAATTTTTTTATAAATTGACGATATAGGAATAGAACTAAATAGTGATAGATTTGGAATAAATTAAATATATTTCATTTTAAGAGTAATTTAGTTAAATTATTTAATTATTACACAAAATTTAATAATTTTTAAATTTAAATAAAGAAATACATATAAAAGTAATGTAATTATTACTTTTAGGATTAAAGGTACATATTATTTATGAAAACAATCAATTTTTTGACTAGTCATTTTTTGCCTGAAAATACAGCAGGGACAAATCGTGTTCTTTCGTATGTTAAGGAACTAGAAAAAAATTATAAAGTTAATGTTGTCTGTATCACTGAACGTGGTAAGCCGCAAACAAAAGAGAAAGTCTCTTTTTCTGAGAATATAGATGTGTACTATGTTAATCAAAGAGATTATAATGCTGAAAAGTTTTTTTCAAGAGCGCTTTGGGAAATACTCTTTACTAGAAAACTTGTAAGTCGAGCAAATAGACTTCATGCTGATCTCACAGTAGCTACTTCTCCTTTTATGTTTATCATACCTATGCTGGCACTGCTTGGTAAAGGAAAAAGAATTATTGATATTCGAGATATTACATGGGAATATATCGAAGGTAGTAGTAAATTTAAACGTATTTTGAAAAAAGCGATTTCAAAACTGATGGAAACTTCTATAAATGCATATGATT
>Ga0209633_10005432_pt1 | contig 11174 bp, 13 predicted proteins | sample Cruoilmetagenom1_FD_187290 | JGI IMG/M metagenome (GOLD analysis project Ga0209633, IMG submission 187290) | Oil polluted marine microbial communities from Coal Oil Point, Santa Barbara, California, USA - Sample 1 (SPAdes) (version 2) | ecosystem: Environmental > Aquatic > Marine > Oil seeps ... | reverse complement strand
GCTGGCGGGTTACCATTTCCATGCCGGACTTTATACAGCATTTTTTCTCCGGTGTCCCGTACTTTTTTCGGTTCGCTGGCTTTGATGGAATGGGTTCGTCGAATATTTACTGCCGGGGCAAGATAACTTATTGATTTTATTGGAAATCCACAACCGTGTAGTGCCAAAACGAAAAACGGGACCTTGTAACCAATTGTTTTTTCTATATAAATAAAACAGCGTGGCAAACATGGGTTAAGTCAACAGTATTTCCTCTCCCGCATCTCCGAAAAACGACCGCTTGTGAAAGGCCCATTCATCCATCGAGTTCTTCGATTTTTGCCAGGCGATAGCTCGTGCTGCGACCGCCGCCGGGGTTTTGGACGAGGATGCCGCGCTCCAACAGCTCACGGATATCCCTCAGCGCCGTGTCGGGCGAGCATTTGGCGATCCTGGCGTATTTGGACGTGTTCATATGCCCTTTGAAGCCATCGAGCATATGGACTTTATTCTCCGCGAATTCGCTGCTTCAAAAACAGCCGCTTGGGAAGGAGAGTGGAGATAGGGTGTTTAAAGTCTACACGAAGGCAGCTTTTGCCCCAGACTTTTCTGTCTCATATTGAGTTTGTTGGCAGCAGGGCAACGCCCCGTTCGGCGCGCACCAGCGTCACTCTTTTCCAGATGCCTTAGGTCCAGGTTCCACGAACATCGACGCGGAATCGGTGACATACCGCTTGATCAAAACCAGAAAACAGGCCGTGGCGATGCCCGCCGAACCGAAGATCATGCACATTACCATGATCTGATAGCGGGCGGCGATCAGCGGGGAGATGCCGGAGAGGATCTGCCCGGTCATCATGCCGGGGAGAGAGACAAGCCCGACGGCGAAAAGCGAGTTGATCACAGGAATCATCGATGCGTGGAAAGCGATCCGACGCGCCTGATCATACGAGACGCCCCGTTCCGTCTCCGCCATGAAGCGTTCTGCCGCAAGGCTGACGCTGTTCATCGCATTGGCGAAGATCATCCCGGCGAGCGGAATCATATAGCGCGGCCAATACCACGGTGTCAGATCGAGCACCCATTCGGTAATCAGCAGCAGAGTGATGCCGCCGCCAAAGGCAATGGACGCCAGCGCGCTCAGGTATAATTTTCGCCGCTGAACCTTGATCGTCCTCAGGGCAATCCAGCTGGAGACGAACACCATGACGGCCAGAACGGCGACGACCAGGACTGCATCATCCGACTCGAACAGATACACCAGGAAATAGCCAATGAGCAGAAGCTGAGTCAGCATCCGTGCAAGGGCGTACAGCGCATTCGGGGCGTTCAGAGACCATCTGTAAAAAATGACCACGACCACCAGGACGGGAGCGAAAGCGAGCGCCAGCTTGGCGAGCGGGATGGCCTCAACCGACATGGTGCTGCGTCATATCCTAGATTGATTGGTGCGCACGGCGCACCCTACGGCTGTTCCGCAGGCAACCAAATCACAGCCAGCGCAGGCGGTTCGCATTGGTCACCACCGTGACCGACGACATCGCCATCGCCGCACCCGCGATCATCGGGTTCAGCAAAATGCCAAACGCCGGATACAAGAGTCCGGCGGCAATCGGAATGCTCAACGAATTGTAGATGAAGGCGCCCAGCAGGTTCTGCTTGATGTTCCGCAGCGTAACGCGCGAGAGCCGAATCGCTTCCGGGACCTTGCACAGTGAGCCCTGCATGATGACGACATCACCGCTTTCGATGGCGATATCAGTGCCGGTGCCAATGGCGAAGCCGACATTCGCCTGCGCCAGCGCCGGCGCATCGTTGATGCCGTCGCCGACCATGGCGACGATCTCGCCCTGATCCTGCAGTTCTTTCACCACCACCGCCTTGTCTTGCGGCAGAACCTGCGCACGCACTTCCGAGATGCCTGCCTCTTTGGCGATCGCCCGCGCGGTCGTCTCATTGTCGCCCGTGACCACCAGTACCCTGACGCCGAGCACCTGAAGATCGGAAATCGCCTGCTTCGAATCGGATTTGATCGGGTCCGACACCGAAACCAGACCGACAACCTGGCCATCGACCGCGAGCAGCATCGGCGTCTGCCCTTTGGCCGCATAATCGTCCATTCGAGCCGGAAAGTCACCGAGTTCGACCTGATTGGATTTCATCAACGCCAGATTACCGAACAGCACTCTTTGATCATCCCGCTCGGCCGATACGCCGTGGCCGGCAATCGCCTGGAAATGGTCGACCGGCAGCAGCTCCAGCTTTTTCGCTTCGGCAGCCTCCAGAATCGCACCGGCCAGCGGATGTTCGGAACCGGCTTCGATGCTGGCTGTCAGCTGCAGAAGGCGCGCCTCGGACCAGCCTTCCCGCGTTTCCAGAGCCGAGACCGTGGGGCGCCCTTCGGTGACCGTCCCGGTCTTGTCGAGCACGACGCAGGTGAGCTTGCCGGCGCTCTGCAGGGCGTCGCCATTGCGGATCAAAATACCGGCCTGCGCCGCCCGCCCCACCGAGACCATGATCGAAATCGGTGTGGCCAGCCCCAATGCGCACGGGCAGGCAATCACCAGCACCGTCATCGCAGTCACGAACCCATAACCCAGCGCCGGCTGCGGCCCGAACGCCAGCCAGACGAAAAAAGTCGACACAGCAATGACGACCACGACCGGAACGAACACCGCGGCAATGCGATCGACCAGGCGGGCAATCGCCGGCTTGCTGCTCTGCGCCTGGCGCACGCTTTCGATGATCTGCGCCAGCGAGGTATCGCGCCCGATGCGGGTCGCCTCAAACAGGAAAGTCCCGTGCTGATTCAAGGTGCCGGCGACGACTTCGCCGCCTTCACTCTTTTCGACCGGCAGAGGCTCGCCGGTCAGCATCGATTCGTCCACGCTGGAATGCCCTTCGATCACGATGCCATCGACAGCGATTTTTTCACCCGGACGCACCCGCAAAGTTTCACCCAAGCCGATCTGCTCGATCGGCACATCGACCTCTTCACCGTCACGCACGACCCGGGCCGTGCGTGGCTGCAGCCCGATCAGCTGGCGAATTGCGCTGGAGGTCTTGCCGCGTGCACGGGTTTCGAGAGCGGCACCCAAATTGATGAAGGCAAGGATGATGACGGCCGCTTCGAAATAGGCGTGCTTGGCCAGCGACGGCAAGGTGCCGGAAAAATCGATCACAATCGTCGAATAGACCCAGGCAGATCCGGTGCCGAGCGCAATCAGCGTATCCATATTCGCCTGCCGTTGCTGCAGCGATTGGATCGCGCCTCTGAAGAAATGGCCGCCGGAATAGAACATGACTCCCAGGGTGATGATCGCCACAAGAGACCAGAAGCGGGAACCGGCGGGAGTTCCCAGTTCGGGCCAGAGGTCCAGATGGCCACCCAGCATCAGCGGCAGGCCGAACGCCGCGGCAACGCCGGCTTTTTTCAGCAGGCTCCGGTAACGCTGCTCCTCCACCGCCTCCTGTTCTTCCAGGTCTTCCAACCCTTCCATCACCGCCGCATCATAGCCTGCCGCTAGGACTGCCTGCTTCAACAGATCAGGCAGCGCATCGCCCTCGATCGTCGCTGAGTGGTCGGCAAAATTGACGCTGGCCGAACGAACGCCGGCAACAGAGTTCAGCGCATCTTCCACGCTTTTGACGCACCCGGCGCAGCGCATACCCATAATTGATAACCGAATCGGCTCGGCGGGATGGCTCTGTTCAGCGGTGATTTGCATAATGTAGGACTCCAAAGGTTTCAAGTTGGGCACGCTTCGCTTTGCCCAACCTACATAAATTATCGATGTTTGCTCTATTTTGACAGCCCTGCGAAAAGGGTTATCCTTGTTCATGTATATTACAACAGTTGTTCAAGGATCGTACCAACAAATGCATTTGAAAACAGGATAGATTTGTTCTTACAATGAGAGAAAAGTCGGAAATCCAGCCAGTCGCGATCCACATGCCAATCGCGGTATCGTTTTGTACCACGAAGGATACGAAGAGCACGAAGAAATGGGGGGGCCTTCATGCTCTTCGTGTCCTTCGTGGTGAATTCCCGATCTTTCCTGGTGCACTCCCCTGCCGCGTCGTTTCATTGCCTTGGCAAACCGGCTGCCGTACTATCGCGGCGCTCCCATCTCCGCATGATACAAATGCGAACGAATCCGATTAACATTTTTTTTGCCATGTTAAATCAATAGCTTATACATGGAAATTTTTGACTTGCAGGGTCGGGATTTCTATAATCCAAGTTTCCGATATCGACAAGCCACGAGGTGTCCGCATGAAAGGAAACGAGCAAGTAACCAACTATCTCAACCGTGCCTTGACCAATGAACTGACGGCGATCAATCAGTATTTCCTGCACGCGAGAATGTATAAAAACTGGGGCTTGAGCAAGCTGAACGACCATGAATACGATGAGTCGATCGATGAAATGAAACATGCCGACAGGCTGATCGAACGCATCCTTTTTCTGGAAGGGCTGCCGAATGTGCAGGACATCGGCAAGCTGATGATCGGTGAAAATACCAAGGAGATGCTCAGCTGCGACCTCACACTGGAACAGCAGGCGGCGCCTTTGCTGCGGGAAGCCATCGAATATTGTGAAAGCGTGCAGGATTATGTCTCGCGCGAACTGTTCGAACAGATTCTCGAAAGCGAAGAAAAGCACATCGACTGGCTGGAGACCCAGCTCGCATTGATCGAGAAAGTCGGCCTGAACAATTATCTGCAGTCACAGATGTGATCGGTCGGTCTGACGACGCGTCAGGCACCATGCAATCATCTACACCACCCGCGGAGGGAACAAATCATGTCGCAGATCGAAGACCTGCTCGCTGATGAAGCGAAAACCCTATTGTCGCACGAATGCACTACAATCCCGAAGGATATGCTGCACCTTCCAGGCCCCGATTACGTCGATCGCATCGTCAGTCAGAAGAACCGCACGCCACGTGTCTTGCGCAGCATGCAGGCGCTGTTCGACCATGGCCGCCTGGCCGGTACCGGCTATCTCTCGATCCTGCCCGTCGACCAAGGGGTCGAACATTCCGCCGGCGCCTCGTTCGCACCCAACCCCGCCTATTTCGATCCCGCGAACATCATCAAGCTTGCCATCGAAGGGGGCTGCAGTGCGGTCGCTTCGACTCTCGGTGTCCTCGGCTCGGTTGCGCGCAAATACGCCCATAAGATTCCATTTATCCCGAAAATCAATCACAATGAACTGCTGACATATCCAAACATTTATGACCAGACGCTGTTCGCGAGCGTCGATCAAGCCTTCGACATGGGGGCTGTTGCGGTGGGCGCGACCATCTATTTCGGGTCGGAACCTTCACGGCGCCAGATCCAGGAGGTCAGCGAGGCCTTCGAATATGCGCACGAACTTGGGATGGCAACGGTCCTGTGGGCTTATCTGCGCAATCCGGCTTTTGTAGTTAAAGGCATCGATTATCATACTTCGGCCGACCTCAGTGGACAGGCCAACCATCTTGCGGCAACCATCGATGCCGACATCGTAAAACAGAAGCTGGCCGAGACCAATCAGGGTTACCCCGCCGTGAATTTCGGAAAAACCGATCCGAGAGTCTATTCCACCCTGACCAGCGAACACCCGATCGATCTCGTTCGCTATCAGGTGGCCAACTGCTATATGGGCCGTGCCGGGATGATCAATTCCGGCGGCGGCTCCGGCGCCCACGATCTTGCCCAAGCGGTGCGCACCGCGGTGATCAACAAGCGCGCCGGCGGCATAGGGCTCATCTCCGGAAGAAAAGCGTTCCAGAAACCGATGACCGAGGGGGTCCGCTTGTTGAACGCGATTCAGGACGTCTATCTGTCAGGCGAGGTCACGGTCGCCTGACGGCGCGGCGGCTTTATCCGATTGCAGGGTGCGCCGCGCGTGCCGATCGGATCGATGTTCTTTTGACGAAAAGAACCGCATGTACTGCGTCGAATCGACCCACCGCGTCGAAGAGATCATCAAGAAATCCCGCTTTATCGGGATCATTGCACCGTGCAGCAACGAAAAGGAGCTGATCGAGGTCTTGTCTCGACTCCGGGCCGACTACCCGGCCGCCAGTCACATCGCCTTTGCCTACCGGCTCAACTCACCCAAAGGTATCGTCTCCCGATTCTTCGATGCGGGCGAGCCGAGCGGCACCGCAGGCAAACCCATTTTCCAGCATTTGGAAGGCAAGGATCTCATCAACGTTCTGCTTGCCGTGGTTCGTTATTTCAGCGGCATCAAACTGGGCGCAGGCGGCCTGACGAGAGCATACGGCGGTACCGCAAAAAAGGTCATCGATGGCAGCTCGATCGTCCCTTATGTCGAATACAGGAATATCGCATTGCAGATCGAATACAACCAATTGCAGCCGCTCGACTATCAGCTAAAGCAGTTGCAAGGCGAAATCGTCAAACAGACATTCTCCGACAAGGTCGAGGTCGTCGCACGTTTGCCGGCCGATCACGCAGAAGCGGTAACGGCGCAGTTCGCCGGAAAACAGTCGCCGGATTAAGTGCAATACCCGTGAATGAAATCTACGTTTGCTCGGTTAACAATGATATCAAGCCGTTGCAAAGTTCGAAATGGTGCGCACGGCGCACCCTACATCCCGCATCTCCAACAGAACAAAGCGTAGGGTGCGCCGTGCGCACCAAACAATTCACATCCGTGCACGGGCTTTGGGATTATAGGCGGCGCTGCCATTAGGCGCCGAAAGAACGCTTCCCTGTCTGCGCTGTTACTGCTTCAGCATTTCGTACACCCGGTCCTTGAGGAACGCTCGTTTTTTCTTGAGCTCTTCGATATAAGTGTCGCCGACCGGCTGCGCATGCTCTTCCAGCCGGCGGATCTCGTTGTCCAGCTGGTCGTGCTCTTTCATCAGGGCGAAAAAAGCAGGATTGATCCTCTTCAGCTCTTCGATCTGCTGCTGATATTCCGGAAATTCGTTTTCGATGTCGTGATGTTCGCCAAGCATTGGGTATCCTCCGGCTGTTCGACCGATGTGGTTCGGGCTGTTGACCCGAAATTTTGAAAGTTCAACGATTATTATATTTTAATGGACGCCAAAAAGGCCATCCCTGCCGACAGGAAATGGCGCGTCAATAAGCAACGACGGACATCCCGCCCGGCATCTCCGAACAGAGCCTGTCCCGATACGAATGCCTCCGGTGATGGGCTTATTGAAACAACATGGTTACAATACCGTGGTTGAAATCATCAGGCGATGTCCTTACCCTAAGGCACACAATCAACAAGAACCGCTCTTACGAAGAGTCACTGACAGAAAAAACAATTAAAGAGGCGCAAACATGTCCACAAACCCAGATCTTGTCGAATATCAGAAAAAACTCAACCGAGGCTATGAATTTCTGTTCAAAAACCCGAATTATTGGAACGCGCAATTCGATCGTTTCGCACGGATAGCGTCGCACCTGACAGGGAAGCCGATCGCCTTCAATGGCGCCATTTTCATCATATTTATTTGGGTGATCAGCGGGCCGGTATTCGGCTTCAGCGACACCTGGCAATTGATCATCAACACCGCGACGACGATCGTCACCTTCCTGATGGTGTTTCTCATTCAACACACACAAAACCGGGACACCGAAGCGGTTCAGGTGAAGCTGAACGAGATTATCAGAGCGATGGACGGCGCTCACAATGCCCTGCTCGATCTGGAAGAGCTGGAAGAAGAGGAATTGACGATACTGCACCGGCGCTATACGGCAATGGCAAAAGTCGCCCGGGAGAAATTGAAGAGCGGTGCAAAGGATACCGACACGCCGGACATTCTTGAATGAGAGGTTGATCCGAAACAGCAGCCCTTTCAAGGTGGCCGAGAATCACCATAAGATTGATCGTAGGTTGGGCAAAGGCCGACAGGCCGTGCCCAACATTCGCCTCGCTCCGTTGGGCACGCTGCGCTTTGCCCAACCTACATTAATATTCATGTTTCCAATGACCTGCAACAAGCATCTTGAAAGGTGTGATCCGAAACAACTGGATCATCACGAATGAAACGACGCAGCGCTCGGTCCTTTGTCCTGGCCCTCCTTTTCTGCCTGTCATCGTTGGCCGCGGCCGCCGGATCACCCAAACTCGTTCTGTTTCTGACGATCGACCAGCTGCGGGGCGACATGCCGTGGCGATTCAAGGAGCGCTTCAGGGCCGACGGCATCCGTTATCTGATGGATCACGGCGCTGTATTTGCCAATGCCCATTATCGCCATGCCGCCACCTTCACCGCGACCGGCCACGCCGCGCTGTTTACCGGCGGCAACGCAGCAGCGCACGGGTTCGTCGGCAATGAATGGTCTGATACCCGCAACGGCCGGCGCGTTTACTGCGTCGAGGACAGCGCTCACAGCCTGATCGACCAAGCGCCGGAGGCGCATAGCGGCACCTCCCCCCGCAACCTCACTTCGACCACCATCGGCGATGAACTGGTGCTATCGTCCAACGGTCGATCCCGCCTGTTTTCGGTGTCGATCAAAGACCGCGGGGCCATCATTCCCGGCGGCTATCTGGGCAAAGCGTTTTGGTACGAGGGCGGTACCGGCCGGTTTGTTACCAGCACCTATTACTATCAGAAATACCCTGACTGGGTGAGCGAATGGAATCGCGCACGACACGCCGATCGGTACCTCGGGCAGCAGTGGACGCTGCTCGAAGCGCCCAATCGCTATACCTATGCCGGCCAGGACGAACGCCCTTACGAAAAGTCCTACAAATCCCTTGGATCGACCTTTCCGCATCCATTCGGCTCGGTTGCGTCACCGGACTTCTATAAGACGCTGCGGTTCACGCCGATGGGTGACGCGCTGACAGTGGCGTTCGTCAAGGAGCTGATCGATAAGGAAAAGCTGGGCCAGAGCGACGCCACCGATTTTCTGGCGGTGAGTTTATCGGCAACCGATTACATCGGCCATGCCTTCGGCCCGAACAGCCTCGAGGCCGAAGACAATCTGCTGCAACTCGACCGGACGCTGGCCGATCTTTTGACATTCACCGACCGACGGATCGGATTGAGAAATACACTGGTGGTTCTTTCATCCGACCACGGCACCGATGCGGTTCCTGAATACAAACAGTCCCTGGGAATCCCCGCCGGGCGGCTCAAACCCGATCTTTTTGTCGAGCAGGTCAACCAACAGCTGAAAAAACAATTCAAGGTGCAGGACGATCTCGTGATCGGATTCTGGAATCCAAGCCTGTATCTCGATTCGAGCCGAATAAGCACAGCCGGACTGGATATTGCGGATGTCGAACGGGCTGCAGCGGAGGCAATGCTCAAAATACCGGGCATCGCGTTGGCGGTCACCCGTATCGATCTGTTGTCGGGCCGAGTCGGGAATGAGCCGATCATCGAACGGGTCAAACGCTCATTCCATCCGGCCCGCTCGGGCAATGTGCTCATCGTCCAGTCGCCCTCCTGGTTTCTTCATTCGAAATATGAGCAAGTCTCGGCCATGCACGGCTCACCCTACCCTTACGACACGCACGTTCCGATCATGATTGCGGGGCCCCGGGGGTTCCAGCGCTTAAAGTGCACCGGCGGGTCGCTCCTGAAGACATCCCACCGACACTTGCAGCCTATCTTGGCATCGAGTCACCGACCGGGTCGACCGGCGATGTCCTGGTCGAAGTCTTTCGGTGAGAGTAGACGGAAACTTGCCGCCTCACCTTTCATGGCTGAAATGGCCGTGGCGGACACCGGGGAGCAGCATCCTGAAGGTTTCGCCGGTGACGTGTACCAGCTGTTCGTGATCACCGGCCTCGAAATAGACATTGGCCAAAGTCGTCAGGGCCTCGTCCAGAACGGTTTCGATACCGTATGCCGGCCCGATGGGCGGGATAGCGCCCGGCTCGCAGTCGGGAAAAAGCAAATCGATCTCCTTCTCTTCCGCCAGCTCGAAGTCGCGGTTGAGCTCTTCCCCCATCGCTTCCAGCTTGAGCCAGCTGCTGCCGGGAACAGCGGCCATGACATAGCCCAGCGCATCCTTCACCAGGACCGCCTTGGCGATATGGTCATCGGGGATATGGGCCGCCTGAGCGGTATCATGGGTGGAGTAGGTTTTCGGGTGCGGGACCAGATCGTAATCGGCGCCCTGTCCGTCCAGATACAATTTAAGCGTGGATGCGATTGTCATGTTCGTGAACCTCTCATTATTTTCCCGCGCCGCCCCTGTTTCCCTATCAGCCCGGCAACAAGAAATCCATTTCCAGATTGGATTTTCGCAGCCGTTGGGTCAGAATGCGCAACAGATTCTTATAAACCGTTCGACCAATTTCGCCCTCTTTTTCCAGCAATTCAGAGAAAGCGGCGTCGGGTACCACGAACAGTTCACACGCCTCCATCGTCATCACCGAAGCCGAAGCCGGATGACCGTCGATCAGCGCGTACTCTCCGAAACAGTCGCCGGCTTCAAATATGGTCAGAAAAACATCGCTGAAACGTTCCTTGTGCACACTGTGATCCGGCAGATATACTTTGACCTTGCCGCTGATCACGATATAGACGGATTCGGGGCAGCTGCCCTCCTCGATGATCAAACTATCCTTGGCATAGTGTTTGATCACGCCGAGAGCGCGGATCTTTTCTAATGAAGGAACTGTCAAAGTCTGAAACAGAGGACTGTCGAAGAGTTGTTCCAAGCTGAGTGGGTGTGGCATCGGGATCAATCCTGCTTGTGTGAGCATTTCCTTTGATTTTAGTCGATTCAGAGCACGAGGTGCGGTATAGGAGACTGTCCGAGTATAGGCTGATCTACTGCGGCCGAGCCTGATTGGCCGGATTTCCCGATCATTTTTGTTAAATAGGCCCACTATTCGCCGCAAATGATCGACAAATTGGCCGGGAGCCAATTTGGACCGCGTTAGCGACCCCGAAGGGGTGGAAACCAAGGATGGTTTCCATCAATAATCTGACTCAATCAGTCTCGCCCTCGCTACGATCGCTATTCTCGGACAGCCTCCATCGTCATCAAGCATAACCAAATCCGCAGGAGGCTGCCAGTGGGAAACGATCACTATTTTCGGACAGTACAGGCATCTTGCAAAAATTAAATTACCAGTCTTGCTTGTCTATGGCTCCGTCTTCTGTGTTGCGCCAAGGGTTACATAGCCCACTATGCGCCCCTTGGCGCGCCTTGAATACGAAGCCCTATCCGGCGCAATTCTGGTAATTTAATTT
>Ga0209633_10005430_pt1 | contig 11176 bp, 10 predicted proteins | sample Cruoilmetagenom1_FD_187290 | JGI IMG/M metagenome (GOLD analysis project Ga0209633, IMG submission 187290) | Oil polluted marine microbial communities from Coal Oil Point, Santa Barbara, California, USA - Sample 1 (SPAdes) (version 2) | ecosystem: Environmental > Aquatic > Marine > Oil seeps ... | reverse complement strand
AACGTTATGGCAACTAATTCATTAATAGAATTAGATACAAATTCTTCATGTTTTAATAAGGTCTCAAACATTTCTTTGGGAGAACCAAAATCAGTATCAGGTGCGTTTAAATCAGACACAATTGCATGTCCGCCACGTTCGTTCACAAATTTAAATATTTTGAGCATGTGCATGCGTTCTTCATCGGTTTGTGCATACATAAACTCGGCGACTCCTTCAAGCCCTTTTAGTTCAGCCCATGAAGCCATGGCTAAATATATTTGTGAAGATTCTGCTTCTATTCTAATTTGTTTGTTTAAGGCATTTTCAATAGTTGGTGATAACATACTTAGTTGTTTAAATTTTGTAAAAATATTTTGATTCTTTTATGTAACGAATCAGTTGCATCGACTAAAGGTAAACGTACTACATCCTCACAATAATTTTGTTCATGTAACATAGCCTTAATACCCGTTGGATTGCCTTCTTCAAAAATCAAGTCGATTGATTCCATTACTTTATAATGTATGGAAAAAGCTTCTTTTACGTTCCCTTCTAAACCCAATCGAATCATTTTTGAAAAATCACTAGGCAAAGCTTGTGCTATAACTGAGATTACTCCTGCTCCACCAGCTAGTGTTAGTGGTAATGCTAGTAAGTCATCTCCCGAAATCACTAAGAAATCTTTAGGTTTTTTATGAATCAATTCTAATATTTGAGGCATTGTGCCAGCTGCTTCCTTAATCCCAATAAGGTTAGAAAAATCAGTTGCTAAACGTATAACGGTTGCTGACTCCATATTTTGACCTGTTCTACTCGGCACATTATACATAATAATAGGTAAAGGACTAGCCTCAGAAATTGCTTTGTAATGTTGATAAATGCCTTCTTGTGAGGGTTTATTATAGGATGGTGATACAGACAAAATAGCTTCATAGCCTTTTAAATCTGTTTCTTGAATTTCTGAAACAACTTGCACTGTATTATTCCCTCCAATACCAATTACTAGGGGTATTCTACCTGCGACAACTTTAACAAAATGATTTCTAATGAAGGCTTTCTCATCAAAAGAAAGTGTCGCGGCTTCTCCTGTTGAACCCATCACAACCAAATAATCAATACCCTTTTCAATTTGAAAATTAATCAAATTGGTCAGCGCATTAAAATCGACACTTTTATCCTTTTTAAAAGGCGTTATAAGGGCAACTCCTGTACCCACAAATTGTCTCATTTTATAAGTTTTAAGATGGTAAGGTATCGCACTAATTCTTTGTTAAACAAACTAACCTCTGACGATTCTATATCGACCATAAAATCATATAAAGAATCATTAGTATCTAAAAAACCGACTTTTAATGCTGCTTGAATATGCGCCACAATTAATTGTTTTTTTTGATTATTAGCTAAGGTATAATCAATCAGTAAATCAAATTCATTATCTAAGAAGGCTTTCACTTCCTTTGAAGTTACCTTACCTTGCCAATTAACTTCATTTTGCAAAATTACAGCACCTCTAAATTCATTGAAATTTGACTTTTTATCTTTATAGGTTAAAATACTGAAATGGGTATTATCTAACTTAATAATATTTTGTAATTCGATAAATTTTTCATCATCAAAAGCTGTTGTTTCATCAACAAAAATTGCCACCTTAGAAATCTTAGACAATAATAATTGCTCTTTTAAACTCTTTGATTTGGAAGCTACTTCCTTTATTTTTTTGTCAATAAAAAATTGTTGAATTCCCATTAAATACTATATATTTACCCTTTAAATTACTCGACTACAAAACTACTCAAAAATTATTAAATTAGCGAAAGTTAATAATCAAATAGAAATTACATTCAATGAAGCAAGCATACACGATTTTGAAACCCAAAGCAGTGACTCATAGCGAACAGCATGTGTCACTAAAAAAAATGAAAATAGACACATGAAAAATCTTATCTGGTTAACCATCTTGTTTCTCAGCCTTGTTTCTTGTGAAGAAAAACCCAAATATCTGCAAAAAATAGAAGGAAAGCAAATTCCTATTGCTACCGAAATTCCTGTCGACTCAAGCATCGTTCAATTTATTGCACCCTTTAAAAAAAGTGTTGAAGCAGAAATGAATCAAGTTTTGGCATATTCACCAACCGAATTAACTAAAAGCAGGGATAAGGTAGAAAATGCTATTGGCAATTTTATGGCAGATTTATGCTATACGAGAGGAAATGTAGTTTTTAAGAAACGAACCAATAAAAATATTGATTTTGTGCTCCTTAATTTTGGTGGTATTCGCTCTGGAATCCCTCAAGGAGATATAACTGTTGGCAATGCCTATGAGCTAATGCCTTTTGAAAACAGTATGGTAGTTGCCGAGTTGACTTTCGAAAAAATTCAAGAATTTTTAGCCTATATGGCAAAATCTGGTTCGCATCCTTTTTCTAAAAATTTACAACTTAGTTTTGAAAACAAAACTTTAAAATCAGCTAAATTGAATGGCAAGGACTTTGATAAAAACCAAACCTATTTTGTGTTGACTTCTGATTATCTACAAAATGGAGGCGATAGAATGAATTTTTTCAAAAACCCTGTAAGTCTTGAGAATTTAGATTATAAGATTAGAAATGCAATCATTGACGAATTAAAAGCGATTGACACAATCATTGCAAAAGAGGATGGACGACTTATTAGACAATAGGTAAAATAAAAATTATGAACAGACGTAGATTTATACAAAATACTAGCGCAACAGCTGCTTTTTTAGGTTTTGGGAGTTTGAGTTTACAATCTTTTGGCAAACCCACAACAAAACACATTACCATATTACACACCAATGATGTGCATAGTCATATTGAAGCTTTTCCTCCAAATCATTCGCAAAATGCTAATATGGGCGGCGTTGCTCGTAGAGCAACACTTGTTAATGGTATTCGCGAAGAAAACCCAAACACTTTATTGCTAGACGCTGGAGATATTTTTCAAGGAACTCCTTATTTTAATTTCTATGGAGGTGAATTAGAATTCAAATTAATGAGCTTATTGAAATATGATGCTGCCACAATCGGTAATCATGATTTTGATAATGGTATTGAAGGGCTCTATAAACAACTCCCTAATGCATCGTTTGAGTTATTGTCAGCCAACTATAATTTTAAAAATACCATTATGGATACCCATGTAAAACCCTATAAAATATTCATTAAGGATGGTATTAAAATTGGTGTTTTTGGTTTAGGTATCGAACTTGAAGGACTCGTTGACAAAAACATGTATAAAGAAACCCTCTATAATGACCCTGTAAGTGTAGCACAAGACATGAGTCGTATACTCAATGAAGAAGAGAACTGTGATTTAGTAATTTGTCTATCACATCTCGGTTATCATTATAAGAATAATTCAAAAAAAATATCTGATTTAAAACTGGCCTCTTTAACAAAAGGCATCGATTTAATTATTGGCGGACATACACATACACTTTTAAAAAAACCAACCGTCACTAAAAACATTGACGGTGAGAATATGCTTGTAAATCAAGTAGGATGGGCAGGATTACATCTGGGTCGTATTGATTTCTATTTCGATGAGCAAGAAATCGGGGCAACAGGCACAAGTTTCATTGTATAAAAGAGCACTATGTCTTTAAATCGAATTAGTATCCTTATTATACTTTTCAGTCTACTCATTTTTTCTTGTAAACAAGATGAAAAGAAACAGTTCAAATTTGAAATAAGTGGGAATTTAACATCCTATGAATCACAAGAAATTTTATTACAAAGTGATGAAATAAACGGCATAAAAACCTTATTTATAGCAGAAAAAAATGAAGGGAATTTTTATATAAAAAGTAAAAAAAGCCTTCCTGTTAATCAATATTATTTAAAAATTGGAAACGCAACCCAACGCATCCCCATTCTAATTGACAATACAAATGTGACTGTATATTTAGACAACCTAGACCTACAAGAATCTCATACAATAGGAAATTCTGATTATCAAAAATCCTATACAAATTACAAAAGTACTTGTAAAACCACGCAAGATTTATTTTCTTATCAAAAGAAGTTCATTCAACTCAATAAGAACACAGAACTCGGAGCCATCGTTTTAAAAGAAATACTAGGTGATAGTAAATGGCGTTTAGAACAAACCAGTTCACTTTTTAGTGAATTAGCGCCTTTTATACAAAAATCTGATTTGGGTAAAGAAATAGACACCTATATTACGGCAGGATTGGAACGTCTTAAAATTGAAAAGACTACTAGCAAACAAGTAACTGAAGAAATTGTCGTAAACAAACCAAAACCGCAAACTTCAGAAAAAGAAACTCCAAAAAAAGAAAATTCAATAACAAACACTTCTGAAAATATCACAGAATATGCGCCATTTTTTTATGCAGATAATCTAAGTGGCGTTGAAATAAGTGCCAAGGATATTTTTAAGAACAATAAAGTAACTTTAATTGATTTTTGGGCAAGTTGGTGTGCGCCATGTCGTGCACAGAATCCCGATTTCGTGAAACTCTATAATCAATATCATCATAAAGGTTTTGAAATTTTATCAGTCTCAGAAGATAAAGATTTAAACAACTGGCAAGTAGCTGTTAGCTTAGATAAAATGAAATGGAAACATGTAATCGATGATTACAAAAGAATTGCCAATATGTATCATGTAAAAGCTATTCCTTATGCGCTACTGGTTGACCAAAATGGTGGAATTATAGCAAAAAAAATCACTCCTAATCAATTAGAATCTATCCTACAAAGTAGATTGAAGTAAAATCTTTCTACAAATTTTTATAAGGTAATTAATATTACACTGGCTTCAGTTAAATAGTAGTATTTTTGTGCTTCAATTTAGAATCATCGATTATGAGCACCAAAGTAGCTGTTACATCTCAAGACAAAAAAACCATAACAGGTCATGCTGGTAAATGTCGCCACTTTTACATTTATACCATTGACACAGAAGGCAACTTTAAAAAAGACTTAATCGATTTAAAACAGGATGAAACCTTACATCATACTTTTCACGATGATCCTTCTCCAAATCCACATAATTATCTCTATGATATGGATATTATTTTAACGCAAAGTATGGGACAAGGTGCTGTTAACAAATTAGCAACTCAAGATGTTACGGTATATTCTATTCAAGAAACAGATCCTGAAAATGCAATCAAAAAACTTATAGAAGGTACATTAGAAGCTTTTGCTCCAGTTGGCAATCATAAAAGTCATACGTCTTGTAATTGTGGTGGACACCATCACCATCATTAATTTTCTTTTAGATACTTAATCATCATAAATTGATGATAATCCAATAAACTCCGACACCAATCGCCAAAATACCACCCCAAAATTGAAGGTTCGCTATTAATGGTTTATCGTACATTTCAGGATGCCTATTGTTTAACTTACCTAGTATAAGGGTATAAGTAATCATGGCAATTAAAATTCCAAAAGCAAAGCCTAAAATATATTCTAAGGATTCTACCTTTGACTGAAAACCTAAAACTGGCAGTAAAAGTACAAAGTGTGCAATACCGGCAAAACCATGAATCACACCTACTGAAATCGCAGTAAAACTATTTTGTTTTATTTGTTTGTCATGTGTATGCGAATGGTCTTGTATTTTGTGCGTATGCTCATGAATATGTACAACCGAACCACTTCCATTTTCATCATGAAAATGTGGATGTTTATGGTTTTTTCGTTTGTTTTTAATTCTATAAAAAGCCCAAACTCCTAATCCTATTAAGATGACACCAACAAATTGTTCACTAGAGTTTGATATCGCTTCTACAGGTATAAAATCTTTAAAAAAATAAAAAAGTATTCCTATTAGTAGCATCCCAACTATGTGACCGATGCCCCATAAAAAACCAATACGCCAATGTCTTTTTTGTGTATCTAAAACCAATGGAGTTACGGCGGCTAGATGATCAGGCCCCATCAATACATGAACAACAGCAGCGGTTAATCCTAAAAATAGCGGAAAATCAATATTTACCACTAAGTAACTAATTCTCAAAGAGATAGTTAGTGTTTCCATATTATACATCTATCCCTTCAAGGGTTTAAAACCCTTGAAGGGCATTTTATTATTGTTAACAAATACGTGGTAATTGCTCACCAATAGGCATGTGAACAACTCGTTTTCCTCCCATAGGATTCGTTATTAAAACTTTTTGATGATGATCATCAACCACTTCTCCAATTATTGCCGCATTTTTAGATTCGTCAAATGTATGTAGCAATTCTACAACTGCATCAGCTATCTCAGCTGAAACGAATGCCATAAATATACCTTCATTTGCTGAATATAATGGATCTAAACCTAATATCTCACAAGCTGCTGTGACTTGTGAATCAATCGGTAAATCTTGATCTTGTAGTACAATTCCAAGATTCTTTTCTGTGGCAATTTCATTTAAAGTAGCTGCTACTCCACCTCTTGTTGGATCTCTAAAAAGATGAATATCTGTTCCGAATTTATCTAATACCTTTTGCGTGATATGTCCTAATCCTCGCGTGTCACTTTCTATACTTGTTTCAAATTCTAAACCTTCTCTAACAGATAAAATTGCTGTTCCATGAGTAGCAATATTATCACTCACAATCAACTTGTCACCTTCTATAATATTATGAATATCAATATTCGCTTTTGGGTGTAATTTGCCAATTCCTGTGGTATTGATAAATATTTTATCGCCTTTGCCTTTATCTACTACTTTGGTGTCTCCTGTAACAATTTTAACACCAGCTTTTGCTGCAGCATATTTGATAGAAACCAAAATATCCCAAAACTCTTTCATGGGCAGACCTTCTTCAATGATAAATCCTAAAGATAAATATTGCGGAATGCCACCACACATGGCCACATCATTGACGGTACCGTTTATGGCTAAATCACCAATATCACCTCCTGGAAAGAAAATTGGAGAAACTACAAAACTATCCGTTGAAAAGGCAACTTTTCCATTAAACTCTAATACAGCTCCATCGTGATGTTTGTCTAATTCTTTGTTTTGTAATAAATCAAACACACCACTTTCGAGTAACTTATTGGTTAATAATCCTCCGCTACCATGTGCCAACGTAATGATATCAAAATCAAATTTTGGCATGGGGCATTGTAATTGAAATAGACTTTTGCTTTGGCTCATTTCTAGTTGTTTTGTTGTTGTTTTTATCTGCTATCTCGGCTCCGCTTGATGACCGAACTCGGACACTGAGCGAAACCGAAGTGTCATCAAATTTCTTTAATCATGCTTTGAAAATTATAATAAGCTGCGCACGCACCTTCAGAACTAACCATTGGAGCACCTAACGGATTTTGAGGCGTACATAATTTTCCAAATTGAGAACATTCAAAGGGCTTTTTAATTCCTTTCATAATTAATCCTGCGATACATTTTTCATTTTCTGGCACTTTTTCTATTTGTATTTGAAATTTTTTATCTGCATCAAAATGCTCATATTCTTTATTTAGTTGATAACCACTACCTGGAATAGTCCCGATACCTCGCCACATTTGATCACCTGTTGCAAATACTTGGGAGATAATGTCTTGTGCTGATTTGTTTCCTTTTTCCTTAACCATCCGCGTATATTGGTTTTCAACTCTCGCTTCGCCAGCTTCTAATTGTTTAACGGTCATTAAAATACCTTGTAAGATATCCAGTGGCTCAAAGCCAGTTATCACAATGGGAATGTTGTATTTTTCTACTAATGGGAAATATTCCCAATAGCCCATAATAGAACAAACATGACCAGCAGCTAATAAACCATCAATTTGGCTTTCTTCATCTTCCATCAAAGCTGCAATCGCAGGTGGCACCAATACATGGGATGTTAAAATGGAATAATTTTTCAAACCTAATTTCTCGGCATGTAAAACAGATAAGGCATTTGAAGGTGCCGTAGTTTCAAAACCTACCGCAAAAAATACGACTTCTTTATCTGGATTTTTTTCAGCGATACTAACTGCTTCCAATGGTGAATATAAGATGCGCACATCAGCACCGTTTGCTTTGGCTTCTAGTAAACTTTTTTGTGAGCCTGGAACACGTAGCATGTCACCAAAACTGCAAAGTATCACTTCTTTCTCCTCGGCTAAATAGATAGCTTTATCAATTAAATGTAATGGTGTAACACAAACTGGACAACCTGGACCATGAATCATCGTAATTTCTTTGGGCAAAACACTTAAGATTCCATTTTTCACTAAACTATGTGTTTGACCACCACAAATTTCCATAATTTTCCATGGTTGGGTAACCGTGGTTTTAATCTCTTGTAGGACTTTTTTTGCAAGGACTGGATCTCTATATTCAGTTAGATATTTCATTGTTAAATTTTACCGCTAAGACGCAAAGACGCTAAGCTGTTTTATCTTGGATGTATCATGTGTGTAAATGGTTTCTCGCAAAGACGAAAAGACGCAAAGTTTTTTGTTTTTACTCCTATGTGTACTTTTTTCCATTGATACGCAGAACGTGTTAAGTTATTAAAAATAAATATTTTTTCATATTTGTATGACTTTAAAACCTTTACTATTAAATTTTTTTCTTTGCGCCTCTGTGTCTTAGCGGTAAGAAATATACATTAACTGTCCAAAAGGAATTCCCTCATCATTGGGAGAAAATTCGTTTTGAAAATAGATTTCATTTTTCTCTTTCATGTATTCAATTATTAAATCAACTAATAAAGCATTTTGAAAAACACCTCCGCTAAAAGCTATTTTACGAACATGTAGCTTTGTTGCAATTCGTATAATATAATCAACTAAGGTGATGTGAAACTTTGCTGCAATATACGACTTATCGATACTTCTATCTAAATCTTTAATTATGACTTCTAACAGATGCTCAATAAAGTTTGAATAGTCATTCTCCTCACTTAGATAAGAATCTTTTAGGGTCATATCATTTTCATAATAATATTTTGCTGCCTCATTCTCTAACTGCATCGATGCTTCTGCTTCAAAACTGTGTATGTCAAAATTAAACAGAATAGATGAAACTGCATCAAAGAGTCTACCCATACTGGTGCTTTTTAAATTATCCTCTTTATTTAATAGTTTTTGGTAAATAGACCATTCGGTAGTAGTAAATTTATGTTTTAAATAATTTTCAGAACCGCTGACTTTATGTGCAATCGCTAAGGCTGAAATTTTGGGTTCTCTTGGCATTTTATCACCTAGAATAAACTCAAATTCATCTACATGATTTACACGCTTAATTGTTTTGTCTGCATACATGAAAAACTCGCCACCCCAAATATTTTGATCATCTCCTAAACCTGTTCCATCCCATATTACTCCTAATATATTTTTATTACAATCCAATAAATTATTCTCTCCCAAAACTGAATAAAAATGGGCTTTATGATGTTGTAATTCTACAAGAGTTGCCTCATTTTTTAATGCGAGCTCTTTACCAAATCGTGTGGCGAAATAATCGGGATGTTTATCAACCACTACTGAATCAATTTCTGTCGAAAATATATTCTTAAAATGCGTAAAAGTATGCTCATAATTTAATTGAGCATCATAACTTGATGTATTACCCATATATTGACTAACGTATACATTCTCCATATTCATCAATCCAAATACACTTTTAAGCATGGCTCCAGCCGCAAAAACAGTTTCCTCAGGGACTTTTAATTTTGGATTAATATAAGTGGGCGCTTTACCACGAGAACGACGTAAGGTGATTTTTTGTTGGTGTTTTTTAGTAAACTGTATCACTCCATCATCTTGAGGTAATACGATCTCACGATTATTTAGCAGAATCACATCTGCTATAGCGGTTAATTCTTCAAGGGCTTTTTTATCCGTATAAATGATTGTAGAATCAGTAATATTAGCACTCGTTGCGATGATGGGTTTACCAAATTTCTTTAACAGCAATTCATAAAGTGGTGTATAAGGTAACATGATACCAATACGGGATAAATTATTGTTTATCAACTCTATAGGCAACAGGTTCTTGATTATAGTTTTTCTTTCTAATAAAACTATTGGTGCATGCGTACTCGTTAGTTCTTTTTTTTCAGCTTCACTTATCTGTACATCACCTGAAACCATCTTATAATCTCGATACATTAATGCGAAAGGCTTGGTAGGTCTTTTTTTACGTTTACGTAGGATTTTTATAGCCTCTGAATTAGTAGCATCACAGGTTAGCAGATAACCACCAATACCTTTAATAGCTATAATTTTGCCTGCTAACCATTTTTGGATGATATACTCTAAATTTGTAAAATTCTCCTCTAGTTTTCCATTTTCAAAAAGTTGCATTTCTATTGCACAGTCATGACATGAATTGGTTTGTGAATAATGTCTTCGCTCTAGCGGATTGTCATATTCTGTTTGGCAGACTTCACACATTTTAAACGGATTCATCGTTGTAAATGGTCTGTCATAAGGCAATTTATTTATAATTGAATAACGTGGGCCACAATTCGTACAGGTTATAAATGGATATTTATAACGTCTATCAACTGATTGGTGCAACTCTTCTTTGCAATCATCACAAATTGCTGCATCAGGTGTCAGTAAAAGGTTCGGTTTGGCATCATTTTCACTATGAATTATCTCGAAATTTTGATGTTTCTGATAAACTAGTTCCTTAATAGTACTAGCTGTTATTACTGCAAGTGGTGGTAAATTAGTTTCTAGTAGTTTTAGAAATTTTTCAGCTCCTCGTTGATCTGTATTGAGATGAATATGCACTCCATCAGTTGAATTATTTACCCAACCTTTTAAGTTATATTCATTCGCTAATTTATAGACAAAAGGCCTGAAACCAACTCCTTGTACAATCCCTTTTATATGTAAATGATAGCTTCTCAAATCAGACCAAAAATACATGAATTTTGAATCAAATTCTATGATATAAATCACGAAAAAAGCCTATTCAAAATTGAATAGGCTTTTTTCATTTCTTTAGTAACTATTTATTTATCAAAATCTTATCGAGAATATCAACTACCCTATCAACCACTTTTGGGATTGCTTTTTGCACGTCGTCTGTTAACTCTATAGTCATGGGAATCATCTCTTTAATGGAAACTGTAAGTAGAATTATTTTTGGTAACTCTTCATTAAACTCTAATGCATCAATCATATCTTTCAACCCGACATCGTGAGCACTGAGGACTGTTGGAAAATCAGCTGCAAACTTAGGATAGATTACATCTATTGT
>Ga0209633_10005429_pt1 | contig 11177 bp, 4 predicted proteins | sample Cruoilmetagenom1_FD_187290 | JGI IMG/M metagenome (GOLD analysis project Ga0209633, IMG submission 187290) | Oil polluted marine microbial communities from Coal Oil Point, Santa Barbara, California, USA - Sample 1 (SPAdes) (version 2) | ecosystem: Environmental > Aquatic > Marine > Oil seeps ... | reverse complement strand
AGACAAAACACTCTTTATGGAAACACCTATGGGATCAGGGCTTTTCATGATGCCGGTGAGACCACCTCGGGGGGGACTATCTATGTTTCTAACACAATTATCGCAAATTGTACCCAGGGGGAGGTGCTGGAAGTAGAAAATTCGGAAGTCTATTTCGATTACAACCTCACAGACAGCGTAAGACTTCCTGGTACTGGAAACATCACCGGGTCCCCACGATTTATCAATGCTGCAGGGAAGAATTTCAAGCTCACTTCATTATCAGATGCAATTGATTCCGGGAATCCAGATCAGGATGGGGATGGAATGGATTACTTGGTGGATGCGGATGACAGGGATCCGGATGGTACCAGATTGGATATGGGCTATTTTCCCTATTATCAGAGTCCCATAAAGATTTTTGAGATTTCACCTTCAAACCTTAGTCTTGAAATGGATGAAGGGGGAGAGTACAGCGATTGGATCAGCATTCTGAATCATTCAGCTTCCACATATAATCTAAAAGGTCATTACTTTTCTGATAGGGTGGATCAGCCCTATAAATACAAGATACAGGAGGATCTTTATGTACCTGCCAATGATACCCTTCGCCTGTGGGCGGATGACAGAGATGACCTGGCACATATGCAGTTGCCTTTTAAATTGAGCGGTAGTGGCGAAGCCTTGCTTTTAAGTAATCCATTGGGGATCCGGATGGAGGAGGTGGTTTTTCCCAGGGTCCCTGTGAACTATCTTTACCGGAAGGCTGAAGCCTCTGATAATTGGGAGTATTCCACATGGCCCACTGATGAAGAAGGGGCCCAAAGTTATGACAGCCTCAGCAATAATCCGGTTTATAGTATGTTGGGAGGAGCAACAGTTTTTCCATTGACAGTCTCCTTGTCCACTCTGGATCTGAAGGACTCCATATATTATTCTTTGGACGGCAGGGATGCCAGGCAGGGAACCTTATTCCAGGCAGCACTGGAGATCCAGGAGCCAGGGACCCTTCGATCAGTAGTGTCTAGAGAAAACCATGTACCGGGATATATACAGGCAACCGCCTATTTTTCCGAGGAAAGCTATCACCTGCCTGTGGTTTCACTCTCCACCAATGAGGAGAATCTGTATGGAACTACAGGAATCTATACCAACTATTCTAATAGTGGTCCAAGTTGGGAGCGACCAGCTTCTTTTTCCTATTACAGCGACCAGCAGCAATTTTCTTCCATAACTGGCATCAGGATCCAGGGAGGAAACTCTGTGTTTATGCCCAAGAAGGCATTTCGCTTACATTTTCGTGGTGGGTATGGATCAGCGAGACTTGAAGCAACACCTTTTGAGAATGGACCGTCCAGCTTTAAGAACCTGGTACTGAGATCTGGATATGATGATGATATTACAAGCTCTACCGGTACACTCTTAAGAGATCCATTCAGCACAGAATTGTGGCGTAAGCTTGGTGAGATGGCCACCGAGAGCGATTTCGGGGTGCTTTTACTTAATAATAGTTACTGGGGAATATATAATATCCGCGAGAGCATCAATGATTATTTTGTGGAAGATCATTTGGGCGTTTCGGATTTCGACCTGGTCAGGTTTCAAAAATGGGGCCCCGATTTGAAATATGGGAGCATGGATACCTGGAACCAGATGGTCAGCTATTTTGATTCAACAGATTTTACCCGGCCCGAAGTTTACGATGAGGTCTCCTCCTTTATGGATATGAACTCCTTGCTTAACCTTTTATCCCTGGTTCATTGCAGTCAGTACAGGTCATGGACCTGGGGCGCCTTCGCGATTAAACCCCAGAGCGGACGATGGAGCTGGACCATCTGGGATACGGACCGGTCCTACAACACTCCTTCCTGGAATGGCTTTACTGAATATGCCAATACCAGTGCAGAAAAATGGCCCAATTTTATACCACAGAAACTGGTACAAAACGAACAGTTCCGAACAGAGTTGATCAATCGCAATTGCGACCTGTTTAATTCGTTGTTTTTAACTGAAAATGCCATCGCGGTTTACGATTCTCTGGTAACAGTTTTATCCCCCGAAATAGACGCTGAATTTGAGCGGTGGAATCCCGGAAAAAGGCAGAATTGGGAACAGAACAACGAAAGCATAAGGATCTTTCTCAGACAGCGTCCTGCTTATGTGTATGAGCAGATGAAAACGTATTTTGAATTGGAAGATACAGTGAGACTTACCTTGAAGATAGAGGGGAGTGGACGGGTAAAGTTAAACTCACTGGTGATTAATCAGAAACTGTGGGAAGGAATCTATATGTCCGGTGTTCCCATTAGCCTGGAAGCGTGGCCGGCAGAGGGAGGTAGATTTATTGAGTGGAGGGGAATCTCTGACCTTCATCGCATTGAAACGGATCCCGGAATGACCCGCGAAATAGTAGCGGTTTTTGATACCACCACACCCACGGGCAGTATGCCGCTGGTGATCAATGAAATTATGTATAATCCGGCGAATTCAGAACAGACAGAGTGGGTTGAGTTGTACAATCCCAATGATCATAGTATTGCACTTGGCGGATTTCAGTTTACGGATGGAGGCTCGAATAATCTGTATCGGTTTGCGGAAAATGACATTATCGATCCACGGGGGTTTCTCATCCTTGCTGGAAGTACAGAACTATTTATATCTGAGTACGGATCGAATATTTATTTAACGGGTAGCTTTAATAGCGGTGAAAGCGGTTTTAAACTTAGCAATGAGGGTGAGACCCTTTTTCTAAAAAATGAGAGGGGGGAGCTGGAAGATTATGTGCGTTATGGCAATGGAGCTCCCTGGCCAGCAGAGGCCAATGGTAAGGGGCCAAGCCTGCAACTGCTTTCCCCGTCTCTGGATAATACCGACTATGCCAACTGGTATGCCGGCAGTGGAACACTCTATACCCCGGGAAGTCCCAATGGCGGGAATTCAACAGAAGACGAGACCCTGACCCGGGAGCACTTCATTAATGTATATCCCAATCCAATGGGCAGGGTGCTGTTTCTTGACCTTGAAGAGGAACCCGGAACAGTGGTGGAGCTGAAGATTTATACTCTTTCAGGAACTCTGGTGGATGCGTCCCTCTTTTATACCCTTGGAGGCCGGGAAACCATTAATTGGCAGCATGGAATCGTGAGTTCGGGCGCCTATATTCTTAAAGTCGCGGTTCAGGGCGAAGACAATGAAAGGAAAAATAGCAAGCTTATAATTTATTCAGGGGAGCATTAATTGTCAGCTTATTTGAACACCACCAATTTTCCGTTAACAACAGAGAGCCTGGTTTTTATCAGGTAGAAGTACATGCCGTTTTGCACACTCCATAGATCAATAACCAGATTTTGCTGATTGATATTTGAATGCACCGATTGCAAAGTCTTGCCGTTTAAATCGAAGAGGACAAAATCAATGGGACCCTGGTGTTCAGGAGGAATTTCAAGGATGCAGTACCCCTGTGCCGGAACAGGGTACAAGCGAAAACTTTCATGGGCTTCCTGGACCACATCTGTACTGGAGTTAAAAAAGATTGAGTAATTAGTGCTTTCCTGGCCCGATTTATCGAAAAAACTATATACAAGACTACTTGGACTATTAAAAGGTTCACGGGCTTGAAAAACAATATCATTCGGAGAGTAAATGCTCCCCTCTTCAATTTCTTTTCCATCGACATAAAACTGACCCGGACCTGTGATGGCTTTGACTGATATAGCGGCCATTGGGTGATTGTCCGGATCCGAATAAAAATCTTCCGAAGAAAAAAACTCCAGAAGATGGGTTTCATAATTGGTAAACGCGGAGTCTCTTCCTACCGGTTTTCGGAAATTATAGAATAAATGATTGAGCAGTCCCGGTGATCCAAAACTGTTTTCACTTAGCTCCCAGCTGTCTCCATTGCCTGTGTCTTCCACCAGGCTTTTTAATTCTATGCTGTACCCTTCATCCGGCATAAGGGGCCAGTGGGAGGAGGACATTAATTCAACTGTTTTAATGTTCTCTCCATCACCCGATTTCAGACTAAGGGTTGTTTGACCGGAAAAATCCTGATTCAGGTTTCCAAAACAATGTATCGATCCGGGATAAACCTCCCTGAAATGTTCAATATCTTCTACTATGAGGAGATGTTCTCCCGGATTAACACTTGAGTTTTCACCGAAAGTATAAAGCCTCTGATCGCCATTTCCTGTTATAAACCATCCATTCAGATCTACTGGATCGGACCCGTAATAGTAAAATTCAACCCAGTCTCCGACATCATAGTTCTCTCGGTTATTGAAGTAGACTTCTGACAATTGGATGGGGAAGGAATGGTCGGAGGGTAAAAAATAGGCCGCAATTTCCATGGAGTCGGTAAGCTGGAATTCAAATGAATCTTCCAGGCCTTCAAAATTTTTCCATTTGTCGAAGGTATATCCTGAATTTGCCTCATGTTGAAGTTGATATGACATTCCCGGAAAAAATTTTCCCTGCAGGGTGGATGATATTTCCAGTCCTGAAAAAGAAACGGTTCCGGCACCTGGAGGCTCTACCCTGATTGAAACAGGAACCGGATCCTGGAGCCCAAAATGATTCCTGAGGTGGATTAATACAGCCTCGGGCCTATGGAGCAAATAATTCTCAACTATTTTGCAGGCATTCTCCCAATTTGACATGGATCTTCCCCAGTGCCCGGTATGAATCATCATATCTTTCTCATAGAGACTCTTCATTGAGTCCAGGAGCGGCTTTGTGTATTCAAAACTGAGAGAAGTACTTAGCAATTGGGTAAACCGTTTGATAAAGTCTTCCTTATAAGTTTCGTTTTTAAGCAGGTTACGGATCAATATATTGTGATAACCATTGGGCCAGGCTCTGTCGCTAAAGGTCAACGACCAGACCAGGGTGTTCCAGTTTACCTCTCCAAAGGTGGAATATATAAGGCCCAGGCCATGATCAGTATCCCAGTAAAGCCATTGCCACTTTCCATCATCAGGTTTCCAGAATTTCACATTGTTTGAGAGCCAGTCGTAGTTCCCTGCAAAAACTTCAGTGATCCAGTAGTCGGTAAAGTTATCCAGATCTACCATCTCCTCGGCGATGCTGAAATCTGTATCTAAAGAGAGATTCCCAGTAGTGTCCACAAATGAAAGCAATTCGGTCCATGTACTGTAAGAACCTACAATAGGATTCCGATTGCCATAGTATCCAAAGGCAAGCTCAATAAGGGTATAATTTTCAGTTACACCCGTATGAGTTTCGATGTAGTATTCGTCTTCTCTTTCCCGCATATTAAAAAGGCCATAATAGGATCCGTTCAGGAATACATTCACGGGTAAGGATTCAGAAATCATGGGTTTTTTATTGGATTTCATGGCAATGGTTTCTATAAGAGGGTCTCGAAAATGTGTATTTGTAGTGGCTTTGTTAACATTGTCATTACCACTGTTTCTCAATATCAGTCTTTTAAATTTATCCGGCCCTTTTTCCTTGAAGAAGGCATAATCAAACCATTTCTTTCCATATCTTGACCTGGCGGAAAGCCTTAAGGAATTTGGCTTTGTTGCTTTAGGAGCATGAAGCGTAATTCCGGTTCCTTCTCTGAAACGGGTCGCACCCTCTTCAATATATTCCATATTTGCACTTACCTCAATATAGGGATTGTTGTCTGAAATAAGGCCAGCATTTCCATAGAGTGCATCTGGGTCTGCCACCAGGGAAACCACTGGATTTTCATATGGATTTTCATCAATAATAACAGAGATAGTCAGTACTGGTCCACTCACTGCACCTTCCTTGATCAGCCTTGCCCTGATAATGGTGGTGCTATCGATCTCTACCGGCCCCTGGTATTCAAGATCAGAATCGCCTGGTTCAGAACAATCCGTGGTGTAAAATATGGAGGCCCCTGTAACATTTGAAAACATGGCCAGGATGACCGGTTCGGAATAAAAACCCCCATGCAAATTCGATGAAGGGGCAGGTAAAACTGTAAAGGAGCCCGCCAGGGCATTTGGAGCTCCAGGTGTTGGATCGTCGAAAAAATTCCAGATCAATCCGGCATCAGGATATCTGCCATAGGAGATATTTGTCGATTGAGGTCCGAAGGATATGTGATCAATAAGGGTTCCGTCTTGCGTATATAAAGCAAGGGTTTCTCCCTCACCGGAGAGTTTAAATGGCGCATGGTTAAAACCCTCTTCCGGTTCACCGTCAGCCCAGATCAGGAGATGCTCTTCCTTGCCAAGCATAAATTCTTCCAGGGTGTCAAGTCTCCATTTTAATGGTTCTGAGGGATCATCGGTAAAGTACAAGTTGTTGAGTCGTACGGGATCATCCCCGTAATTATAGATTTCAAACCAATCGTCGTCGTCTCCTGCATGGTCCACTATTAATCCGGAATTCATAGCAAGAATTTCGTTGAATACCAAAGTAATAGCAGTGTCTGGTGCGCTTTCAACGGTAAGCTCATAACTACTCTTCAGTGCAGCGCTGTTGAGGTGGATTGCCTTAGAAAGGGAAATGGTATCTGGCAGGGAAAGTTGCCCAAGAAGCGAGCTTGGAAGAAAAAAAAGGGCTATTAGCAGTTTAAGGTAACGCATTAGCTTACGAAGATATGTAAAATCCCGATTTCGTAGTAAATTCACATATTGATTAGAAATATTCAAATGATGAAAACCTTTGATGAAAATGCCATTGGAAATGCTGCTCCTATCCATGAATGGGTAAAGGCCATGGAACAGGCATTTATAGACACGGCTAATGGAGAGGTGGAAGTGCCACCAAGGATGCATATTGACAGGGGCCATAATACACTTTTATTGATGCCCTGTTTTGGGAGTGCCTATTTCTCTACTAAACTGGTTTCTGTTTTTCCTAAAAACCTGTTAAAAAAAGAACCCATGATCTATGGATCGGTGATCTTAAATGATGGTCAGACCGGCAGGCCACTTGCAGTGATGGATGGAAGTAAACTTACTGCCATGCGGACGGCGGCTGTTGGCGCCGTGGGCATTCAATATCTGGCTCCTGAGACGGCCTCCACACTGGGTGTTGTTGGTCTGGGCATACAGGGATTTCATCAGGCTCTTTTTGCCTGTCAACAACGACCCATTAAAAGTATAAGAATCATAGATCATTCCAGAGAGGTGATGATGCGCTTTGCCGGAAGGTTTAATGCATTTTACCCAAAAATCCAGGTTATTACCTGTAACAGTGCCGAGGAATTATGCTTTGCCTCAGAGATTATTATTACAGCCACCGGGTCGCATCATCCGGTTGTTCCTGATCGAGGTGACTGGTGGAAGGGAAAAACAATTATTGGGATTGGTTCCTATAAACCAGAAATGAGAGAGTTTCCGGGTAAAATTTTTTCAAGTATCGATCAGGTGTTTATAGATACAAATATGGCACTTACAGAATCAGGCGACCTGATTCACCCTTTGAAAGAAGGCATGATTGATGAATCTCAGGTCATTCCTCTAGCGGATCTAATTATGAGAAATGCAAAACTAAGCGGAGAAACACATTTTTTCAAATCGGTGGGCATGGCTGCTTTTGATCTGTACGGAGCGAAGCTTGTGTATGAAAGTCTATCCTGAAAATAAAAAAAGCATGTACAGAAAACTAAAAGAATTTAACTGGAAGCCCCCTGTCTCATGGACCAGGATTTCTACCATCGATATGCATACAGGCGGAGAACCTATAAGGATCTTGGCAGACGGTTATCCTGAGGTTAAAGGGGCGAGCATTCTGGAAAAACGGCTTTACTTCAGAGATCATCTGGATCATATACGGAAACGGATTATGTGGGAGCCCCGGGGTCATGCAGATATGTATGGAGCGGTGTTAACAGAACCATGTTCCAAAGATGCCGATTTCGGCACTTTTTTCATGCATAATGAGGGCTATAGTACCATGTGTGGACATGCGATAATAGCACTCACAAAATTTGTGTTGGATACCAGGCTGGTCAGAAAAAAGGGAGAACACCCCCAGGTAATTATTGATGCCCCGCCGGGACAGATCCTTTCTACAGCTCATCGTCAGGATGGGGTGGTGACTTCCGTCTCTTTCAAAAACGTACCTTCCTTTGTGCTTTACAGGGATCAGCAGATCGAGGTGAAGGGAATTGGAAGGATACAGTACGATGTGGCTTTTGGCGGTGCTTTTTATGTCCTTGTGGATGCAGATAAAATGAAATTGGCCCTGGATTCTGCCGGAGCCGCCAGCTTGATAGAACTTGGAATGCAAATTAAGAGGAGCGTGATGATCAAACAGAAGATCAGCCACCCATTTGAACCAGATCTCAGCTTTCTCTATGGAACAATCTTTACTGGAAGAGCTAAAAATCCATCCAACCATAGCAGAAATGTCTGTGTTTTCGCCAACGGAGAGCTTGATCGCTCGGCAACGGGATCCGGAGTTAGTGCAAGGGCAGCTCTGCATCATGCCAGGGGGGAGCTGAAGCTTGGAGAGATTATAGAGATTGAGAGCATTCTGGGGACCACTATGAAAGTGGAGCTTGCGGCATTAACAACTTTTGGCCCGCATAAGGCAGTGATTCCTAAAGTAAGCGGAACAGCATCCTTTACTGGTAAAAACAGTTTTTGGTTCGATCCGGAGGATCCCCTGAAAGGGGGCTTCTTCATTCGCTAGGTTCAAACTTTATTATCTGGGGATGATCTGCTCAATAACATGATGTTTTTGGTCATTTTATGAAACAATGAGCTCACACTGTTTGTACTTTTAAGCTTGCATATTTAAATCCATCAGTTATGTCAAAAATTACACGCGAAGATGCCCTGAACTATCACAGTAGTGGAAGACCAGGTAAGATCGAAGTTATCCCAACAAAGTCACATTCAACCCAAAGAGATCTGGCTCTGGCCTATACTCCTGGAGTAGCGGATCCATGTTTAGCTATTCAGGAAAATCAGGAGGATGCATACAACTATACAGCAAAAGGAAACCTGGTTGCAGTAATGTCCAATGGTACGGCTGTATTGGGCCTTGGTGATATTGGCGCTCTGGAGGGTAAGCCTGTTATGGAGGGTAAAGGCTTGCTGTTTAAAATTTTTTCCGATGTGGATGTGTTTGATATTGAGATTGACCGCAAAAATGTGGATGAATTTATCGAGGTAGCCAAAGCCATATCACCCACCTTTGGGGGAATCAATCTGGAGGACATCAAGGCGCCTGAGTGTTTTGAAATTGAAGCCAGGTTGAAAGAGGAGCTGGATATTCCGGTATTTCACGATGACCAGCATGGAACAGCTATTATATCATCATCCGGCCTGATAAATGCGCTGGAGCTGGTCAATAAAAAGATTAATGATATAAAGGTTGTGGTGAATGGTGCGGGTGCAGCGGCTATATCCTGTGCAAGGCTCTATATTTCACTTGGGGTGAAGCGTGAAAATGTGATGATGCTTGATTCAAAAGGTGTTATCAATACCAGGAGAGAAGGCTTGAATAAGTTTAAGCAGGAGTTTGTAAGGGAATGCGATGCGAACACACTGGAGGAAGCCATGGTGGATGCAGATGTTTTCCTTGGACTTTCTATTGCTGATGTACTTACAGCGAAGATGCTTAAGTCCATGAAAAGGGATCCCATTGTTTTTGCTATGGCCAATCCCAATCCTGAAATATCCTTTGAAAAAGCTACTGCTTCAAGGGATGATATTATTTTTGCCACAGGCCGGTCCGATTATCCAAACCAGATCAATAATGTGCTTGGGTTTCCATATATATTCAGGGGAGCTCTGGATGTTAGAGCCACTTCTATCAACGAGGAGATGAAGATTGCTGCTGTTTATGCGCTGGCTTCACTTACAAAAACTGATGTGCCTGAGACGGTTAATAAAGCTTATAAAGTGGAAAATCTCCATTTTGGCAGAGATTATATCATTCCAAAACCCCTTGATCCCAGGCTGATCTATCATGTGGCGCCAGCTGTTGCAAAAGCAGCAATTGAGACCGGGGTAGCCAAGAAATCAATTGAGGACTGGGAGGCTTATAAGGAGGGCTTGAAGGAGCGAATGGGAATTGAAAACCGCTTGATTCATGAAGTGAGAATGAAAGCTCAGCAAAACCCCAAGAGACTGGTCTTTGCTGAGGCGGCCAGTTTTAAGATGCTGAAAGCGGTCCAGACGATAGTCCAGGATAAGATTGCAAATCCGGTATTGTTGGGGGATAAGAACCTGATTGAGCAGCTGATTTCAGAGTATCATCTGGAATTGAACGGGATTGAAATTATTGATCAAACGGATCCCACAATGAAATCGACCAGGGAAAAATATGCAAGGAAGCTCTATAAAAACCGTCAGCGTAAAGGGATGACCTATGAGGATGCCCTGAAGCAAATGCGCCTGGCTAACCAGTTTGGAATGATGATGGTGACCGAGGGAGATGCGGATGCTTTTCTGTCTGGATTCTCCAGTAAATATGCTGATGTGATCAGGCCCGCAATCCAAATAGCGGGCACCAATAATCCGCAGAACCATATTGCTGGCATGTATATCGTCCATACCAAAAAGGGACCCTACTTTTTTGCAGATACTACTGTAAATGTGCGACCGGGTCCCCGTACGCTGGTGGATACTACAGTTATGGTGGCAGAGCAGGTAAGCCACTTCAATATTGAGCCTGTGATTGCGCTGGTCTCTTATTCAAACTTTGGGGCCATCAATGGAGAAAGTGCCCTTCGGTCTCGAGAGGCGGTTGAGATTCTTCACAAGCAGCATCCTGAACTTATTGTAGATGGGGAGATGCAGATGAATTATGCCTTGAATACTGAGCTTAGGAAGCAAAAGTTTCCCTTCAGTAAATTGGGCGAAAGGAAGGTGAATACCATTGTGTTCCCAAATTTGAGTTCTGGAAATATTGCATATAAGATGATGCAAGAAATCGGTGGAGGACAGGTTACAGGTCCAATTCTACTGGGAGTCGGCAAACCAATTCATGTCCTTCAAATGGAAAGCGAGGTGCGAGAAATTGTTGATATGGCAGCCTTTGCTGTTGTGGATGCACAGTTCCATAGTTAAAAACTCAACTATCTATCGGTAATCTACCAGAGATTCCATTAATTTTTTCCGGGTGAAGAAGATACGGCTTTTAACTGTACCTATTTTCAGATCAAGCTCCTCGGCAATTTCTTTGTACTTGAAACCATGGGTATGCATCAGGAAGGGAACTTTTAATTCATCCTGAAGTTTGTT
>Ga0209633_10005428_pt1 | contig 11179 bp, 12 predicted proteins | sample Cruoilmetagenom1_FD_187290 | JGI IMG/M metagenome (GOLD analysis project Ga0209633, IMG submission 187290) | Oil polluted marine microbial communities from Coal Oil Point, Santa Barbara, California, USA - Sample 1 (SPAdes) (version 2) | ecosystem: Environmental > Aquatic > Marine > Oil seeps ... | reverse complement strand
CATATAGTTTAACTTTAAATCCTCTTTTAGCTAATTGATAACTAGCCTCACTACCTGCGAGACCTGCCCCAATAACCGTTATTGTTTTTTTCATTTTATCACCACCAATATTATAGCACAAAAAAATAAAACCACATTGTGGTTTTACTTATTATTAATCATTTTAAATATCTTAATCAATATAATCAAGAATAGCATCTTTCCCAGAATAATACTCATCCGTAAAGATTCCATTGCTCATTACTATTAGTAAAGGAGTTCCTGAAGCTAGTATTTGTAGTTCTGTAGGTATATCGTCAGGATTCTCTACATCTGCCCCATTCAAAAGATAAAACTCATCTATATTTTTTGAAAATGCCCACGCGAGAAGCTGATCTTTTATCTCATTACAATTAGGACATGATTCTAAATAGTAATAAACTAAGTATTCGTCTTCTTCTAACTCTAAAATTTGATTATATGAAGATACTTGTTGAGACTCAAATAAATCATAATCATATTGAATATCACTATACTCATCAATAAAACGCAATATATCATCAGAACCAATATAACTCTCTATTACTTCACCACCAGATATTACAAAAACTGTAGGTGTACCACGATATTCTTGAAATGAAGATGAATCAAGAGCTTTAGATGTATCAATAATATATATTTCTAATGCATCAAATTCAAGGACAAAAGCAAGTATTTCTTGCTTTATTTCCTGACAATGTCCACAAGCCTCTTGATAATAATATACAATATATTTATCATTGCTTTTACTTTCTGCATCAACATGAGTAAATAGCGCTTTAGAAGCTAAATCATTATATTCTAAAACACCATCGTCTTCTTCAACTGGGTTACAGGCTGATAGTGTTAATGTGAATAGTAATATTAGTATAAAAACAAGTCTTTTCATTAGCTAATCCAAAGAATAATAGGATCTAAAGATAATTCAAGCTTAGAGTCTACAATCTCTACTTCCTTTTCAGTTATTTTATTCATGTACTTTCCATCAGGAATATTCGTTTTTATAAACCCAGTTTCTTTACCTAAATTAAAAATACCAATTACTTTTTGTGAATTATATGAATACTCACCATAGTAAATATCTTCATCACATAATTTTATGTCATAATTACCTTCCGCAAAAATGTCATCCTTAACTAAACCTGCACACTTAGTAATTAAAGGACTAATATCTTGCCCATCCCAATTTACTTTGTCAATATCAAACAAACTTGGTTTATTATTGTCACATCTTTCTTGTCCTGCATAAATCATTGTAGAACCTTTACTAAAAAACGTTAATGCAGTCCAATTATTGATAAGAGATAAATCATTATTGACCATTGGTGAAAACCTTCCATAATCATGGTTTTCAAGATTTCTCATTTTAATATAATTATCAGGATAAATCTCTTCTTGTAAAATCAAAGCTTCTAAATATCTTTTTAAAGGAACTTCTCCCTTAAGATATCTTTCAAAATAAGGGTGTGTGTCATAGTCATACGCCATATCGAATATTTGATAAATTTCTGATTCACTTAGAGCCTCATAACCTTCACTTCTCAGATATCTTACAAATCCTCCATGTACCGATTCGCTTAAAAATATAGTGTTAGGATTTGAAAGTAAAACCGTATTGTGAGCTTCTTCTAAAAAATCAAATGGCAATAGACTTGCAACATCCCATCTAAAGGCATCAACTCCTATATTACTCCAATAGATTAAGGTGTCTATTAATTCATCTTTGAGCCCTTTAGAAATAGAATAATCAAGATCAGTTATGTCCCACCAATCACCAACTCTGTTAGTAAATTCACCTTTTTCATTTTTATAAAAATATTCAGGATGTTTTTCAAGTAAAACAGAGTCATATGATGTGTGATTATATACAACATCTATCATTAATTTCATCCCTCTTTTATGAACCTCTTTTATAAGCTCTTTAAAGTCGTTTAATGTACCATATTCATGGTTAATACTCCTATAATCACGGATTGAATATGGGCACCCTAAATCACCTTTCTTTTGCTTTTGACCTATCTCGTGAATCGGTAATAAATATACAATATCTACACCTAATTTTTTTATACGGTCCAAATCATTAGTAAACTCTTTAAAAGTTCCTGATTCATTATGATTTCGCGAATATACTTGATAAATAAATGTATTTCTTAAATTCTTTTTAGTAATTTTACTCATTCTATCAACTCCAATTATAGTAATTATATCATTAGATATATATATTTTGAAACTTTTTTGGTATCTTTACATTGTTTTGGTATAATGAAGATGGAAAGCAAGGTGTGATAGTATGCCAACAATTAAAGATGTTGCAAAAAAAGCGAATGTTAGTGTTGCGACTGTATCTCGAGTTATTAATAACACTGGTTATGTAAATAGTGAAACTCGTAAAATGGTTGAAGAAGTTATATCAACAATAGGATATGTCCCTAATCAGTTAGCTAGATCATTGTATACTAAGAAGTCAAGTATTATTGGACTTATAGTACCGCATATATCTACCTACTTCTTTGCTGAACTTATTGAATCTTTAGAAGATGCTATAACTCAAAAAGGATATAAACTAATGATATTTAATTCTAAAGATGACATTGAATTAGAAAAAAAATATATTAATGTATTTAACCAATACAGTATTGACGCTTTAATTCTTGTATCTAATACAAAAAGCGCAAAAGCTTATATGAAGATGTCTATCCCTATATTAACAATTGATCACATTATTGATGATTCTATCCCTTCAATAAGTAGCGATAATATCCAAGGTGGGGAACTTGCGGCTAAAAAACTTGTAGCTTCAGGAGCAAAAAATATAATCCACTTTAGAGGCCCAAGTATGCTCATAACTGTTGTTGATAGATCAAAAGGATTCTATAAAGTTATGGACGAGCATAATATCAATGTTTGTAGTTTTGATTTAGCATTTAAATCACCTGATCTAAATGATATAGAAAACTTTATTAAACAACATCCCGATGTTGATGGAATATTCTGTAGTAGTGATGAAATTGCAATGTACACTATAAACGTCTTAATTAAATTGGGTTATTCAATTCCTAATGATGTTCAAGTGATTGGGTATGACAATATTGATTTATGTAAAATTATCATTCCTAATCTTACGACTATCGCTCAACCTATAATAGATATGGGTAAAGTTACTGTCGATAAATTAATTAAATTGATAAATAAAAAGGATTTAGAAGAAATTCATTCAGTATTGCCTGTAGAGTTAATAGAAAGAGATACGACCAAATAAAAAAGCCCTCATGGGCTTTTTATTTTTTTAACCAACTATTAAATCTATTTCAGGATATTTCAAATTCGAAGCTTGTTTATCCCCTTTAAACATTAAGAGTAGTGATAAAATACCAACTCTACCGATAAACATAACCATAATAATAATAATTTTACCAATTATTGATAATCTGCTTGTAATACCAAGACTAAGACCCGTAGTACCAAAAGCACTTGCAATTTCAAAGAATAGTTCTTGAACCGAGAATGTTTCTGTAAATGTCATAATTACTAATGAACCCATTATTAAAGCTCCAGCAACTAAAACAACCATTAATGATTTATATACTGTTTCAAATTTAATTGATTTTTTCTTTATAACAATTTGATCTTTACCTCTAGCAAATGATATTACACCCAATATTGCTAGTAGGAAAGTTGTAGTTCTAATTCCTCCACCTGCACTATTAGGTGAAGATCCTATAAACATTAAGATACCAAAGAATAACTGGATAGTTCTACTCATATCAGTCATGTTCATTGTTGCAAATCCTGCATTACGTGTCGTTAATGACATAAACAATGAGTAATATAATCCTTCAAAAAATCCCTTACCTTCTAAGAAGCCATTAATTTCTACTCCAAATACTACAACAGCTCCAATTATCCATAATCCCATATGCATAAATACAAGTATTTTTGTGAATAAAGAAAATTCAAATTTTTCTTTATTTTTCTTAGCTTCTACCCAAGCTTTTAACTCAGTTAATGGCCAGAAACCTATTGCACCTAAAATCATTAATCCCATTGCTAAAGTTTGGAAGAAATAATCAGTACTATACATCATTAAGCTATCTCCACCTGGACTTATATCAAATCCAGCATTAGTAAACATAGAAATTGTTAAGAAGAACGCTTGAAAATATGCTTGAGATATTGTAAATGTATCAGAATATGCAATTGCTAAATATGTTCCCATAATAGCAAACCCAATAATTTCTATTGTTATAATCATAATAAGTACATTTTTAACAAATCTAACAATTCCTGATCTACCTATTTGGTTTTGATCAGTCATAATCATGTTTCTTTCTTTAAAGCTTATTTTTTTACGCATAATCAACCAGAATAACGAAACTAACATTATTAGACCTATACCACCAAATTGAAGTATAAATGCTAATACAGTTTGTCCAAACACTGTAAATACATCTTTTACAACAATTGTAGTTAGCCCTGTAGTGCTCATTCCGCTAACACTTACAAATATTGCATCAATCCAACTTAAAGACTGCCCAGCCTGAATAGAAATAGGTAATTTAAGCAATATTGCACCTGTCATTAGAAAGATAAAATAAGAAACAACAAATCCCCTAATATAAGTACCAAAAAATAGTTTCTTTAATTTTTTCATAAATTTCACAACCTTCATAAAAATCTTAATAATTATAGCACATTATTTAATAATTACAAATTTAAATCAATTCTATCCAAAATCATATAATAAGTCATTTTTTTATTATATTTACTATATGCAGTATTCACATGTTTGAATCCGGATTTTTCATATGCTCTAATTGCTATTGCATTTTCAACTTCAGGATCAATTCCAGCAAATCTAACAGAAGGATCATTAAATACATGTTTTTGTAAAAATTCATTTATTATAAATTTCCCCAATCCTTTATGAACATAATCAATTTCACCAATATATAAATCGATACCTTTTATCTTATCTTTAACCATAAAAACAGACTGTTCATCCGTAATATAAGTTTGAATAAAGCCAATATCTACCATATTTTTTTGTATGATATATAACTCTACAACACCTTCTTTAAGACGTTTACTATACTTTTCATGTATCTGGTCATAGGTGAATGATTCACTTTGATACCAGTATTCCTTAACATGAGGTACCTTTAACCAATTGTGCAGCATGAAAAAATCGCGTTCAGAAACGTTTCTAAATGAAATCATAACCTCACCTCATATACATCATACTGTTATTATACCATATATATTGAATTCAACTATTCAAATAAAATTCTATAAAGTTTAATAATTTTACCACGTCTTTGCCTAATAATACTATTAGATTTAGTGAAAACATCTTTTTCTATTAGATTTTTATAAATCTGAGAAAGAAATGCATCAATAGAAATAAATGAATCAATAATGTTAAATTCATTTTTTTTAACTTGCCTAATATTTTCAAAAAATAAATCCTTAGTTACAATTTCAAGATCTTCTAAATTTTTAATAAGTTTTTTTGATAGGTGTGCAAAGTCTTTATATGCTCTTGATAAAAAAATTTCATTTTCAATTAATATGTCTAAATATTTTTTTAAAAAAACATTGCTTTTAAGATTTGGAAGCAGGCTATTTTTAAGTGCATTCTCATAGTCATTTATGTGGCTTAAAAGAATAGTGTTTAATAAATTTTCTTTCGTTTTAAAATGTAAAAAAATAGATCCTTGAGACACATTACATTCTTTTGCAATGTCTTTAGAGGAAACATTTAAAAAACCCTTTTTATCAAGTAATAAGGACGTTTTAGTTAATATTAAATCATGTGTTTTTTTCTTTGATTCACTTCTTTTTTCCATTATGAGCACCCACTCACTGAATATATGCTCATTATATTATATACTGTATACTATGTCAATAAAAAGGAAGAACTAATCTATTAATTTATAATAAATATTTATACAATTTTCTATTAAAAATTTCTTATAAATCCTTAATTTTTTTGACGATATCCTCTTTTTAAATTTAATAATTTATTTATATTTTGCTAAATTTTTATTCTGTTTTTTTAAAAAAATTGAAACATTTTTCTAAATATATAAATTTTTTCCAAAATAAAAAAGTCACAATATTTCTAAAGTGACTTCTCTTTTATATTTATTTTGCTCTTAATACATTTATAGTTTCTATATGTGAAGTATGTGGAAACATATCAAGTGGTGTTACTTCATCTAAAGTATATCCCTTAGAAAGTATTTTTAAATTTTTAGCAAGTGTACTTGGATTACATGATATATAAATGATTTTTTTAACTTTTTTATTAAGTAATAAATCTAAAGTTTGATTGTCTAAGCCACTTCTTGGTGGATCAAATATGATGACATCAGGTTTAAATCCTTTTTTATAATAATCTCTAAGGACGTTATTTACTGCTCCTTCTTCAAAAGTGATATTATCTACCTTATTAATCTTTAAGTTGTGTTTAGCGCTATAAATAGACTCTTTTGCGATATCTATCCCAAGTACTTTATCAACATATTTAGATAGGTAGAAACTTATTGCACCTGAACCAGAATATGCATCAACTATTACTCTATCTTTTGCAAAATCTAAATGACTTTTAACTTCACTATATAGTTTAATTGCTTGATTAGGATTAAGTTGATAAAAAGCTTTTGGTTTTAAAGCATATCTTATGTCGCCTATACCCTCAACAATAGTATTTTCTCCTTCAAGAATCTCAACTTCTTCTCCAAATATTTCATGGTTTTGGATGTCTTTATTTTTAGATATTCCTACACTCTTAACACCAGGTATCTTTATGATTTCTCTTGCAGCATCTTTTAAAGCTTTATTATATATTGTAATAACTAATGTAACTTGAAGGTCTTCATTAAAATTAGATTCTCTAACAACAATATATCTTAATAATCCTCTCATTATAGTGGGATCAAAAGCAAATATTTCATATTTATCACATATTTCTAATACTTTTTGATTAACTCTATTGATATTATCAGATTGAACTGGACATTCTAAGATATCTACTAAATCATTAGATTCTTTTTTATATAATCCAGTAGTAAGCCCTGTTTTCGTATTTCTAACAGGCATTTGTGATTTATATCTATAATGATTAGGTTTATTCATTCCAATCATTCTATTAAATTTAGTTTTTTCAAGTTCTAAGTCGGTATATCTGTCTAAAGTTTGCATTAACATCTCTTCTTTTAAAGCTAATTGTTCAGCATAATCGATGTGTTGAATTTGACAACCTCCACATTCATCAAAATGAGGACAAAACGGCTTTACTCTCTTATTTGATTTAACTTTAATTCTAATCGCTTTGCCTTTTACATGTCCTCTATTTACTTCAGTAATTTTTACAACTACTTGTTCTGTAGGAAAAACACCGTCAACAAAAACAGCAAGTTTTTTATAAAACCCAATACCTTCACCATTTATTCCTAAACGCCTAATAGTAACAAGAATTTCTTGATCTTTTTTAAGTATAACATCCATATTGCACCAACTTTCAAAAGTATTATAACACAGTCCTGAAAATTTATTAAATAATTATTCAGGAAACCCAATTCCAAATGCAGTTCCTAGTGATATCACTGCACAATTTTTATTATTTTTAAAATTTAATGCCATTGATGAAGTATCATGATATAGTAAAATTTTTATTTTTCTTCCGAGTTTATTTGAGATGACATTACTTAAATATGATTGATAATTATCATCAACATATGCAAGTTTTCCATAGCCACCTCTAGCGCTATATATCCTACCGTTACTAATATAATTCGCTATTCCAACAATCATATTATCACCTTTAAAATTTACATCATGTACAGTCTCTAAGATTACATCTATAAAATACATATCTAACCTATAAGCTAAATCCCTGATTTCTTCTTTACTCTTTTCTTTATAGAACAAAAATTTTGATTTTAATGTTGGTAACACAGTATCCATTACAGATTCATTATTTACTTTAATACTAAACCTTCTTTTAATATTTGTTTGTCCAAAATCAAATAACAGATATTCTCCTTCATTAAAAAGATTAGTTAGACCTTTAGTCCCAAAATCACTTGAACCTTCTATAAATGAAACTTTAAGATCTGTAATTCCATTATTGTTTAATACAAAATTTATTCTTTCTAAAAATATATTCATTAATATCGGTGAAGTAAGCCCACCAACAAAAACAATTTTCTTGATCGTTTTCCAATAATCCCAATGCATAGACGTCCAATTCAGTCTATTCTTAACAGATACATCAGTTGGCTTCTTTAAAGTAAGAATCACACTTGCTAGTTTATCTCCAAAATAGATAGCTATTTCATTTGCTTTATTAAATATTTTTTCATTTTCACTATTTAATCTTCCGTTAAAATCTAGCAACATCTTAGCATCATCAGTTGATGGCTTAATTTCAAGTATGTCAGCATTTTTCCTTATTTCTTCAATCAGAATTGAAGGTCTAAACAAATCACTCGCTAAAACATCATTAATATATACACTATTAATAGAAGCTTCAGGAACTATTTCATTATTTTTCTTGAAAGGATTCAAATTATTCCACTCCAATCACTATAATATATAGTACAAAAAAGCACTAGTTGAGTGCTTTTTTTAATTTATTTTAATAATCTCAATTTTGTAACAGACTCAATATGACTTGTTTGAGGGAACATATCATAAGGAGTAACCTCAATAATCTCATAACCATTTGCTTGTAGGAAGTTTAAATCCCTCGCTAAAGTAGAAACGTTACATGAAATATACACTATTCTAGGAATTTCCATTTTAACAACAGTATCTAAAAATGTTTTATCTACACCTTTTCTAGGTGGATCTATAAATAGAACATCTACATCTTTTGATTTCCAATTTTTAATAACCTCTTCTGCTTTACCAACTACAAAATGAGCATTTGAGATATTATTTATTTGAGCGTTAATCTTAGCATCTTCTACGGCTTGCTTAACTACTTCTACACCATATACTTCTTTTACTTTACCTGCTACACTAAGACCAATAGTACCAATACCACAAAATGCATCTATAACCACATGATTAGGCTCTATTTCAGCATATTCTATAGCTTTTTTATACATCTCTTCTGTTTGTCCTGGATTTACTTGGTAGAAAGATCTATGAGATATCTTAAATTTAATACCATTTATTTCATCTAATATAAAATCTTCTCCAAATAATACTCTAGATTTCTTACCAAGAATAATATTAGTATTATCAGGATTATAGTTTTGAATTATTGATACAACTCTATCAAATTTACTCGTTAATTTTTTAACAATTATTTCTTTCTTAGGTAATTTAGGAGTAAGTGTAGTTAAAGTTATAGAAATATCGTTGTATTTATATGAATTTCTAACTATAACATATCTAATAACACCAGTTCCAGTAAGCTCATTGTAAGCAGGTATTCCCAATTCAGCAAATACATTCTTCAAGAACTTAACTATATCAGTTGTAATTTTTGGTATAATATAACATTTCTTCATATCTATAATATCATGTGTTCTATTCTTATAAAGACCTGCAATTATCTTACCATTTTCTTCACCAAAAGGTATTACTGCCTTATTACGGTAGTAATATGGATTTACCATCCCAACTGTTTCATGAACAATAGTTTCAATTTTCCCTAGTTTTTTTAATGTTTCTTTAGTTCTATATTTTTTAAAATCTAACTGCATTTGATAATTCATGTGCATGATATTACAACCACCACACTCATTAAAATGATCACAAATAGGCTCTTTTCTAAAAGGAGAATCTTCAGTTAATTCAACAAGTCTACCAAATCCAAAACTTTTATTTACTTTAGTAATCTTGATTTTACCTTTTTCACCTTTTAAAGCATTTGCGACAAATATAGGGAAACCGTCCACCTTACAAACTCCCATTCCATCATGAGTCATGTCCATAAAAACAACATCATAATACTCGTTTTTTTCTACCATGTTAACACCTCTTGTTTTTGAGTAAGATTTGTTTTTAAACAAAGGGTTTTAGCCTACTGACTTAAAAATGAAATCTATCTATAACTATTATAACACACTTCTGTCAATATATAAAAAAAGAGCCATTAAATGGCTCTTTAGGAGAGTTTTATTCAATTATTATTTCTACAATATCTCCATCTGCTGATTCAACATCTACTATTTTTCCTAGAGATCCTGTATCAATCATTTCAAGAATCATATCAAAATCTAAATCCATACCTTCTAATTGATCAATCTTCATAAATCCTTTACCACTTTTTAAAGCTACTTTTGCAAATTCTAAAGGTATTTGAACATTTACTTTATCTCCATCTGCAGATAATACTTTTATTTTAAACATTTTGAATGCTTGTTTTTTTGGCGTAACTAATTCTGGTGAGGGATTACTGTCTACTGCTTTAAGTAGTTCTGCTCCCTCTGAAGCTGTGATTGTTTTACTTGCTATCATTTCTAAAATTCTTAATCTATCGTCACTCATATAAGTCACCCTTTCGTTTTCTTTATTTTATTTGTTGATGTCTTCTACTATATCGTCTGTTATATCTAGATTCCTCTAATAATAACCTTTTCGTTGAGACTTTATAATTTGGTAAGGCCATTAGTATATCATTTTCATACATATTTCTTACCTCCTATTTCATTAATTTTGCAGCTTCTGATGCAGTTATTTCGCCATTTTCAAGTTTTTTAAATATTTCTTCTTTATTAGCTTTTTCTTCAGATGATACTTCATAACCTAAGCTTACTATTACTTCATCTAAATTTCTTTTTACTGTTGGATATGAAATACCAAGCTCTTTTTCAATTTGTTTAATATTACCTTTATTTTTAATAAATACCTCTATAAAGTATAAATGTTCTTTTGATAAGTAACTAAATTTAGATAATTGGAACTCTCCACTTATTTCAGTGTTACAACTTGTACATTTTAGTTTTGTTACTATTAAATCACTTTGACAAATTGGACACTCACCTATAACATTTTTAATCATAATATCCTCCTATATAACCTTAATTTCTATTTGTGCATCTTTTGAATCAACATTAATTACTGAATTTTTTGAGTACTTTAACATCTTTGATATTTCTGAAATATCGATATCATCATCTTTAATAAATCTTTGTCCAATTCT
>Ga0209633_10005427_pt1 | contig 11180 bp, 8 predicted proteins | sample Cruoilmetagenom1_FD_187290 | JGI IMG/M metagenome (GOLD analysis project Ga0209633, IMG submission 187290) | Oil polluted marine microbial communities from Coal Oil Point, Santa Barbara, California, USA - Sample 1 (SPAdes) (version 2) | ecosystem: Environmental > Aquatic > Marine > Oil seeps ... | reverse complement strand
AAGCTGCGAGCCGACGAACAGAAATCGCATAGAAGGCCTAGTCTCTGGGGTGAGTGGGCACAAGATCACGAAACCCTGTGGTTCAGGAGACAAGGTAAATGCGGCGGTTGTGCAGTGACAGTTCATGTTCTTATCTGGGGAGATCTGCCTGGCATGCGGTGCATTGGCACAGCGCCTGTATCAGCGATGGTGCGGGTGATCGGGCAGAGGTCAGCAGACGACATAGTAATTGGAGGCCATAGGAATTGACCGAAGATGAAGGTCTGAACGTCAGCCAAGGAGGAGCCTATCCTGTCTCCGAGACCGCGCAGCACGTGCCGAACGTGAAGTTGTCTGCGGGCGGCAGGCATCAGCAGCCAGCCTTGAACGATGATCTACTAAAGCGTGTCCTGCTACCTTCGAACCTTCACGCTGCCTGGAAGCAGGTGAGAAGGAACAAGGGGGCACCCGGTGTCGATGGTGTGTCCATTGAGGATTATCCTCAATGGGCTAAACAGCACTGGGCCGCGACACGCCGAGCACTGGAAGGTGGCTACTATATCCCACAGCCCGTTCGACGGGTGGAGATTCCCAAACCGACGGGCGGTGTCCGTCTGTTGGGGGTACCTACCGTCAACGACCGCGTGATACAGCAAGCCATTGCCCAGGTATTAAACCCCATCATCGATCCCACCTTCTCTGAGGCCAGCCACGGCTTTCGCCCGGGGCGCAATGCTCACGGTGCCGTCAGGCAAATCAAAGGCTTCATCGAAGAAGGTTACCGGATCGCGGTGGACGTAGACCTGTCGAAGTTCTTCGACCGCGTTGACCACGATATGTTGATGAGCCGGCTGAGTCGATTCATCGCCGATAAGGGCTTACTCAAACTTATCGGCCGCTACCTGCGAGCGGGCGTATTGATTGAGGGGAAACTCCATCCAACATCTGAAGGTGTCCCGCAAGGGGGGCCGTTGTCGCCGTTATTGGCGAATGTCATGTTGGACGATCTAGATAAACGTCTGGAATCCCGCCAGCTTCGTTTTGCCCGCTATGCCGACGATTTCACAATCTGTGTAACATCAACCTCGGCGGGGTATCGCGTGATGGCGTGGGTGTCGCGTTTTCTGACCACAAAACTAAAACTGACCGTCAATAAAGAGAAGAGTCGCGTGGTGAAAACCAACGAGCTTCACTTTCTGGGTTTTACGTTTCGGGGCAAGAAAATTCGCTGGTCAGACCAAGCACTAAAAGACTTCAAGCACCACATTCGTCGTCTGACGAAACGTTCTTGGGGAATTTCGATGCATCGACGACTGCGCGAACTGCGGCTTTATATCCAGGGGTGGATCAACTACTTTGGTCTGTCGGAATACTACCGGCCTTTACCCGGCCTGGATGAATGGATACGCAGGCGTCTTCGCATGTGCTACTTGAAACAGTGGCGCAAGCCGCGCACGCGCATCCGCAACCTCATCAGGTTAGGGACCAGGACTCGTACAGCTGTGAGTCTTGGATTAAGCTCTAAAGGTCCGTATCGTTTGGCAAGAACACTAGCCACGCAATCGGGTATGACCAATCAGTGGTTGGAGAAACAGGGGCTCGTCTCTGTAAGAGAACGGTGGATCAAGTTTCACTATGCTTGACGAACCGCCCGGTGCGGACCCGCATGCCGGGTGGTGTGGGGACTGGGGGTTAGTGACCCCCGGTTACCCGATTCGACGATTCATAGTTTATTGAGAGCAGCATCGAGAGTAGCTTTCACTTTCTTCTTCTCGATTTCTGGGTCTACCTTTTGAAGGTACTCTACTGCCGCCAAATCATCGCCTCTTTTCCTGTTTTGTCTTGGCTCTAGCGCTTCAATCAAAATAGCTTCCAACGCGGGAATGAGTTTGGCTGCATCGTATGTCTCTGGTAGAGCGCCAATCTGGCCCGTTTCAGAAACGGGAAGTAGCCCAAACCACGAGAATCGGTCCCAGCGGGCCGACATACGATCCATTGTGTGTTCATATAAACGGCGACCTAGAGGCCTATCTGTCGTTCGGCCAACATAGATAACTTCGCGACCGTCATAGAGAAGGTAAATTCCGAGCTGCTTGAAGAAATCGACGGGTGTTGCGCCGATCTGCTGCATTCCGAGCAACTTCGGTGTTGCTATCCACTCAATTGATTCCCTTCGCCAAAACATTCCAAAGGATGAAATAATTTCATACTGTTCTTCTGATTCTTCGGACTCTGACACATCCGGCGTGAGCTTTGATGGAACTATTGATACACCAGATACCCCGGAACGCATGGCAAACGTTCCCTTAGAAACTCGGACGTAAGGTGATGATTCCCGATCATGCTTTATAGAGGTTGATATTTGAGCATTTACGGTAGCAGCTGGCGTCGCCCCAAGGTTCTGGCGCAAGCCTTCTGAAATAATGCGCTCTGTGATTTCGTTGTAGTGAAGGGGTGTCGACGACGAGCCAAGCACCTTGTCAATAGCTTTTCGCCAGGTCAATTCAGTTGGCATGGTTCAAATCCTTTGTCGTCGAACTACATGTAGATGGACTAAGTTACGGGTTGTAATACGGATCTAATATCAAAGTTTACTTCCTTCATCCGCGTAAACAAGAACTTTTCCGGGAATTCTAATACGCTCTCGCGGTGTGATAGGCCGATTGAGGACCGGCTACCGCTAGGAGCTTTTACACCCCCAGCGGCAGTCCGGTATTCGTGGTTCAAAGACTAATGCACTATCCCAGCCGCCACCGGCCCATAATACGCCCGTGGCTCTTCGATGCCGAGATCCTTGAAATGCTCGGCAAGGTCCGCCGGGCTGGGGGGAGTCAAGAGCTCTGGGACGGGGAGCTCGAAGGCGTTGGCGAGTTTCTCTAAATTATCCACGCTAACGTTCACTTGCCCCCGTTCGATCTGGCTGATGTACGTCCTATGCAACCCGGCCAGCTCGGCCAGGACCTCTTGCGACCAACCGCGGGTGAAGCGCAGAAAGCGCATTTTCTGGGCAAGTACAGTACGGATGTGGGTGGGGATTTTCTCGGGTGACATGGGGACCTCCTTTTTGTTGTGAAAAGGTTTTTTCTTCCGGCCCACAAAAAAGCGGCCCCAGGAAAAGACCCAGGGCCGCTTTGAGACACCCACACACCGAAAGCGAGTAGTACAAGGCCAAACACCAACCCGCCCTACCCCACTGCCGATGTGATGTATACTCTACACAGCCCCAAGTCATGTTTACCCATGCTTGGGGTTAGTCGCTCGGAGGATGTTCTAGCATCCTTCGGGCGATGCTTCTTTGTGAAACGTTAAAGCGTTACTACAATAGCCACTTTGATGGCTGTTGTCAATAACTTTCAGCTACTTAATATCTTTTCTATACGTGCCGCGCACAACACGAGTCTGAATAAACTCATCCAAATCCGCCGGAGTCGTTACCCATAGGTTACCGAACTTCCTGCACTTGAGCCGTCCCCGCTGCGCCAGCTTCTGTAAGTACGTCACCGCAAAACCGGACATCTCCGCCGCCTGCGTTAGCGTGATCATATCGTCTTTCTTTGGTTTCTTGGGCAAGTTTTGAGATCCGGTTTTTTAGAAATTTTATCTGACTCTAGGTTATGCGGATAAACTATATATTACAAGACACGGCTCCTCCGCTGTTCTTACAAATAGATATTAGGCAACATCTTGCTCCTCCCGCAGGTATCCCTGCACCTGGTTTGCAATAGCACGCATCCAATCTAAAGAAGCTACCGGGATTTCATCGGCCTGATTAGCAATCTCTGTTGCGAACGCTACCTTTGCGTCTTCCGCAACTGTTCTCCAGATTCTTCCCTGGGAGTTTGCTACAGATTCCATGACGTTTGACCACTTGGACATCCTCGTCTGACGATTCCCGGACTGTCTCCTAAAGTTATTAAATTCATCAACCGTTACGGTTAGACCGGCGGCTGCGCAAACCGCACCGATATATAGTGTGGGTTCAAAAAGGTCTTCGAATTCTGTCTCTCTACAGCCATCACGATCTGGAACTTGAAATACGTCCGTCGGTTTCAACAGACCAGACCGCCGAACTCGGTCCGCCGCTCGGAGACCCTCTTCGTCTGCATCAACGAAAACAATACAGCTCGCAGCGTCACGTGCCAATGCGCGTACGACAGAGTGAATGTTTGCAGCGGTATTTGCTGACAACACCCGTATACGACCAGTGGCGATCGATTCCTCTAGGTTGGGTTGGACACGCATTAGAAGGGCTGGAAATATTCGTTCCTCTGTTATTCCTTCCACCACAATAATCACCTCAGCAGTAGTCATATTTTCTTGGGGCCGGATTCCAAGAGAACGTCGAATATCCGCAAGCGTGCGAGCAGGACGCGTCATCGATGCAAAATCCGTACCCCCTGCATGTTCTACTATAATGTTCGCCTGAAGGTTATCGCGTTGAATCAATATTGGCGAGTGAGTCGTGACTATTACCTGGAAAGACTCAGCTAAATTCCTCAGTGTCGACTTAATTTCATATATAGCAGACGAATGTAAATGTGCTTCGGGTTCTTCAATTCCAAAAAGTAGATTTTCACCATAACGCTGCCGCGCAATGTATTGGAGCACTGAAATAGAAAATAAGCTCTTGAAGCCATCACCCTTTTGATGAAGTGGCGTGCGCGCCCCATCATCTATCTCAACGTCTCGGACTGATACTAAATCTTCCAAATTCAGCTCGTCAACAATAAACCGAAGGTCTCGAATAGACGGTAAATAGCTCCTAAGTTCTCCCGCCAACTCTTCTTGAACAAGGCTAATTTCTTCCAATATGTCCCGATAGAATCGTTCAATTGCCTGGATTCTTTGTCTACTCCGGCTAACGCGATGCAGAGCACCAGAGATTAACTCACTGAAGACACTTCGCCGGAAATCGTGTACGTTTCTTGTAGCCGGAATATAGACATAACGAACATTATTACGTAGCCAAATTAATAATGAACGTTTATTTTCTTCGTTAAGCCCAGCTACTTCCGCTTCTGGTCGAAAGGTACCCCATCGCTCATCGTAACGGAACTCTATAGATACCTCGATAGACTCTGGCAACTGAAAAGGCTGGTCCCGAGTAATTGCATCGATATCTGCTGCTTCCAAGTGCAATTCCGCACGAATCTGCGTCGGCCACCGACGACCTGCTCTTCCTTCATACCGTTTTGGATAGTCTGACTCGTAGTCATACGTGCGTCCTCTTTCAAGTCGTAGTGAGGTACGTGGCTGGAAAACGGAGAAAAACAAATCCAGAGCACTCAACACCGTCGACTTACCAAGATTATTAGGACCTGTGAGTACCGTAAGACCGTGAAATGGTACATCCACTTGCGTATCAAAAGCACGATACCGTCGGATATGGATACAGTTAATTTTCATTGTGCTATTGAAAATAATTACCAGTTGCTTGACGGTGTTTTTTAGCCGAGCGAGGCACAACGGCATATCGAGGTCAGATTCCAGTTTTCAAAGTGAGCACGTCACACTCCGATCCCCTTTCCGGCTCGACCCAGCTATTCCTTATTCGTTACAGCAAACGAGAGATATTCACGTTCTATGATATCTTTAAGTTCCCTTAATTGTCGGTTCCTAGAAAAATTTGAGACTCCTTCGAAGATGATTTTTCTGAGTTGCTCTAGTTCTCGCACCCGTTCCCTATCATCCGTTACCCATCTGTGCATCCAACTATGCCGCTGTATACCGTAGATGTGGTAGCAATACGGATCGTTGATATCCCCTCGATGTATGTTATCAAGCAGTATCGCGCTCCCTTGATCACGCAGCCGAATCGCCTCAGCTCTTGTCTCTGCTGCTACTGCCTCCTTAAGCATGAGATGAGCTTTGGCATTTTGGATGTACACATTACCCGGATCCAGAGATTCCGCCTGATTAAGGTAGTTTTCCGCGTATTGCAATTGTCCTGCCTCGAGTTCAAGGGATCCATACTGAAGCCAGAACTGAGCATCTCTCTTGAACTGGCTGGCTAGCGCATCATAGATGGCGCGCGCTTCCTCCACATTCTCTTCAAAACGCTTATAGATATTTAGATGGTTTACTAGGTCCCGATAGAATCCGAATGTGCGAGACCGCCAATGCATTCCAATTACCTCTGTTGCCAGCACGCTAAGTAAGCGCACATACGCTTCTCTAAGTAATGGACGCGGCGTAAAGTCCTCGACCGCATATTGTGCAATCGCACGATGTCGAAGCATTAATAATTCATCATCGTTACCGCTCGCAACGATAATGTCTCTTAGATTCCGTTCGAGAATATTTAATGCATCAGCCGGTGGGGCTTCAGTGCATCCAACATATTCCTGTTTTGTAATACGATATCCGGCTTCTGTCGCTAGGGCTACACATAGGTACAAAATCTTCGCCTCTCTCGGCTCCAACTTCTTGAACTCGTCTTTTAGAATATTGTCGAACCCTTCGCCAGACGTTGCTTCCCTCATCGCAATAAGTATCTGCTTGCTCGCGCGAACTTCGAACTCATCCACTCTTTCCTGTTGAGTCATTCCTTGAAGCCGTCCCAAAAGATTATTGTGATCTAAAACTGAAATCACGGCCTCGATTTCCTTGCGGTTCATGTTCGGGACGTGATACTCCTTTATCGTCGCGTCGGCTGAAAACCGTCCTACTCTCCTGTCAAAATCATTAGTCCTAGACGCAATAACGATTATGGGCGGTTTCTCGGCCTTACCTAATGCATCGACTAGAGATGGAAGTAACGCCAAACTAACCTCTGCGTTATCGAAAAGAAGCACTGCTCGCGTCGGTAGGCTATCAATAGCGCGACACATATCTGCTGGTTTTGGGATCTCTTCTGAATTCGTCAGATATACCAACCGCCCTGATCGAGCTAAGTTGATTCCAAGACGGCGAAGAACAGTGCTTTTACCGCATCCAGCACTCCCGAGTAGCGCAAAAACCGTAATCTTGGATTCTCGGTCTAACGCCACGCCTACTGATTCTTGGATCTCGCTCGTTATCGATCGGGGTGCATCGAGCTCGGCCAAGAGATCCTCCCATTGCGGTGAAGCTCCGAGCAGGTATACAGACCGACGCGAAGCCCGGCTACGTTCAACTGGCACTGAATGAAAAAATGTAAAAAACTGAGTCCTTGCGCGACGGTCAAATTCTGTTAGGTCAGTACTGGCCGCCACTGCCGCAAGGTCCGGTGCAATTTTCTCTAGCGTCTCCACTCGGTTGGGCAGTTTGGCTGCTATCTTCCGTATCCATTCGAGGAATTCGGCAGCGCTAGACTCTACTGGCACCACATTGAAGGCTCTCAATTGTGACTTTTTCGGTGGGGATACTCTCCGTGTGATCAAGAAGGATTTGGGCCGATGTTCTGCCATATCATGCGAGCGCATGGCTCTGGCTTCTATGTATTGCCAAAGAAGCGGTTCATTCAGGGTGGTGCCTACAAATACCGTCGGGCGTGTCACATAGTCGCGTACAAACTGGTCATACAACGGATCATGTGTGACTGCCCGCCTCGCATACTGTCGTACAGAAAATGTTATTTCATTCGGTCGGCATGGCAATTGACCATGTAAATGGACTACTTGAATAGTCGCCAGACTTTGATCGCGTTCCCTTGGTTCCTCGATCGGAAAGCGTAACACATCCAGTCTCTGGCCACTGTTTCTAGTATATACTCGCTCAACCAAGTCATCGACGTTGGTAGTATATATGCGATACCAGAAGGGACCAGTAAGGGGGTCATAGTGGGCTGGAATTTGGTCGCAGAGAAGATGCTGATTGAGGAATTCTTCTATTTCAGACTCCTTTCTGCCACTAGCTAAAATTGCCTCATACATATCGGGCAAAGCGGTGCCATCGTATTGGCCATCGTATCCCAGCCAAACCCACATTAACTCACCCAGAGTCGAGCCTATTGGCAGCGGGCGCCCGAGTTTATTAAGGGCTTCCGCAGAGAACCCAGCCCCAAGAAAAAGAACTACCTTGTTTTGGCTAATGGCCCGAACTAGGTATTCTTCATCGTTCTTTTCGAACATTTTCTTTTTTGAGAGCAATGCAATTTAAGTTTATTCAGCATAGAGTTTACTCTGAACCCAGTAAAGCAACTACGAATCGCCTGTCTTGAAGCTTGTTCTTTGGCTATCCTTTCTGGCGCGCTGCTTCAGCAGCCACATGCCCGGCGAGGGATGTTGCGAATGCCAGTAGACTGGTCATATCTGAAAGTTCCATATACGTTCCCGTGTTTATCGCTGTACGCGGAGACAGGAGCACTGTCGCTACCGTATAAAGCTGTTCTTGAATTAGCTTTTGACACAAGATATTATAGCGATCCCCATATGATGCCTCGTTGAACTCCGCGAACGTTGGGAAATGAGGCGATTTGCTTCGAACGGGTTTTCGTGATCCCTCGCAATCCTCAACCATAATCAACCAACCAACGAAGGGCCTTGCCTGCTTTCCAAAGGCGCCTTCTCTATAGGCAGTCCAAAGATCATGTGCGGTGCCAATAGCTTCCTCTGCACGATTGTTGAAGTTATTGCCAAAAGACGGGCCCACGTGGCTTTTTAACTCAACCGCAGCAATCAATCTCCCCTCGTTCGTGACAATCATGTCCCAAAGTTTTGTTGGGCGAAAGTAACCAGGTAATGTCAGCACGCGCCTCTTGATGTGAATGTTTGCATGGTCAAGCCCGTTGACTCGTACAATATCCTTTACTAAAGCTAGGAATCCGTCCATGTTCTTACCGGCGGTTACTCCAGCGCGTTCACCTTGATCCACCTTTCCGCTATCAATTTGCTTTTGACGAGCGGCCTCGCGGACTCGCCAGAACGTCTTAACAGCTTCTTTTGCTTTTCGTTTGTAATTGGCTAAATTGACTGCCATCGCATGCCTATTCTTTTCCATTGCCCCCAAGTGCAGCCTTTTCCACATCAGACAGACGATAAAGCCTAAAGGCGGCAAAATCACATGCCTCAGCATTACCGGACATCGCAGCCTCCACTAGTTCCTTTCTAATGGTTTGTGGGACGTCTTTCCAATTGGGAATACGGATTCTGCGAAGATATTGCGCCTGAAATCTCAGGAAACCTCCCCGCATTTGCGTGGAATACGTTGAAATAAAAAGCTTTGTGATCCTCGATCGCAGTACTGCCTGAAGCGCATGAAGATCCCATTCGTCTGAAGTTACGCAGTATAAATTATGATGCGGATAATAGCGCCCTTCTTCGTATACAACGTGCGCTTCGCCCTTAATATCTGGAATCAATAACTTCGGCTTTCTGGCCAATTCTGGATAGATGCGGTCAATGGTTCGATACCAATTTGCCGGATTTCTCTTTGCGCAGTTTCGTTTGACTATCGTCTTACGGTGATCTTCCAAGTACCGAGCTAGACGTGGATATTTGTCGAGTGGCACGAGGGAACCGTTATCGCTAAATGGATTGATGACGCCCATACCCGCCCATTTTACCAAGCCGGTATCAATGTCCTTGGTTCGAACTAAAGGGAGCTTGCGGTCGTCCTCTACATCGAGTTCATCAAATGACGCAATAAAAACCTTATCTGCTCCTGTCGCAACGCCGATACCAACCTTGCAACCTGCCGCTTCGATGAGGGGAAATTCGGCTTCTAGGCGACGCACAATTGCGAGTTGGTCCGGCGACTCCAAAAGCCACGGCTCGCTTCCCTCAACAACGCCAGCAACTTCCGTAACCAGCGAGTCAGACGGGAGAGCTCTCATAGTCATTGCGTCTGCAAGCTGCGAAAGAACCATTTTATCCACTTCAGGACGGTGTCCAATTCTTGTTTTAGTGTCTCTTTCGCGCCCAATAACGAAAATCGCGGGATAGGCCGAAACTTCAGCGTGGAATGCTTGAGTACCTACCATGTCCACGTAATACCTTAAGTGATGTTCCCGAGCTACAAGTTCACGCAAGGGGCCACCATATCGGTTTTTCATCCATCGATCTGCGCAAATGAAACCTAAAACACCCCCCTGGTTTAAGCTCCTAAGAGACCTCTCGATAAAGGGAATATATAGGTCTGCGCGGTCGTAAATCGTTTCGTAACGGGTCCGGTATTCCGCCATTAGTACATCGGGTATTAGTTCTTGACGGACGTAGGGCGGATTACCCACAACATGCGTATACTGCCTTGGAAGTTCCACCAGGAGAAAGTCACCTTCGAGTATCCAGCGACTAACTAGCGCTTGTGCTTGTTTTTCGTTAGCGCCGTATTCTCTGAGACACTTCGTAACTTGTAGGCGAACTTTTTCTGCACTTTCCCTATGCAACTCGACCGCTGTGATAGCGTCACCGAGATCACTAATGATATCGGTTTTCTCAGGCCGATAACGCTTGTACGAGGCTAGCAGTCTTTCGATAACAACTAATAGAAAATCGCCTAATCCAAACGATGGCTCTAAGAGACTGAAGTCAGCGAGCTTACGATTTGCTGTATACCCACAAAGATCAAGAATAAACTCGACGACTTCTCGGCGAGTGAAGACAGCACCCCGCTCTTCGACTCCTCCAAATGCTATCTGTTCTAGCGCCTCAGCGAGAGGCTTATTATCTGAAGTTGGCGAAAAGAGAGGTATTTGTCCACCCAGGCTAGGCATAACGCTTCGTGTCATAATCTTAAAGACCTGATCCAATGGCTGTGGTCGACAACGCGGTAATCGGACTTCCTAGCCGGGGCACTAGTGCTTTACTGCACATTGGCTTCTCGTTCTGGTTTCGACTTTTCAAGATGTTTCAGAAGAACGTTGATTGACCAAGATTCGTCCGATGTTCGCTCAGGTCGCACTATTTACCTCCTCCGCATAACAGTTGAGTCTGCGGCTATAGCGGTTATATTGCCTTATTAACCCCTTGAAAACAAAAATTTCTTACTATTAAAACCGCTAATTAGCTGTGGCACCGACATGCTAACAGCCAGCAGACGAAATTTACGGGTATGGCCCAAAAACCGCGTCTCGAGGATTCTGACCAAATGGCGCTGACGGATCGTCAAACGTCGGCATGGCAAGGTTTTAAATCCCGTCAGCCCTCGCTGAGTACCGGAGAAAAACCGGGATCAGCGCGAGCTCTTGGCCGAGGCAATTGCGCGTTTTATGCGCAATCCGAGTTAGCGAGCGCCCCGGTTTTTCGAGGAACGGAAGGGACCGCGCGATAGCGCGGCGAGGG
>Ga0209633_10005425_pt1 | contig 11182 bp, 8 predicted proteins | sample Cruoilmetagenom1_FD_187290 | JGI IMG/M metagenome (GOLD analysis project Ga0209633, IMG submission 187290) | Oil polluted marine microbial communities from Coal Oil Point, Santa Barbara, California, USA - Sample 1 (SPAdes) (version 2) | ecosystem: Environmental > Aquatic > Marine > Oil seeps ... | reverse complement strand
GTGTGGCGGAGCGGCACGGACGCAGGGCGGCCGGGGCGCCGAAGGCATTAGCGGTCGCGTTAAGTTTTTGCCGCTTGCTTGGGCTGGGATGCCCAAAACAAGCTTTCGCAAAAATAGCGACTCCCCGCGCAGTTCGTTTCTGCGACGGTCTCGAATGTAGGGTGCGCCGTGCGCACCATTTCGGGTTTGACGCGTGCGGATTCGATTCGCGGGTATTGGAATGACCGCATAGCGACATTATGGGGAAAAATCGTTATAAGTTAAAATCAATCTTTTCTATTTTTAATATAGAGAGTCATCTATGACTTATTCCACTGCTGACAGACTCATCCGCCATGTCACCCTACGCCAGCTGCAGATCTTCGAGGCGGTGGTCCGGCTGGGCGGCTACACACGTGCCGGCGAGGCGCTGCACCTGACCCAGCCTACCGTCTCCATGCAGGTCAAGAAGCTGAGCGAGGCCCTTGAACTGCCCTTGCTGGAACAGGTCGGCAGGCGCATCCTGCCTACGGCCGCCGGGCGCGATGTCTATGCCGCAGCTCAGGATATCCTCGGGAAAATGGTGGCGTTGGGCGACTCGGCCTCCGAACGCAGAGGCGTGGTCGAAGGCGAGCTGCGCATCGCAGTCATCACGGCGGCAACCTATTTCATGCCGCACCTGCTGGGCGCTTTTATTGCAAGGTATCCCCGGGTTCGGCCCCGGCTGACGGTCACCAACCGGGCCGAGGTGCTCGAGCGTTTCAAATCCAAAGCGGACGACCTGCTGATCATGGGGCGGGTTCCGCATGAGCTGGCGGTGGAGGCCCACCCCTTTATCGACAATGAGCTGGTGGTGGCGGCGGCGTCCGATCATCCACTCGCCGATGTGCGCTGCATCACTCCGGAGGTGCTGAGCCGGGAGCGCTTCCTGGTTCGCGAGCCGGGGTCGGGCACCCGGCAGGCGGTGGATCGACTGTTTGCGGAACAGGGCATAAAAATCACCCCTTACATGGAGCTCGGCAGCAGCGAAGCCATCAAGCAGGGCGTGATGGCCGGTTTGGGGCTGTCGGTGTTGTCGCGCCACAACCTGCGTCTGGAGTTGGCCGGCAACCATCTTGCGGTGTTGGAAGTGGAAGGATTCCCGTTGAAACGCCGCTGGTACGCCGTGCACTTGAAGAGCAAACGGCTCACACTGGCTGCGCGCACTTTCCTGGAGTTCATACTGGCCGAAAGTGATCATATTCTGAGTGACACGTTGAAGGAGCACTGGGAGGCTGTCCGAGACTAGCGATCGTAGCTCGGCCGCAGTAGATCATTCTGTTCTCGGACAGCCTCCTAACAAAAAGATTGTCTTCCAATGCTATCATCTGCCGTTCATCAAACGCTGGAGTGGTGCCGGCAGCGCCGAATTTTTACAACAGAGATCAATTTGCCGGAGCGGCAATGAGTCGGAATGGCTGTTCTTTGAAATGGGCGCAAAGACATCACCGGCTCTGAAGTCGCCGGAAAATAAAGCAGGAAAAAGATCATGTTGAACGCATTGTGATTGAACGATGGCTATCTTGAATCTCTACTCTTGAGGCAACGGATCCCGATCAGTTTTTTGGTACGCGAACAAGGCGGCGCCAGATCCACTGTAATCCTTTGCGTGTCTCTTCCAGCAGCAGTATGCTGGATGCAACGAGGATCGCCAGCCCCCAGTCGGCCGGCGCAAGGGCGGCGGTGTGGAACACGCTGTGCGCGGGCGGCCATTGCACCGCCAGCAACTGCAGGCCCACCACGCCCGCCAGCGCCAGCCACAGGAGCGGGTTTTGGAAAAAAGTGCGGTTGAACGCCGTGCCTGCGTCGGCGCGGGCATTGAAAGCATTGAACACCTGGAACAGCACAAAGGTCGTGAACGCCAGGGTCAAGGCTTGTTGTTCCGTGCGGGTCTGCAGGCCCCACAACAGGATACCCAGCGTGCCGACCGCCATGGTCGTCCCGAAGAGGGCGAGGTTGCCCAGCCGGCGCCGGGTGAGGATGCGTTCATCGGTGGGGCGCGGCGGCTTGTCCATCACACCGGGCTGGGCGGGGTCCACGCCCAGCGCTATGGCGGGCGGTCCATCCATGATGATATTCACCCACAGCAGCTGAATTGGGCTGAACGGCAGGGGCAGCCCCAGAAAGGGCGCGGTGAAGACCGTCAGTATGGCGCCGAGGTTGGTGGAGAGCTGGAAACGGACGAATTTGACGATGTTGTCGTAGATGGTGCGGCCTTCCTCGACTGCGTGCACGATGGTGGCGAAGTTGTCGTCGGTGAGCACCATGGTGGCGGCTTCCTTGGTGACATCGGTTCCGGTTAGTCCCATGGCGACACCGATATCGGCGTTCTTCAGCGCCGGGGCGTCGTTGACGCCGTCGCCGGTCATCGCCGCGACATGTCCGCGGGCCTTGAGCGCTTGGACGATGCGCACTTTTTGTTCCGGTGTGGCGCGGGCGAAAACACCGATGCCATCGATGCGCCGCGCCAGCTCGTCATCATCCAGCGCATCCAGTTCCGCGCTGGAGAGCACTTCGCCCTCGATGCCCAGTTCGCGGGCGATGGCGGCGGCGGTCATCTTTTGGTCGCCGGTGATCATTTTTACCGCAATCCCGGCGCGGTGACACCGGGCGATGGCGTCGCGCGCTTCGTGCCGGGGCGGGTCCATCAATCCCACCAATCCGTCGAGGCGCAGGCCATCCAGATAGCAGAACAGATCGCCCGCCGGATCGAAATCGCCGGCCGGCATGCTGCGGCTGGCCGCGGCCAATATCCGCAAGCCTTCGCCGGCGAGGGCCTCGTTAACGCTCATCAGCGACTGTCTTGCCGTTTTGTCGAGCGGTGCGTCGCCATCACTGTCCAATAGATGAGTACACAGGTCGATGAGCACATCCGGCGCGCCTTTTACACACAGACGCACCAGCTCGCCATCCAGGTGAAAACTGGCCATGAACTTGTGGGCGGCGTCGAACGGAATCTCGGCGATACGGGGATAGCGTTGCCACAGCGCTTCCCGGTCCAGCCCGCCCTTGGCGGCCAGCACCACCAGCGCGCCCTCCATGGGATCACCCACTACCCGACCGGCGCGCACATGGGCATCATTGCACAGCGCCAACGGCAGCAGCAGCGGTTCCAGCTCAGGCTTTTCCCCCGCATCGGCACGAATTTCACCGGTGGTGTCGTAACCTTGTCCGCTGACCGTGAACGTCCGGCCGCGGGCATGGAGCTGGCGGACGGTCATCTGGTTGAGGGTGAGGGTGCCGGTCTTGTCGGAACAGATCACCGTGGTGCAGCCTAGGGTTTCCACCGCCGCCAGCCGTTTGACGATGGCCCGGTGCTTCGCCATGCGGTGCAGCCCCAGCGCCAGGGTGACGGTGACCACCGCTGGCAGCCCTTCGGGAATGGCCGCCACGGCCAGCGCGATGGCGTTCATGACCATATCGATCCAGGGCTCACCGCGCAGCACTTCGCCGGTGAGCATCACAATGACAACGACACCGGCAATGGCCGCCAGCCGCTTGCCCAGCCCGTCGAGTTGAATCTGCAACGGGGTGGGGGCTTCTTCTGCTTCGGCCAGCATGCCCGCCAGGCGGCCCATCTCGGTATCCATGCCGGTTGCGGTCACCACGATTTCCGCCCGTCCGCGGGTGACGGTCGTGTTCATGTAAAGCATATTCTCCCGCTCGGCCAGGGGGGCACCTTTGTTGTTTAATGCTTCGGATCGCTTGCCTACGGTGTGCGATTCGCCGGTCAGCGAGGATTCATCCACCTCGACTCCATGCGCGACGATGATGCGCCCGTCGGTGGGCACCCGGTCACCGGCATCCAGCACCACAATGTCGCCGGGAACCACCTGCTCCGCCGACATCATCCGGGTACGCCCGTCGCGGCGCACTTCCGCCTCCGGGGCGAGCATCTTTTTCAATGCCGCCAGCGACCGCTCGGCGCGGTACTCCTGATAAAAGCCGAGCAGGGCATTGATTACCACCACGATCAGGATGACGACCGCATCCTTGGTGTCGCGGATGGTTCCTGCGAGCACGGCAGCGCCGATCAGCACCAGGATCAGAACCCCTTTGAACTGATCGAGCAACAGCCGCCAGGGGCTTCTCGGCGGTTTTTCCGCCAGCCGGTTGGGACCGTGTTCCTGCAGGCGTCGGTCGGCCTCTGCTTCGCTCAGGCCGGTGGCGACATCGGCAGCGAACCGGCGCGCAACGGCCTCGGGTGCCAGAGTATGCCAGGTTGGGGCGTTGTCGGAGTGTGTGGTATTCATCTTGTCCATTTCGATATCAGCCCGGTCATGACGAATTCGGGGAGGCCCCGAGACCGCTTTGTCAGCTGCCGGCGTCCGAGAAGAAGTCCACTTGACCGGTCTCGATGTCATACATTCCTCCGACGATGCCGATTTCACCGTTGGCGGCCATCTCCTTCAACACGTGGCTTTTTTCCAGGATCTGATCGACCGCCAGCTGCACATTGCGTTCGGCCACCCGCTGCACCAGGCTGTTATTGCCCGCCTTGGTTCCGGCGATCACCGCTTTATGCGCTGAATCGATCGCCGGTCGAATCTTTTCCAGAAGTCCTGTCAGATGTTCCAGGCGAACGCCGTCGCAGGCTCCCTGAATTGCGCCGCAATGGGTGTGCCCCAGAACTACGACCAGTTTGGAGCCGGCCAGTTTGCAGGCAAATTCCATGCTTCCCAGAACGTCGTCGTTGACGATGTTGCCCGCCACCCGGGCGCTGAATACATCGCCCAGCCCCTGGTCGAAAATCAGCTCGACCGAGGTGCGGGAGTCGATGCAGCTGAGGATGATGGCGAAGGGGAACTGCCCATCCCGCGTTTCGTTGACCTGCTGCAGCAGATCGCGGTTGGCTTTGAGGTTGTTGACGAAACGTCTGTTGCCCTCTTTCAGAAGTGCCAATGCCTCGACGGGCGTCAACGATTGCTGTAATGCTCTGTCCAATGTTCTCATGCTGTTGTTTTCTCCGGATTAACGGCTTTGCGATGCGGTCACTGCCGCATCGGACGGGGTGGGTCTGTTTTCGGTCTTGCTCAACAGAGGCTTGCCGACAGGCTCCAGATTTCCGTATCCCTTGAGATTGAGGATCTCCAGCCGGATCCCCTTCTGTTTCGCCTCCGCCTTGAAGTTGTTGATGATCTCATAGACATCGTAATCGATGTATCTCGAATCGGATGCATCGATGACGACTTCGGAATGGGCGGGCAGATGATCCAGGGTCTGTAAAATGTTCGCCTTGTTCAGGAAGGAAACATGCTCCGACAGGCGGATGATGATTTTGTTGTTTTCGTGTTCCTCATGGAAATAAAAGCCGCTTTTGTAATTTTCCAGCAGGATGCAAAACAGGGCGATCGCCAGGCCGATGCCGATGCCGGTCAGAAGGTCGGTGAAGACCAGACCGGCAATGGTGGCCATGAACGGGATGAAATGGTACATCCCCGCGTCATACATGCGTCTGAACAGCTCCGGCTTGGCCAGTTTGTAGCCGACCAGGAAGAGAATGGCGGCAAGACTGGCCAGCGGAATCAGGTTGAGAATAGCCGGAATCAGCATGACCGTGGTGAGCAGCAGCAGACCGTGAACGAACGCGGAGGCGCGGGTTCTGGCGCCGGACTGGATGTTGGCGGAACTGCGCACGATCACCTGGGTGACCGGCAGTCCGCCGATCAGGCCCGAGGCGCTGTTGGCCAACCCCTGAGCGATCAGTTCGCGGTTGGTGGGTGTCACCCTTTTGTAGGGGTCCAGCTTGTCGGTGGCTTCGACGCTGAGCAGGGTTTCCAGGCTGGCAACGACCGCGATGGTCAATGCGGTCAGGTAAATTCGTGCGTCGGTAAGCCGGGAAAAATCGGGAAAGGTGAACTGGTTCAGCAGCTCGGCGCCGCTGTTGGCCACCGGGATGCTGACCAGGTGTTCTCTGGAAAGGGCCAGAGAGGGGTAAAATTTTTGCAGCGCCAAATCGATTAATATGCCTGCAGTCACTGCGATTAGCGAGCCCGGCACCAGGCGAAGGACTTGCTGTTTCTTCAAGAAGGGCTGTTCCCACAGAATCAGGATCGCCAGCGATACGGCCGCGATGATCACTGCGCCGGGCGTGATATAGCCCAGCATGTGGGACAATTCGGAAAACGTGGTGTAGTCGTCGGCCTGAACGAAGGAGATATCGCCCTCGTAGTCCCGGTCGTAGCCGACGGCATGGGGAATCTGCTTGAGAAAGATGATGATGCCGATGCCGGAGAGCATGCCGGTGATCACCGAGGAGGGAAAATAGTAGCCGATGATGCCGGCTTTGCCGAGGCCCATGCCGACCTGAAAGATGCCGGCCACCACCACGGCCAGCAGAAAAGCCTCGAAGCCGAGCTCCTGGATGGCCGCCAGCACGATCACTGCGAGACCCGCAGCCGGGCCGCTGACCCCCAGAGCGGAGCGGCTCACCAGCGGAACCAGGAGCCCGCCGATGATGCCGGCGATCAGCCCCGAGAAGAGCGGTGCGCCGGACGCCAGCGCAATGCCCAGGCAGAGCGGTACCGCCACCAGAAAAACCACCACGCCGGCCGGGATGTCGGAGCGGAGATTCGACAAGACGCCAAAGTTGCCGTTGGCGGCATCGCTCGATCGTTTCGTTTTCATGATTGTGGGTGCTTGTAGCAGTTTCTGCAGGAGATTGACTCGGTCACAAAATGATTGACACCGCATAGAATACTGACGATCATGTTTATAGTAAAATAGAATTTATCTATTTTATTTATCGTTATTTTCGATGAATCAGCGGCTATGGAGCGACTGAACTACCAGCATTTGTATTATTTCTGGACCGTTGCGAAGGAAGGCAGTATCTCGCGGGCTTGCGAAAAACTGCAGCTGGCACAGCCCACCATCAGCGGCCAGTTGGCGGCGCGCGAGCGGTTCTATGCAATCTCTCCCCAGCGCAAGCTGAAGCATCCGGCCGTGCTGGCCATCCTGGAGAGTGCCCGGGCGGGATTGTTCGATGTGCCGGAAGTTCGCGGCAAAGCCTGAACATCGTGGAACAGTGAAGAACCCGAAGCACTGTGAAAAATGAGACCCTCGAGCAAGCATCAGTCACGCTCCGGAACAGTTCGTGCCATCTTCCCGGCGGCGAGATAGTGGAAATTGCCGCCTGTTTTCCGCTCCTCCACCACACCAAAGGCCACGTTCACCTTCAATTCACTGGCGTACAGATTCCTTTTTGAGTCAATGGGTCTTTTTTAGACCGCTGTCGCAATTTCAGGGACCGCCATGAGACGGATTACACTCTATATCCGGGCAAAACAGCTACACTTTACAGAAACCACGTAAAAAGCAAGTATATGACTCTATGCAGGGGAACCGTGCCGATGACTATCACAATTTTTCAGAGGAGAATAGGACTAACAGCTTTCTTGATCGCTGTTTTTCTTGTTGGTGGACAGGCGCCTGCCGGGACATTTCCCGCAGAAAGCAAAAACGAGATCCCTTTGATACAGGCAAAGCTCGAAGCGGCCATGTTCCTTTCCTACACTTCGTTCGGCCCTACGATTCAAGCGATCGACGAACTGGCGGCGAGAATCGATGAGATCGGCAAGAGCGCCGCCTTCGAGGAGTGGATAGACAACCAGTTCGCATTGTCTCCCTCCTTTCATCAGCCGCTCGCCAAAGCCATGATCAGCGAAGACGGTTATGATTTTCTGGAAAGTGGTTTCAACTACAACCGTTATAAGCATTTCGCCTGGTGGCACGCGGCGCTTTCTGCTCCCGATCAACTGCGCCAGCGCATGGTTTGGGCACTTGCCCAGATTTTTGTCGTCAGTGACAATGGCGCAGGATTCGGGTCCCGACGGAACGACGAATCGGACAACCCGCAATATTTGGGTATCGTCGATTATTACGATATGTTGGTGGGCAACGCGTTTGGCAACTACCGGGAATGCTTGGCGGATGTCACGTTTCATCCGATCATGGGGTCTACCTCAGCCATGTCAGAAACAGAAAAGCCGCTCCGGAATCGGGGCGCTACCCGGATGAGAATTATGCCCGCGAGGTGATGCAGCTGTTCTCGATCGGCCTATACGAACTGAAGAAAAACGGCATTATCAAGGTGGATCGCAAGAAAAATCCTGTTGCAACATACACCAACGAGGATATCAAAAGCTTTGCCCGCGTCTTTACAGGCCTGCGGTTTGCGGACGGTTCCGGCGGCGAGACTGGAGGGTTCTTCTCAAGGGCAAATTTCCACCATCCGATGGTGATGGATGACGCCCAGCATGACACCGGTGCAAAAACCCTGTTGAGAGGGCAGATTCTGCCAAGCCACGCGGATGATCCGGGCCGGGACGGAATGAAGGATGTTCAGGATGCTTTGGACAATCTTTTCAACCACCCCAATGTCGGACCATTCATAGCCCGCCGCCTGATTCAGCGTCTGGTCAAATCGAACCCCAGCAAGCGGTACATTCGGGATGTCGCCAAGGCGTTCAATGATAATGACAGGGGCGTCCGCGGCGACTTCAAAGCGGTGATCAAAGCAATTCTTTTGCACAAGGAAGCGGTCCGCAACCTAAAGTTCAAAAGGCTCAAAAAACCACTTCGGCTCCTGGTTGCCAGCAAAGGCACCGAACACACAAGGCTTCAGGAGCCCGTCATTCGCTATGCCGCGATGATTCGCGCATTCAATGGCGTGTCCCAATATCACACAGGAAGATTCATGATTCGGCAGATGGATCCCTGGTTGAACCAGCAGGCCTATCGGGCCCACCATGTCTTTAATTTTTACGAACCGGACTATCAACCGCCGGGGGATGTCTTGACATACACATCGAAAAAACTGCCTGACAAACATCTGTATGCTCCCGAATTCAAGATTGCAACGCCGGTAGCCGTCAACAGTACCGCAAATCGTTTCCGGGATGATCTAGTCGATCTGAAGGCGGACTTTTCCAACCCAAACAAGGTGAACACCAACGATGCCGATATCTACTTTGACATCAGTGGTGAAGAAGCAGCGTTGACCGAAAGCGCCGATGCTTTGATGACCCATCTCGACCTGCTGTTGTGTTATGGATCGATGAGCGATGCCGCCAAGGAGGTCGTAGCGGCAGCGATCGAATCACAACTTGACGCATCGGGCAGTGACAAAGTCAAGGCGGCGGTTCTGGCCGTGTTGATGTCGCCGGCATGCGCCGTAGCCAACTGAAACGGGCGAAGTAACAATCACATGGGACCGTTTCGCTCATCCGGCGCACGCGCTCAGTCCGGCCCGTCGTCGGAGAGAGCGGGGAATGTCGAGATAGACGTTGCATGGTGTGACCGCCTGATTACGCTTCAATACTCATGGCGAAAAAACCACAAAGAGCCAATCGAATGAACAACCGAAACACAAAAAAAACCGGTCGCCTCTCACGCCGTGATTTTCTCCGGATTTCAGGGACTTGTGCAGCGGTGTCCGCGACACCGTTGCTGTCCACGCTGCTGAATATGGAGTTGATCAAATCGGCGGCCGCTGCAACTCCCGATCTCGACGGTTACAAGGCGTTGGTCTGCGTCTTCCTTCATGGCGGCATCGATTCCTGGAATGTGCTGATACCATACGAGACGAGCGAATACGCGGATTACGCATCGATTCGTACCAATATGGTCATCCCATATGCCGACCTTGCTTCGACGAACTTTACCGATGGTTTGAGCGGGCGGTCCTTTGCCGCCCACCCGGCCATGTCTGAAGTCCATCGACTGTTTCAAGACGGCTTATTGGGATTCATGGCAAATGTCGGAACGCTTGTAGCCCCGACAGACAAGGCCGATTATGACAATCGGTCCAACCTTCCCATCGGGCTGTTTTCACACTTCGATCAACAGAATAGCTGGCAGAGTTCTGTCCCCCAGTCTCGCACCCAAATCACCGGATTCGCCGGACGCATGGCCGATGCGATTACCGACAGCGTTAACAGCAACCCGGCGGTTTCGATGAATATTTCGACCGACAGCATGAACGTCTTTCAAACCGGCCATGCGGTCGTTCCTTACGTCGTCAACCGCAACAGCGGCGCGGTCGTACTCAAAGGCTACAATGGCGCCAGTCGGCGGGATCGAATCTTTACCATGGCAACCGACGGCCTGCTCGACCAAACCTACTCCGGTCTGTTGAAAAGGACCCACGCCCAAACATACCGCCAAGCCATCGATGCCGCGGCGCAATTCAATGAAGAGATAGGGAAAATCAACCTTGTTACCGATTTCACTTTTCCGGGAACGGGAAACAAGACAAGCTTGAGCGGTCAGCTCGAAATGGTCGCCAAGACGATCGGAGCCAGCGGGGGATTGGGGCAAACCCGACAGGTGTTCTTCGTTTCGCGCGGCGGATGGGACCATCACGCCAACCTGCATAACAATCTCGACAACATGCTGCCCGAGCTCAGCCATGCTCTGGATGCATTCTATAAAGCCACTGTGGAGCTGGGGGTTGCTGCGGATGTTACCACTTTCACCGCATCCGATTTCGCCCGCACGTTGTCTTCCAATGGGGACGGTGCCGACCATGGCTGGGGCGGAAACATGATCATGATGGGCGGCAGCGTTGTGGGCGGCGGAATTTACGGCCAATACCCGATGACGCTGGCCGAAGGCAACGAACTCGACGTTGGCCGTGGGAGGTTGATTCCTACCGCCTCCGTCGATGAATACTATGCTGAACTGGCGATGTGGTTCGGCATTCAGAACGATGCCACAATGGAAACCATATTGCCGAATATTCGCAACTTTTATGCGTCTGGTACGTCCGTTCCACCGTTGGGATTTATGAATATGGGGGACAAAGAGCTGCGCCGTTCCTTTACCTTTTCCCGGTTTACACGGTCCCCGTAGGAACCCATACCGGACCTGAAGACCCCCTCTCACCTAGGCGTTAGGGGAGGGGGTATGCATCAATGCTGTTGAATTAAGATCGAGTACCCCTTCTCCCTCCGGGAGAAGGTTGGGATGAGGGGGGCCAAATGGCTAAGTTCCTTTGTTTGTTGCCCCCTCACCCAACCCTCTCCCGCTGGAGAGGGCTTAAGTCAACAGCATTGGTGCGACACGAAGTTGCACGCATATTTATCAAGGAGACCTGAAACAATAGACAGGTCGCGAGATCAGGTGTTCTGCCACCTGTACCCTACCGGGACGTGCGTCGGTG
>Ga0209633_10005424_pt1 | contig 11184 bp, 8 predicted proteins | sample Cruoilmetagenom1_FD_187290 | JGI IMG/M metagenome (GOLD analysis project Ga0209633, IMG submission 187290) | Oil polluted marine microbial communities from Coal Oil Point, Santa Barbara, California, USA - Sample 1 (SPAdes) (version 2) | ecosystem: Environmental > Aquatic > Marine > Oil seeps ... | reverse complement strand
ACAATGACCAAAACAACGATTATTACTTTTATTATTCTTATTACCGTATTCTTCGCATCCTGCAGCAATCCATTAACTCCTATGGTAGATAATAATGATGGCCTGATAAGCGAAGAAACCGATGAGAGTCTTACTAAAGATCTTCACGACACCATAGAACCTGTCGTGGAAAAGACTCCTGTTGTTGACCAGGCTCCCGCTGATAACCAGACTCCTGCTGGTAAAGATAACAAAGGCCCTGGAAACAATAATGGCAATCATAAGGATAATGGAAAGCATAACGGATGGAGCAAGTAACAAATATTAAATTATCCCGATAACAAAAGGCTGCCGTATGACGGCCTTTTGTCTATGTTAAGAGTTTTATTAACGACACGTTTAACTTAAGAGAAAACCACCTCATCCGGCAGCGGCTCAATTCAGGTGAATAAAGGCTCCCAGTCCCCTGCAGACGCCCGACGGGACATTTCCTCGTCTCCAGGAGCTTCTGTGAATCCGGCTGCAGCATCCAGAACCCGGGGGAGAAAATTCACATCCCCGGCCGTGTTAATAAAGGAACCTTCTACACCCATTGCGAATTGGATAGCTGAATTCAGATCGTCCTGATCTTCCAGGGTTTTGTACCAGGTAGACCTGTTTCGCTCTTCCCCTTCTCTCCAGGGACGGTGACAGGCGGTTTTAATAAGCTGAAAAGCAACGTTCTTTTCCTGGCAGTATTTGTGGAGCCGGACAAAATCCGCCGCGTAACCCGCATTCCGGCTCATCGCCCAGTTCCAGGGCAATAAAACTGTGTCAAAATCAAATCGTTCCAAGCTGCGCATGTGCATTTTCGCCACATTCAATCCGTGACCTGTAACTCCCAGCCACTTCACCAGACCCTCTTCCCGGGCCTCTATAAAGGCCTCCAGAGCCCCGCCGGGCCCCATGGCGGTCTGCCATTCACCCTCATCGACGAGAATATGCATCTGCCAGAGATCGACGTTGTCCACCTTCATCAGTTCCAGAGAACGCCTGAGCTCTTCCCGGGCTCTTTTGTATGTTCGTTCTTCAGTCTTGGTGGCCAGAAAAACTGAATCCCTGTTGTCTTTCAGCCAGGGACCCAACCGTTCCTCGGCATTACCGTAACTGGCAGCGGTATCAATATGATTCACACCGCGCTCCACTATCAATTCCATTGTGCGCATGGCCGTGTCATGATTTACTTCGGAGAACGCCGCGGCACCGAAAAGAGCCCGGGTACTCAAGTGTCCCGTTCGTCCGAAAGGTGCTTTTGGAAGGGATTTCATTTTATCACCTCTGGGAAACAGGATGAAGCTGAGGGCCTGGGAGGTCAAGCTAAACATGTACGATGATAATCTTTAAATTGGAAATATGACTGAAAAGTTGACTTTTTGGATTATTGCTCTGAATTTATTATAATTAGACTGATTTGAATAATAAGGCTGAAAAATGAATAAAACAAAGAGCGTCATGACAAGACGCAATATTCTACTATATATTGGAGTGCTAACCTTTCTACTGGCTTCATGCTCTAAAAGTGCAGATGAAAATTCCGGAGCATCCTATAACCCCGATGATAAAATACAGTCTATTGCTGTTGAGGCAATGACAGTTACAAAAAACCTGCTGGTAAACGAGATACGGGGTGCAGGAATCGCAGAGGGCATCAAAGAGGCATGGGTGGTATCTGAAACTGAAGGACTGATACGTGATGTTCGTTTTTCACTGGGAGATAGAGTTTTTAAAGATGATGTTCTGGTTACAGTGGACAATAATCTTGCGGCTAGAAATCGAGATCTTGCATCACAGCAATATGAAACTGCTTTTCTTGAGTTCCAGGCCGCGGAACGATCCCGGGATAGTGGAAGTATTTCCCAGCTGCAATATAGCCAGATAACAGACCGCTTACTGGCTTCTGATGCGGCCAGAGCGGCGGCATTGGATAATTATGAAAATACCGTTATGAGAGCCCCGTTTGCCGGGGCTGTTGCATCAAAGGACCGTGATGTCGGTATAGGTAACTACCTGTCCCGTGGTATCCGGGTGGCCAGGATTGTTGATGATTCAGCATTCCGAACTGAAATCAGTGTCGGCGAAGGACAAATCCTGTTGATAAACGAAGGAACAACAGCGGAAATTACGGGTAATGATGGTATCAGACGCCTGGGCAAAGTTGCGGCCGTTTCTGCAGGAAGCGACGGAAGTACAGGAAGCTACACAGTCGTTATTGAATGGACACCGGAAAAAGGAGACCTATTGAGATCCGGAATGTCTGTTGAAGTTTCCATTAAAGTTGATGGAAAGCAGAACCGGGTTATTATTCCGGATTCGGCCATCAGGGTTAGAGGTGGAATAAATTTCGTCTTCATTGAAAAAGACGGTTTTGCCGAATCCCGGGAAGTTTCACTTGGTAACCGCCTGGGAGACAGGGTTGAAATACTTGACGGCCTTGAAGAAGGTGACTTGATTCTAACCAGCGGAAGGGCATCCATTACACCCGGAATACAGGTTAAAATCACCCTGGTGGGCGAAAGCGGTGATGCATAATGAAAGTCGGCAATTTTTCCGTAAACAATCCTGTTTTGGTGAACATACTGATGTTTGCCGTTCTGGCTTTGGGAATACTGAGTCTGTCTCGAATGCCGAGGGAACAGTACTCGGAAGTTCCGTTCTATTTTGTCAACATCCTGGTTCCCTGGCCTGGTGTCTCAGCAGAAGAAGTTGAGAAGCAGATTACCATTCCTATTGAAGCGGAAATGCAGGGTTTGGGAGATCTGGATGAAATCAGTTCAGTCAGCAGTCAGGGTTTGGCAGGTATCAGTGTTAAGTTCGACGACGGCATTTCCCAGAACCGATTTGATAAACTCTATCAGGAAGTAAATACCCGTTTTACCAAAGTCGCACTGCCGGAAGAAGCACTCCAGGCTTCGGTGACGAGTTTTTCTTCCAACGACTTCACACCAGTTATCGAAATTGTTCTTTCCGGGGATATCGGATATGGGGAGCTGGTTAATTCAGCAGATCTTCTGGTAGATCCACTCCGGAGGATACCTGAAGTTTCCGATGTGGATCTCATTGGTGTCAGTGACAGGAGAATCGTTATCTCTACTGATAGGGCTTCACTTGAAGCCAGGAACATTCCATTGGAGGAATTGGTAGCTTCAATTCGGTCCCGTAATGTGAATATTCCCGGTGGGATACTGTCAACCAATAACAGAGATTATCTGGTTCAAACAGTCGGAGAAGTCAATCAAGCGGTGGCATTCGGCGATGTGATTATCAGACAGGAGGGGGGTACTGTTCGAGTAAGGGATGTTGCTGAAGTTTCCGACGAATACGACCCGAAGGGACCCAAATCCAGACTCAACGGAGTTACAGCCGTCACTCTGCGGGTTAAAAAAGTTCCCAGAGGAAGCTCAGTCCGTGTTATCGAAGGTGTTAAATCTGTGATAAATGATTCGGATTGGAAAATTCCTGATGACATCAGCATCACATACCTCAACGACTCCTCCATACCAATACAGTCCAGTATCGATGTTCTTGTTAAAAACGCTCTGATCGGTCTGCTTTTGCTAATAGCTATACTCTTTGCATTTGTCGGACTTCGAAACGCGTTAATGACAGCTCTTGGAATCCCGGTTACTTTCGCCATCGTTTTTATTGTTCTTGAAGCATCAGGACAAACCTTCAATACCAATACTCTATTCGGAATGGTTCTGGTTCTAGGCCTTATTGTCGACCATGCCATAGTGATTACGGAAAATAGCTTCCGCCTCCAGCAAGGCGGACTCTCCAGGAAACAAGCGGCCATAATCGGTACCAACCAGGTAGCTATTCCGGTTATTGCGGCCACTGCAACCACAATTGCCGCCTTTCTGCCTTTAATGATACTACCTGGAACCATCGGTAAATTCCTGAGGGTTATCCCTCTTACCGTAACCATAGCACTGGTTGCATCGACACTTGAAGCACTGATATTTCTTCCCTCACACTACTCCGACTGGCCTGGAGGAAAAAGACAGAAACCGGAAGGGATTCTCTTTATACGGTTAAAACAGAATTATAAAAAACTGATTGGCAAGATATACAAACACAAGAAATCAGCTGTTGTAGTTACTATTATTTTTATTCTCGCTTCATTCGGACTTGTACCACTTCTTCAGCAGGATTTATTCAGTGCAGAAGATTTCACAGTGTTCTATATCGATATTACTATGCCGCCGGGAACTCCAATCGACCGTACCGATGAAATTGTTTCCCGGTATGAAGAGAAGTTATTGCCAATGGTAGGTAACGGAGAAATAGTGGCTGTAAGTACATCTGTTGGCTTTCTTTCAGGTAGTTCTGGCAACATAGAAGGATCGTCTGTCGCACAGATTGCCGTAGATCTTTCCGAAACCGGTAATGGACGTATCCGCTCAATCAGCAGAATTATGGCCGATGCCAAAGAGCTCACCAGCGACATTCCCGGTGCAGATAAGATCCTGTTCAGAAAGGCGACAAACGGCCCTCCCACATCAGATCCCGTTGCGTTTCGGATATTCGGAAACAGCTATGATGAGCTTCTCGAAGTTTCCGACAGAGTGCGTCTGGAACTTGCCTCTGAACCGGATATTTTGAATATAGAAGACAATTACCAACCGGGCACACCAGAATTGAGGATTCGGGTTAATGAGGAACGAGCCGCTTCATACAGCCTTTCTGTCCTGGCTATAGGGCGATACCTGAGGGCCTCGGTTGAGGGGATTGAAGCAACAACATTTTTTAAGGATAACAAATCTCTGGACGTACTCGTTCGATTTTCCGACTCCTCCGATTTCAATCCGTCACTGCTTCAGCAGCTCCGTATCCCCACTCCCACAGGTCTGGCTATTCCTTTTTCAGCTGTGGCATCTGTGGAGAGCGGAGTATCAGTAGCATCAATAAAAAGGCTGGACGGGCGGAGAGAGATTACAGTGACTGCCGGTGCATATTCAAAGGAGAATATTCCTGATATCAATCAGCGTATCAAAGCCATTTTCGAGTCCGAGTATTCCGAACGATTTCCCTCAATCGAATTCTCTGTGGGTGGTGAATTCGCCGAATTCAACGATCTGCTTATTCAGATTCTCAGAATATTTCTCATCGGTGTGTTTTTGATTTACCTGATCCTCGGAACTCAGTTCAGAAGTTATCTCCAGCCCTTTCTCATCATGTTTTCCGTCCCACTTGCATTTTCCGGGGTACTGATTTACCTGGCAGTTTCAGGAACCCCTTTCAGCACAACAGTACTTTATGCCGGTGTGGCTCTTGCAGGAATAGCTGTGAATGATGCAATTGTACTCATCAGTTTCATCAATGAACGCAGGTCTGAAGGTTTAGACATAAAAACAGCTGTACTGGACGCTGCGGAGACAAGACTGAGACCGATAATTCTCACCAGTCTGACAACCATCGCCGGACTTACTCCAACAGCAATAGGACTCGGTGGACGGTCTGTGGTATGGAGCCCGATGGCCAGCACTATAATATTCGGTCTTCTTTTTTCAACTATTGCAACACTGCTGTTCATCCCAGCTTTGTACGGCAGCCTTTTCGATAGATTATCAAGAAAAGAAGGACGTGAAAAGGAATTGGAAGTCATATGATTCTCCGGATTATGCGAGGGGTATGTTTACTCCTGATCGGGGGGGTTACCGCAGGTTCTCTTGCTTCGGCAGAATTACCCCCCCCGTTTTCATCTCTAAATACATCAGATACCGATTTGGCTTTTTCCGGTATGGAACTCTTTAATCGTGCCAGATTCAACCTCTGGTCGGCTCAGGGGAGTACAGAAATAAATGAAAATCTTCTGAACAGAGCTGCGGCAGATTTCGAATCAATTTCCAACCCGGCGGCAGAATCCTACTTTATGTCCAGAGTTGAGCTGTATCGAGGACGTCTTGCCCTGGAGACTGAATCTAAAAGAATTGCCCGATCTTATTTTGTGAATTCCATGAACCTTGCCAAAAAATCATTAACTCAGGTTGAAAGCTCAGAGGCTCTTCGGGTACTGGCAGATGCAGGCTCATCGTGGATGATTACAAAAGGACTCGGTGGTATTATCAAAATGGCACCCCAGGTGCAGCAATGGTCTTCCAGATCCCTGGAAATCGATTCACAGAACGCCCTTGCGCTGATAATCAATACCCAGGGACAAATCAATGCTCCGAAAAATGCCGGTGGAAACCCAGAGGAAGCTATTCGGAGGCTGACGACCCTTATTTCCCGTACAGATCTGGATAACATTGAGCGATTCTGGGCCGAAATAAGTCTATATCAAGCCAATAAAAAACTTAAACGCAGGGAACAGGCGGAAATCTGGTACGAATCCGCAGAACAGATATTCCCCAACAGCCCGTTTCTGGAGAAGTGAATTAATCCGGGTTGCCTCCGGCCATACCAACTCCTACATTGAACTGATAACGATTAGTCTCCAGGTTCCAGGCCACATTGAATTGCAACGCCGGTATTGCCAGATTATTTATGTAGATTTCAATACCCAATCCCGGTCCATGAAAGAGCGTTCGTGTTACGATATCAGATTTATAATAACCAATCTCATAAAAAACCTTCGAAGAAAGAGTTCCTCCCGGGAAAAACCACAGTGGTACATTGTATTCGACAGCAGAGTCAGCATATTCGTCAGCTGGAATCCTGCCCATGGGAAGAACACGAGAACCAGGGCTGCCACCTAGTCGGAATTGTTGCTGAACCGGCAGGTTCTGCGCCCAGGCAGCATTACCTAAAATCACAAATAGATGTTTCCTGCTAGGGTTTAACGACCACTTTATTCGGCCATTTACAGTTAAATAGTCCGGTGTTCCGTCAAAGCCCCAGTTCCAACCAATTGATGTTTTAGCCAGAAATCCATATTCAAATGGTATATCGTAATACAAATCTTTCCACTTGATTTCTCCAATTATGCCGGTTGAATGCAAATCGGGGATCCCGGTGGCTGCAAAACTCTCAGGACGAAGAATCGAACGATTGTATCCCCAGCTTCCTGCGATTGAGAACTCTTCCGAAAAAGGATATTCAAGACCAAAGCTCAAAGAAATATCATCAGATTGGTACTCCCGGATTGTTCCCTCATAAACATTCTCATCTATCACTTCATTCAAACCCAGAGTAAATCCGGCGGTTAATTTCATATCCGTTCCGAGGAAGATACGATCATTATAGAAACTCAACAGAGTCCAACCCTCTGAGCCGAAAAAGAATCCAAGGCCTAAAGTTTTATAATAGCCAAGAAAATTGCTTTCTATTCCCAGAATTCCCACACTCCAGGATCCGCTTTTAGAAAACGAAAACAAAGGTATCGGAATCAATGTCCATCTGTCTCTGAGAAAGACATCGATTATGGCTATATCACCTTCAATATTTGTTCGGGTTGTTATTTCCGGATTAAAGATTCCCGATTCTCTGAGTTCCTGAATAATCAGTCCTTCGGTTTCTTCTGTATATATATCTCCTATTTTTACCGGCCGGATAATCTCAAGCGCAATATGGTCCTTTGTTCTTTTCAAACCCTGAAACCGAACATCTCCGATTATAATATCATCTGCACCGGAAATATGAGTGAAAATCATAAACAACGGAATGATAAATGTAAGCACATGTAACTTATTGCTTTGTCTCATCTTCATTATTATGTTTAAATTCAGTAGAAAAGCAAAGAAGGCCCTTTCCCGGCTTGAAAAGATCAGCTGCCGAACACCTCTTCCAGTGCTGATCGCATCACTGCGGCATCGGGTGTAATTTCTGTCCAGTATTCAATGCCGATAATTCCCTGATTCACCAGCATGCCCAAACCATCAATCACCTTGCACCCGGCAGCCTCTGCATCACGAACCAGTCGGGTTCGAGGCGGATTGGGGATAACATCAGCTACCACCATTTCCGGGGATAAGCTGTTATGATTTAAAGGAAGAACAGCGTCGACATCCGGATACAGGCCGATAGACGTTGCATTTACAACGATATCGGTACCCCGGGGTACCGTATAATCACCTTCCCATTTTACAAAATCAGCATTAGCTGGTGTTTTAGAATTCAGCAATTCAACGAGCTTCAGCCCTCGCTCCTCACTGCGATTCACAATGATGATTGAAACGGCCCCGGCAAGGGCAACTTCGACTCCGATGGCCCTGGCCGCACCACCGGCGCCGAAGATTACAAAGCTCTTTCCTGTAATTTCAGTCAGGCTCTCCAGAGCAACAACAAAACCTTTCCCATCCGTGTTCTCACCGATGAATTTGCCGCCACGATTCACCACACAATTCACCGCTCCCATAGCAGAAGCTGACTCACCAAGGCCGTCAAGGTGTTCAATTACGGCAACTTTATGCGGGATGGTGCAATTAAATCCCTGAAAGCCCATAGCCCGGGCACCTCTAACAGCATCTCCAAGATGAGCTGGATCCACTTCCAGAGTGAGATAACGCCAATCCAGATTATGCTTTTTGAAAGCCGCTTCTACCATCAGCTGTGTGGGGTTCTCCGCCACAGGTTTTCCGAAAACGCCGACTAGTTCCTGTTTAAAATTCAATTGCTTTGCCATGGCTTAATGGTACTACTTAAGCAAGGAGCGGGGAAGCATCTCATGAAAAAACTGCTGTATGATAAGAATCCAGGGGGGCAACCGGGATGTTCAAATTGGCCATGATACAGATGCTGGTAATCGGAGGAGAGAGGGAAGAAAATCTTAACCATGCGGTAAGTTTGATTGAAAAAGCGGCAAATCAGGGTGCCGAAATTGCACTGTTGCCTGAGTGTCTGGATCTGGGATGGACCCATCCTTCTTCAGGAACTCTTGCTGAGGTGATACCTGAAGGTGAGAGCTGCCGTATCCTCAGGAAGGCAGCCGCCGATTTTCACGTCCATGTCTGTGCTGGTATCACTGAACATGCCGGAGACAAGGTATACAACACCGCTGTCTTCATCGATGAAAATGGAGAGGTGATTCTCCAGCATAGGAAAATCAACGTGCTTGATATCGGCCGGCAATACTACTCTACAGGAGACAGACTGAATGCTGTCGATACCATATTCGGACGTGTCGGCCTGATGATTTGTGCCGATGGTTTTGCCGAGGGTCAGGTTCTTTCACGCTCACTCGGCCTGATGGGAGCAGAGTTTCTTCTCTCCCCCTGCGCATGGGCTGTCAGAGATAACCACGATAATACTACAGATCCATACGGAGATTTCTGGCGAGAAGTGTACATCCCGGTAGCCAGGGACTTTGAAATGCCCATCATCGGTGTAAGCAATGTAGGAGCCATCACAGGCGGCCCCTGGAAAGGGCGTAAATGCATCGGCAGCTCTCTGGCCATTGGCCCGAATGGTAAAGATATCATCCAGGGACCCTACGGTATCAATGCTGAAACCATCATCCTTATAGATATTTAGACTAGAAAGGATGAATGACTCCACTGCAAAAAGGTATCTGATCGCATATACAACAAGCAAAATCCCGCAAAGCGGGATTTTGCGCCATGCGTTGCAAAAATGCTCGAAATGCTCATGTACTAAACGTACACTGCGCTTTCTGTGCTTTTCGCGCCTTGCCTCTGCAACAATCTCCTATTTTTGCAGGGGAGTCATGAATGATTACTCATAAGCCAGGGCCGTCACCGGATCGAGTTTACTGGCCCGGGCCGCAGGATAAAGACCGAAAAAGAGGCCTACAACTGTAGAAAACACCACTGCGGCGAGAATCGCCGGCATGTTCAGGGAGAACGACCAACCCAGGGCTTTGATACCCAGAGCGCTCAGGCCCAGCCCGCCGATTACCCCGATTATTCCTCCAATCGTTGTTAGAGAAGCTGCCTCGAAAAGAAACTGACGGCGGATTACCCGGGGCGTAGCACCCAGAGCCTTACGTATACCGATTTCCCGGGTCCGTTCGGATACTGATACCAGCATGATATTCATAATGCCGATACCTCCCACCAGGAGGCTGATGGCCGCAACTCCTGAGAGAAAGAGATTCATCGTCTGAGTAATTCCGGAAAACATATCAGCCATACCCGCCGGGGACATCACCCGGACAGCCCCTTCTTCTCCGAATAGGTCGGTGAACCAATCCTCCAGGTTAGCTGAAACTTCCAGCACATTCGATCCGGCTTCAGCTGTAACGCCGTAGCTGTTAACTTTCTCAATCTTCTGCAATCGGGAATCGTAGGTACTCACCGGCACATAAACCTGGGAATCAAAACTGTTCCCCATGGAGTCTGCCATTGATTCCATTACTCCGATCACCTTGAAACTTCGTGCCTGATTCCGGAATATTCTCACTCTCTGTCCCAGGACATTTCCACCTGGAAACAAAGATTCCGCAATTTCAGCTCCCAAAACCGCTACAGACTCCCGTCTTCGATCGTTTTCATCATTCAAAAACTCACCTGAAGCCACAGAATATTGATAGATTTCGGCATACTCCGGGGATGCTGCCATCACCCGGATGCCTTCCAGTTGATTTTTTCCATAGGAAACAGTGAAGTTTGAAGACACCAGAGGGACCGCTGCAGCAACACCATCCACTTCTGCGGATATTTGATGGGCAAACTCCAGATCAAAAATTCGATTAACACTCTCTGGAGCACTTCTCCCGGCAAAAACCGTAATGGAATTAAGCCCCGCTCCAACGATGGAATCCTGAATACTGTCGGTAGCACTGCCCCCAAGGGTGGTGATGGCAATCACGGACATTACACCGATGATGATACCCAGAGCGGACAGGGATGTTCGCAGTTTGCTGTGGGCAAAATTCTGCAGGGCGAGTTTGAGATTCTCATAGAAAGTCATTCTTCAATCCTCCCGTCCAGGATGCGGATGCATCGCGGGGAAAAGGACCCGATATCAGGATCGTGAGTAACCAGTATCAGGGTGTTCCCGGCATCATGCAGCTCGTTGAAAAGGTTGAGAATCTGATGACCGGTATCCTGATCCAGGGCGCCGGTTGGTTCATCAGCCAACAATAAAGAGGGTTCATTCACCAATGCTCTGGCAATGGCCACTCTTTGTTTCTGACCTCCCGAGAGCTCCCGGGGTAAATGCTTCATTCTGTCGGCCAAGCCTACTTTTTCAAGAACATGGGAGGCTCTTTCCCTGCGCAGCTTGGCTGAAACTCCCGCATAAAGCAGAGGCGTTGAAACATTGTCC
>Ga0209633_10005423_pt1 | contig 11184 bp, 10 predicted proteins | sample Cruoilmetagenom1_FD_187290 | JGI IMG/M metagenome (GOLD analysis project Ga0209633, IMG submission 187290) | Oil polluted marine microbial communities from Coal Oil Point, Santa Barbara, California, USA - Sample 1 (SPAdes) (version 2) | ecosystem: Environmental > Aquatic > Marine > Oil seeps ... | reverse complement strand
TGTTCCATATGCTAAAATCGACGGTGAATTATTTTTATGTGGTGAAAAGAGTTTGATAAGCGCTTATGGATCTTTAGATCATGCTTGGGGAAATCAAAATATTGGGAAAGAAGTAAAATATATGTTTGTTGGGAGTTGTTTTTTGGATGATAGTGTTTGGGCTTATCATGTTGGATTAATGAGAGATAATGTATTAGGAGCAAAATTGGTTTGTATAGACAAAAATGGAAATAGCTATAGCTATATGAAGGATTTTGATCTAAAAGAAATAAATGTTAGAATCTTGGAATATGTTGAGAATTCTAATAACACAATTCCGAAATTAATAGAGATTAAAAATAAAAAGGCCGAAATAGACCTTTTGATAGATATAAAAAAGCAAGTATCAAAAGACAATCAGTTTAGAACGAAAATGAAAGCTTTAGAAAGTATTGATTTTATTTCGGAAGTAAGTGTTCGAAAAACAAAATCTAAACTTAAAAAACTAATTAATACAACAAATATTACAGAGTTATACATGTTTAAAGACTAATCTGTAATCTTTATATGTTTAAAAAGCTTAATTATTTCTAAAAATGATTAAGCTTTTTGTTTTGCTTTAGCTTTGTTCATATTTTCGATTAAATCTTAAAAAAATGAAAGTATGAAAACTTATTCGATTAGTATAATATTGGGAATATTAATTTTTTCAGTAACAAATAGTTTTGCGCAAACTCGTGATAATTTTTTCGAAGATAAAATACTTATAGTACTCCACATGCAGGAAGATTCTGCAAATATTACTACTGAATCAGATTTGGGAGTTATTAATAACATGAATAAGCTTATTGAAACTTTTCCAGTAGAAAATGTTGTTTACCTTAAAATAAATCATAAAATATTGAATCTTACCTTAAAGAAATTTTTTGTGAGCGAAAATATTGATGATCTGGATGATCAATTAAAAGTTGTTAATGAAAATATCTTTATTGATGAAAATGGCAATGCTTTTAGTTCCGATAATTTGAATGCATTTTTAAAAGAAAAGGAGCTAAATAAAATAGTTATTATTGGACGTGCGGCAGAAGAATGTATAAAAAATACAACATTAAAGGGGATTAAAAAAGGTTTCGAAATGTATATTATTCCAGATGCAATTATTGGAAGCACAGAAGGTGGTAAACGTAAGGCCTTGAATAAATTAAAGAAAAAGGGAGCTAAAGAAATTATTTTATAAGCAATTTTTCATGTTGTGTAATATTCTTTTTTAACAATTTGATATTATCTAAATTAGTATATTTGAAATGCAAAAAATAAATAAAATTCAAATCATAAAATTATACAATTATGTTAAATTTAGAATGGGGTGAATTACCTTTCGGTTATCTAAAAACAGATTATAATATCAGAACATATTACCGCGATGGTAAATGGGGTGAACTAGAAATTTCATCGTCTGAACATGTAAGCTTACATATTTCGGCTACTGCTATACATTATGGACAGCAAGCATTCGAAGGAATGAAAGCTTATCGTGGTAAAGATGGTAAAATTAGATTGTTTCGTTGGGAAGAAAACTTCAAAAGAATGGAGCGTTCTGCAAACGGAATATTAATGCAACCAATTACTAAAGAGTTATTTAAAGAAGCTATTATAAAAGCTGTTTTAATGAACGAGAGATTCGTTCCACCATATGGTACAGGGGCAGCATTATATCTACGTCCATTATTAATAGGTTCTGGACCACAAGTTGGTGTAAAACCTGCCGACGAATATTTATTTATGGTATTTGCAACTCCCGTAGGGCCTTACTTTAAAGAAGGGTTTAGTCCTGTTAAAATTGCTGTGGTTAGAGATTCAGATAGAGCTGCACCATTAGGAACAGGAAGTATTAAAGTAGGTGGAAATTATGCATCAAGTTTAGTTGGTGTTAAAAAAGCTCACGACGAGGGATACGGTGCTCCAATGTATTTAGACTCAGTTCATAAAAAGTATATTGATGAAATTGGCGCTGCTAATTTCTTTGGTATAAAAAATAGCACTTATATTACCCCAAAATCACCATCAATTTTACCATCTATAACCAATATGAGTATTGTTCAGTTGGCAGAAGATATGGGACTTAAAGTTGAACGCAGAGCTATTGATATTGATGAGCTTGATTCTTTCGAAGAAGTTGGAGCATGTGGTACAGCTGCCATTATTTCTCCAATTGGTGAAATATATGATATTGATAAGGATAAAAAATATAGTTTTTGCAAAGATGGTAAGGCAGGACCTATTTCTAAAAAGATTTATGATAAGCTAGTTGCTATTCAATATGGAGATGAACCAGATCCACACAATTGGGTAGAGATTATAAAATAGATAATAAAAAAAGGAACAATGAAAATTGTTCCTTTTTTTTATTAATATTTTTTGATTATTCAAATTCAATTAGATTTATTTTTATTCCTGATTCTGCCTCAAAATCTTCAACTTCATCAATCATGTCAGGGTCCGATTTGTCGTAATACCAATTTACTTTAACTTTTCCACCTTGGTCTTCGAAATCTTTTAAAATTTCTAAAATATCTAATAAACATTTTGTAGAGCTTGTGTTTAAATATATAAGTCTAATATTTAATTCAAGTTGCTTTTTTAGCTCTTCTGTATATCCTTTTATCCAATTTATTAGAGGTAAATAGAATTTATAGGTTTCCTCCATGTACGATTCACCTTTTATTTCACATACTCCGGTTTGTGTATCGAAATTTACTTCAGGGAAGTAAGGAGTAGTAGATGAACTGGCTAAAATAATATTTTCCATGGTGTATTTATTTAGTATTTATCAATTTTTACCGTTAGTGTGAAATATGAAAAGTCATTGTTTATCTTTTCAACGTTAAAATCTAATGTGTTTTTTGAGAGCATAACAGCCTGAATTAATCCTATTCTGGCTCCAAATTTCTCTCCGGGAGAATTCAGTCTTTGTTCTCTTTTTAAGTCTCTTAATTTATTGTATTCCGAAGCATTTATCAATTTGCATCTTTCCGCAAGAATTTCAGCATCGGAACTCTTTACTTGATTTGTTGTTGAAAAAAAGTATTTTGTATCATTTTCAAGAACATTAAGCTCACCAACTCCAATTCGTTGAATATTATTTACCATATGGTAATCTTCCGAGTAGTTAGATACATTTTGCGAAAGTTCAATAAATATCTTGAACAACTTTTTTCGTGCGTTAATATAAGAATCGTTAAGTCTCCGAATATTTGTTCCAAAGACAGAGATCAATTCAATATAAAATGGTCCTTTATATGATAAGATTGTTTTATGCGACATAACGTAAACTGTAACTTATCTTTTAGTTAATTTTTAAACCAATTAAAGAAATGTCATCACGCTGTTCTTCTTTTTCTTGAAAATTTTGTAATTCTTTTTCAATAATTTCTTTCTGCTCTTTTAGTGATGCTGATATATTATTTATTATTATTTCTTTTAATTTACTAGTGCCAAATCGTTTTCGTTCATTATTGTTTTGGTCTGATAAACCATCAGACGAAAGATATAAAATATCTCCTGAGTTTAACTTTACATTATGACTAGTAAATTCTTTATCTTTATTATTCTTACCACCAATTGAAATTCTGTCTCCTTTTATTTCTTCAAGTTCTTTCTTTTCTTGATTATAAATAATAAGTGGACGTTTAGCGCCCGAAAATATTAGTTCTTTATTTTTTAAGTTAATGGCAGTAAAACAAACATCCATTCCATCAGAATTTTCCGTTTCATCTTGTCTTAAAGCATCAATAACTTTTTCGTTTAATAAAGATAGTATTTTTGCGGGTTCTTTTTCCTTTTTTTCCAATACTATTTCATTTAATAAGCTATTCCCTATCATCGACATAAATGCTCCAGGAACTCCATGACCTGTGCAATCGACCGATGCAATAAATGCAATATCATCTAGTTTTGCATACCAATAGAAATCTCCAGATACCACGTCCTTTGGCTTATATATAATAAAATTTTCAAAGTATTTCGAAATACTATTATTAACAGGCAAGATTGCTCTTTGAATATTCTGTGCATATTGAATGCTCGAATTAATTTTCTTATTCTGAAGATCCAGAATATCTCTTTGTGATTCAATTTGAAGTTTCTGAGTTTTTATTTTTTTATAAAACATAAAAAGAATTATAAAAAATATTAAAACTACTATAAAACCAATAATAAGAATCGAACGTACTAATCGTTCAAATTTTAGTTGTGCATCTTGTTCACGTATCTTAGACTCTTTTAATTGTAATTGCATTTTCTGCTCACGTGAAAGCTCTTCTGCCTGAGCTAAAGAATTCTCAGTAACTTTTAACTTATCAGTTTGTTTACTTAATTCAATTTGAGTTTGTTTTTTCTCTTCTTGAGCTTGATTAACTTTTGTTTCGGATTCTGATTTTATAGTTTTTATTTCTTGTTTCTTCAGAAATTTATCTATCGAAGCAAATAAATCAAAATATTCAATACTTTTTTCTGAATCTCCAAGAGTTTGATAATTGTTTGCCAAAATACCATAAAAAGTACGCTGAAATTTTAAATTGTTAATTTCTTTGGCAACACTTATACCTTCTATTGCCGATGAGTTCGATTTCTCATAATCTTCAAGTAGTTGATATGTTTGAGAAACATTTACTAAACTTGATACAATGTCTTTTTTATTATTAATTTTTTTACAAAGCTCAAGGGCTTGATTAAAGTACTTTACAGCAGAAGTATAATCCTGTAACTCTTCATATACCATACCGATATAATTTGTGCTTAGTAGAATCCCCTTCTGATTATTTTTACTTTTATTAATTTTTAGAATTTTACTAAAGTACTCTTGTGATTTCTGATGTAACTGATTATTCCAACATAGAAATGCCGCTTTATTTAAATAATCAAGTTCTAATTGTGTATTATTTACATTTTGATATTTTTTTATTGATTGCTCATAACTATCAAGTTTAGTTTGAACATCTTTTGGTATATTTTGGGCATTTAATGTTGCAAACAGTAAGAGTACTGTTATAGGTACACAAAATAATATTTTATTAATTTTTCTCAAGTTATTTTAGAATTAACAAGTTATAAATTTATTTTATTTTTAAACCAAAAACAAGAATATCATCTATTTGATCTAAAGATCCCCTCCATTTATCATGCACATTATTAAGTATTTCTTTCTGAATAGCCATTGATTCATGACTATTTTCAAGTATTAATTCTTTAAATTGTTTGTATCTAAATTTCTTTCCTTTCGGACCACCAAACTGATCTGCATAGCCATCTGAAAACATATATAGCTGATCGTTTTCTTTAAGTTCAATAAGGTGGTTTGTAAAAGCTTTGCTAAATTCTAAATAAATACCAACAGGCATTCTATCTCCTTTAATTTCTATTAACTCGTTATTTCTAATAATATATAAAGGATTATTAGCCCCTGCAAATTGTAAAGATCTTGTTTCACAATCAATTATACAAAGGGCAATATCTAAACCATCCTGTGTTTCTCCCGATTCTCCGGTTTGTTTAAGTGAACCTATAATGAGTTTTCTTAATTGTTCTAGTATCTCACTTGCAGAGGTATAAGTATCCTTTGAAACAATTTGATTTAAATAAACTGCACCTAACATATGCATGAGTCCACCAGAAACACCATGTCCTGTACAATCACCCACTGCTATAATTTTTTCATTTCCTTTTTTTGTAACCCAATAAAAATCACCACTAACATGATTTTTAGGTTGATGTAAAATAAAATATTCGTTTATATTATCTGAAATGAAATCTAAATTTGGAAGTATTGCTTGTTGAATTCTACTGGCATACCTAATATCTGCCATTATTTCTTTATTCTTTTGAATAATAATTTTTCGTTGTTTTAATTCATTCTCGATTTGAAATTGAATTCGCTTATTTTTTTCTTCAATTTCGGTTTCCTGATATTCGATCTCCTTATAGTTATTTATAAGTTTCGATGCTGTTGTTATATTTGAAACTAAAGTAATTTCGGTAAATGGATTATGTATAAAATTGATGGCTCCAGCGTCAAATATTTTTGTGTGATTACCATTTTTTGAAATTACAATTATTGGGATTCGCTTAAAACTTAAAATTTCTGAAATAAGTTGTAATCCTTTATTAAATGTAAGTTTAGGAAAATCAATGTCTAGAAGAAGAATATCTATAGAACTTTCTTCTATATTATTAAAGATATCATTTACTGACGAGCTCGAAGTGCATGAGATATCAGAAAAATTAGATTTTATGATATGAGTAAGCATACTAATATCATTTTTCTGACTACTTATTATCAGTAAATTAATAGGCATAAATCTAATTTATTTTGAAAACTAAATGTAGTTATATTTGAAGTAAATATCTATTTTAAAATCTTTTTTTTTGTGATTTGACTTTTTAAAATTTGATTTTTTGATTAACAATTGAAATATCGTTATGAATGTAGCTTTTTCAATAATTAAAAAGTGAAAAAAACCTTTCAATTTGTTTTTTTAATTATAATTTTAAGCAGATGAAGTTTTTAGCTTTTTTACATAATATAGTTTTATGATTTATAAAATACTTATGTCTGATGATAATGGAGATTCTTATGAATATCTTCAGAATATACTTTCGGATGAAGCAGATCGTTTTATAATATCAAAAACTACAAAATCTAAAATTTATAGTGTCGCTGTATCAGAAATCCCCGATGTTATATTAATTACCGCCGAAACATTATCTAAAAGTGGGATTGATAGTGTTATGTCTCTTAAACAAAGCGAGATAACTAATAATATTCCGGTTTTACTAGTTGCTAATTATTCGCCACGAATAAATTTAGATCGTGTATTTGAATATGGTATAGTTGATGTTGTTCGCGTGCCATACGAAAAGGAAGAGTTGTTAATGCGAATTGAAGCAGCAGAAAGTCGCAAGGAATTTCAACATGAGATTTATAAAGAATATGAATGGCTTCGTGAACTTTCAATTGTAGCAAAAAAGACAGCAACGGGCGTGGCGATAATTAGTCCAGACGGTTCGCTGGAATGGGTTAACGAGGGTTTTGAAAATATGTATGGGTATTCTTTAATGGAATTTAAAGAAGAATTTGAAGGGAAAATATTCGATTTACAGAAAAATCCAAAACTTGCAAATGCAATCCGAAAATGTGGTGATGGAGCACAAAGCAATGTGTATGAGAATAAATGGAATACTCGCGATGGTATTCAAATATGGATACAGACAAACTTAACACCTGTTTATAACGAACAAAGCGAGATTATTAAATTTATTGCCATTGAGTCTGACATTACTGCGTTAAAAGAAGCAGAAGAAAGATTAGAAGCAAAAAATGAAAGTCTTGTAACGCTTACAGAACACTTGGAAAGTACTAATTTACTTCTCGAAAAACAAAGAGAAGAAATCGAGAAGCAAAAAGAGTTTATTGAAAGTCAAAAGAAAAAATCAGATGAACTTTTACTTAATATTTTACCTTTTGAAACTGCGGAGCAACTTAAGAAAAAAGGTTTTGCTAAATCGAAGCAATATAAGTTGGTTTCTATTTTATTTACTGATTTTAAGAATTTCTCAAAGCTTGCCGATTTACTGGATAGTCAGGAGTTGATTGAGCAGCTAAATATTTATATTCAAAAGTTTGATGAAATTATTGAAGGGCATTACATTGAGAAAATAAAAACTATTGGCGATGCATATATGTGTGCGGGTGGTCTTCCTCTAAGAAATAAAAGTAATCCGATCGATGTTACTTTGGCTGGATTAAAGATTCAAAAGTTCATGAAGGATTATGCTGCCAAAAAAAGAGAGAATAATGAACTTGTTTGGCAATTACGTTTGGGAATTCACACAGGAGATGTTGTAGCAGGTGTTATAGGTAAAAAGAAATTCGCATATGATATTTGGGGTGATGCTGTAAATAAAGCAAGTAGAATGGAGCAAGCAGGCGAAATCGAGAAAGTAAATGTATCGGGCGATACATATGAACATATAAAAGACTATTTCGATTGCACGTTTAGGGGTAAAGTTGAAGTGAAAAATAGTGGCGAATTGGAAATGTACTTCGTAAATAGATTAAAGCAAGAATATTCTGAAGATGAAGATGGTGTAGTTCCAAATGCAGCCTTCTTAAAGATATTATCTAAATACTAACCTTAATTATTTTAGCATTTCTTTATTAAAATTAACCGGTAAAAACTGGCTAATGCTATCAGCTGTGGTTAATTTAGATTCTCCATAAAGAATAACCTGAATATTGTTATTGTATCTATGTTCACTTTCAAGCATTACTTGTAAGCACGATCCACAAGGTGGGATTGGCTCACTAATAAAACCATTATTAGTAAATGCAGTTACAGCAATAGATTTTATCGCTGTATTAGGATACTTAGAATTTGCATAAAATATTGCTACACGCTCTGCACATAATCCTGAGGGATATGCTGCATTTTCTTGGTTATTACCTCTTATTACTTCTCCATTTTCTAATAAAACTGCAGCTCCAACTTTAAACTTTGAATAAGGAGCATACGCAGTTTCTGCTGCAAGTTTGGCTTCTGAAATTAAATTTTGTAATTTATCGTCGAGTTCGGCAGGAGATTTGTAATCTGTTAAAAAAGATTTTATTTCACGTTTTTCCATCAATTCTGATTTTAAATTGCAAAAGAATAATCAATTATTTAAAATGAATATTATTTTTACAGTGGTTCAAATTAACAAAAAAAAAATGACAAAAAGGCTAATCCTTCTCATAATCCCATTTTTAATAGCATCATGTAAGATGCAACAAGTTCAAAAAACATCAAAATCAAAAGATATTAGTTACGTGTCGATGGAACGAAAAGAATACATCGAAAAGTATAATAATTTTGCTATTAATGAGATGAAACGTAGTAATATTCCTGCTAGTATTACACTAGCTCAAGCTATGCTCGAATCAGATAATGGAAATAGTACTTTAGCAAGAAAAGCGAACAATCATTTTGGTATAAAATGTCATGGTAGTTGGAAGGGTAAGAAAGTTTATCATGATGATGATCGAAGAAATGAATGTTTCAGAAAGTATGGATCTATTTATGAATCATACATAGATCATTCAAATTTTATTGTTAATGGAAATCGGTATCAGTTTTTATTTAGATTATCATCTACAGATTATAAAGCTTGGGCAAAGGGATTGCAAAAAGCGGGTTATGCAACTAGTAGAACTTACGCCACTTTGTTAATTAAATTAATTGAAGACAATCAACTTTTTGTTTTTGACAAAGGTGGAAGTTTATCTTATTCTAATAACCCGGGATATCAGTCTGATTCACAAAATGTTGTGTTGGGTGATGTCGATAATTTCTTAATTAATTTAAACAAACATAAGGTACATGAGCGAAATCGTGTTGATTATATTATTGCTAAGAAAGGCGATACTTATGAAACTATAACCGAAGAGTTTGGAATGTTAGCTTTCGAACTTTTTAAATATAATGAGATAAGCGAAAAATTAAAGCTAAGTGAAGGTCAGATTGTGTATTTGCAACCTAAGAGAACAAAAGCTCAGGTTGGATCCGATTATCACTTTGTAAAAGAAGGTGAAACAATCTATACTATTTCGCAGATGTATGGAATAAAGATTGCTAGTTTAATAAGTAAAAATCTTATGGAACAAGGTGATGCGCTTGCTGTAGGGCAAAAAATATGGTTACGAAAAATGAAAACTCATTCAGATGTAATTGAAGAAACTCCAATAATTGAAGGTTTTGATGAAGGAAAATAAATTAGAAATAATTTAGAATATCAATTAAAGAGTAATAATATCAATATTAGCCTTTGTTTTTAAAATCCTGAATCCAAGTTGTTAATTTTTTGAAATAGAGATCTAGTCGATTGTTGAAAAATGGTATTCATTTATTTTTTGAAATCCTCTAAGGAATTCAGTTACGGTAATTCTTTTTTTACCAGCTTGCTGCAATTCTAAGATATGGATAAATCCATCCTGAACAGCAACTTTAAGAAAGTACTTATTGTCTGTTGTAATCTCTCCAGACTTATTATTGTGATTTGTAATTTCTTTTTCAGTTTTAAAGATTTTTAACTGAATACTATTTTTATCATTTTTGATTTCTGTCCATGCTGCTGGATAGGGACTAAGTCCACGAATTAGATTATGAATGTTATTTACATTTTTAGTCCAATTTATTTTGCAGTCGGCTTTAAAAATTTTGGGTGCATGTTTTAGTAGTTCTGGATTATTTACGATTGAATCCTGATTTATTTGTTTGTAATCTCCATTAATAATAGCATTAACCGTTTTTAAAACAAGTTCTGCTCCTTTGTGCATTAATTTATCGTGTATAATTCCCACATTATCATTTTCATGAATTGGTACTTCTTCTTGAAAGAGAATATTCCCAGTGTCAATTTCATGTTTTAATAGAAAAGTTGATACTCCGGTTTTTGTATCGCCATTAATAATTGCCCAGTTAATTGGAGCTGCTCCACGATACTGAGGTAGAAGCGATGCATGTATGTTAAATGTACCGTATTTAGGCATGCTCCACACTATTTTTGGAAGCATTTTAAATGCAACAACAATCTGAAGATCAGCTTTTAAGCTATTTAGTTCGTTTAAGAAATCTTCGTTTCGAAATTTTTCTGGCTGCAAAATCTTTAGGCCTTGTTCTTGTGCATATTTTTTTACAGCGGATTCGAGAATTTTTTGTCCTCTACCTGCAGGTTTATCTGGGTTAGTAACAACCCCAACTATATTGTAATTATTTTCGATTAAAACTTTTAAGGGTTCAACTGCAAAATCAGGAGTACCCATATATATAATTCTGAATCTTTGTTTGCTCATGCTATACTGATTTTACTAATTTTGAACAAAAGTATTAAATATTAAATTAAAACATTGAAATTTAGGTATGCCAAATGGTGAAAAATAAATTTAGTTTATAGAGTCTTATTAGTATCGGATTATTGTTTTTTTATAATTACATTTTTTTAGGAATAGAATTGTACCTTGCATCCTAAGGAAGTATTTTTAGAGAGATTGTGTTGGGGTTGTTGTAAGTTTTAGTAAATAGAATTGTAAGCAGTTTAGGTATAATAGACAAATTGGTTGTTTTTTTTAGCTAGTATTCTTCATGTGGACAAAATGGTTGCTGTTTTTTTAAA